>Ga0326513_10004251_pt1 | contig 10290 bp, 8 predicted proteins | sample 2_2465_0518_D_FD_203654 | JGI IMG/M metagenome (GOLD analysis project Ga0326513, IMG submission 203654) | Bovine rumen microbial communities from UC Davis, California, United States - 2_2465_0518 | ecosystem: Host-associated > Mammals > Digestive system > Stomach > Rumen | place: USA: California...
CGGAAATTCTAAGCTTATGGACCAGATTGGTGCCATCTGGGAGGATTGTGACAGGGCAGGAACCATCATTCATGTGGCAATCGATGGAGTTTACGCAGGACACATTGTGATTTCTGATCTCTTAAAGGAGCACAGCGCTCTTGCTATTGAGAGACTTAAGAAGTCAGGCGTTAAGAAGACTGTTATGTTGACAGGTGACAGACTTGCAGTTGCCGCAAGCGTGGCTGGCGAGCTTAAGCTTGATGAGTTCCATGCCGAGCTTCTTCCTCAGGATAAGGTTGCTAAGGTTGAGGAACTGCTTGAAAATAAGAAGAAAAATGAGATTTTGGCCTTCGTCGGTGATGGCATCAATGATGCGCCGGTGCTCACCAGAGCTGATGTGGGAATTGCCATGGGTGCGCTTGGCTCAGATGCAGCTGTTGAAGCCGCTGATGTCGTCCTTATGGATGACGATCCACTGAAAATTACAACTGCCATAAGAATTTCCAGAAAATGCCTTAAGATTGTAAAAGAGAATATTTACTTCGCCCTGGGTGTAAAGTTTATCTGCCTGATACTTGGCGCTATAGGCGTGGCAAATATGTGGGTCGCAGTTTTTGCTGATGTTGGAGTTATGGTGATTGCAGTCCTTAATGCTATGAGATGCTTGATTTATAAGGATTAATATTTTGATACATATTTAAAATAAGATAAAATAAAGGAGATTTGTTATGAAAAAGACTTACAAGATTGATGTTGATTGCGCTAATTGTGCCTTAAAGATGGAGGATGCTGCAAAGAAGACAGCAGGTGTTAAGGATGCATCTGTAAACTTTATGGCCCTCAAGATGAAGGTTGAATTTGAGGATGGAGCAGATGAAGGAGCAGTTATGGCTGAAGTTCTAAAGAACTGTAAAAAGGTAGAGTCAGACTGCGAGATAATGCTTTAATCTAGATTATATTTGCATTTAAATGTGATTGGGAGTCGAATTGCGAGATAATACGCAATTTTGGCTCCTATTTGTCAAATAATCTTGTAATTTAATTTCTATTTGTGAGATAATGCAGAGGTTAGAAATTTTAGAAAAAACGCTATAGTTTGGAGCTTAGTATATGAAGTTTTTAGAGAGCTTAGAGAAGAGTTATATAATTGCGGATGGCGCCTTTGGTACCTATTACAATAAGAAATATAGGACTGAGGAGCTCCCTGAGAAGGCCAATATTTATCATGAAGACAGAGTTATAGAGATTCATAAGGCTTACATAAAGGCTGGTGCAAGCCTGATAAGAACCAACTCATTTGCCAGCAATACAAGGAATATAGGCCTCACAGTTGAAGATGTTTTGGACAATGTAAGAAAATCTGTTGAGCTCGCTAAAGAGGCAATAAAGCAGACAGAGCAGGAAGATGGACTAAAAGGGGACGTCTATGTGGCTGGTGATATAGGTCCTATTGATTCATATGATTCTGCCCATGAGTACGAGCTGATAGCAAAAACCATGTGCAAGGCTGGGGTTGATGCCCTTTGTTTTGAGACACAGTCTGATACAATTCAGCTCATTGACGCTATAGCTAAGGTTAAGGAAGAGTATGATATACCTGTTATAGTTCAGTATGCTCTGGATCAGTTTGGATATTCATCAACAGGCTTCTATGCAAAAAATCTTTTGAGAAAAACTGCTGAGTCAGGCCTTGTAGATGTCATGGGATTTAACTGTGGCATAGGACCTGGCCATATGAAGTCTATGCTTAAGGAATGCTTTAATAAGAACTATAAGAAAGCGGATGGCAGTTTAATCTACTTTTCTGCCCTGCCTAACGCGGGATATCCAGAAAATATAAGCAACAGATTGGTCTTTGCATCAGACACTTCAACTTACTTTTCAGATACAGCAGCGGATTATTTATCCCTGGGCGTAAGGATGATAGGTGGATGTTGCGGCACAACACCTCTTCACATTGAGAAGCTGAAAGCGGTAATCGAAAGTCTGGATATAAAGCCGGCAAAACTTGCTGAACCTACAGAGGAGCTTGATGTTGAGGTTAGAGACAACGCTTTTTTTGCAGCTAAAAAGAAGAAACTTGTAGCTGTCGAGCTTGCACCTCCTTTTGACTGTGATGATGAGAAGCTTATGAATGCGGCCCATATTCTTGCCAAAAATAAGGTTGATGTGGTTACTTTCCCAGATTCTCCATCAGGAAGAACCAGGGTGGATTCAGTGCTTATGGCAGCCAAGGTTGCCAGGGAGAACGGTCTTTGCGTTATGCCTCATATCTGTTGCAGAGATAAAAACACAATTGCCATACGTTCTCAGTTGATGGGAGCCTATGTCAATGGAATTGATAATTTCTTAGTAATCACGGGAGATCCGGTTCCACTCTCTGCAAGAAATTCTATAAAGTCCGTCTATCAGTTTGATTCTGTGGGTCTTATGAACCTGATTGATGATATCAATTCAGATAAACTAAGGGAGAGCCCTTTGGTTTATGGAGGTGCTATCAATCAGAACAGAAGGAACTTGGAGCACGAGATAGAGAGAGTTAAGAAAAAGATGAAGGCAGGAGCCAGATTCTTTATGTCTCAGCCAGCATTTGACGATGAAAGCGTTGAAAGATTAAGGAGAATCAAGGAAGAGACTTCTTGTAGGATGCTCTGTGGTATTATGCCTTTTGTGTCATACAAAAATGCTTTGTTTATGAAGAATGAGATTGCTGGAATTTTGGTTCCTGATGAGATTATAGAGCGCTATCCTAAGGAGGCTTCTAAAGAGGAAGGTCAGGCTGTGGGTATTGAGCTCGCTCTTGAAATGATTGAGAAAATGAATGATTTTGCTGATGGATACTACTTCTCTTTCCCATTCAACAGGGTTGAAATGCTTGAGAAAATCCTTGACGCAGGTCTTATATAAGTAAAAAAAGACACTAAAAAAGCACTTCCCGGAGTAGAAGTGCTTTTTTAGTGTTCTATTATTTCTAATAGGGAGGAGAAAAAAATCAAAGCTCTATGTCTTTGAACAAGTATATATTAACAAGGATATGTGTCTAAATTGCGTCTTTTTTGAAAAAAAAATCTGAGATGAGGTGAAATAAGCCTTATATAAAAATTAACAAATAATAAAAGAAAAAAACTTAATTGAAGAAGGGGCTTTCTTCTGATAAAATGGCGGTGTAATAGGGAATTCTACCTGATAATCTAGAAAATTTGATGAGTGATTTTAATTTTTTACCATGAATTTGGTGAATGCTTTTGAGTTTGAAAGGAGGATATAGGCATGAAAAGATTAATTTATGAGTTAAACTTAACTAAGGAAGAATCTAGAAATTATAACCATATTTTATGTGGCTTGAAAGCTTTATCAGCTGTGGACTATATAAACATCTATATCAGTATTATACTGCCAATTCTCTTTACAGTTCTTATATTATGGTCATTTGAACCTGATCTTTTGCTGGAAATTCTTTTTAGCATACCGGTCAGTGGACTTGCAATAGGTTTTTTGGCAGCTTTCTTTATAAGTGCTGTTAGAAGATCGAAGAGGAAACAGATGGCAGCCTTGCTTAATAAGTATCTTTTGAAAATAGCTTATCCAGAAGCAAAGCTTGGCAATGTGAAACTTCTAAGTGCTAAGGTGGTCGGAGACAAGATGAGACTTGTCTATGCCAAATATGATATTGAAAGATAGGTGGCAGATTTGGAAAATTATTATTACTTTATGCATCTTTTGGCCTATTTCTTTATATATAGCTTTCTTGGCTGGTGCATAGAATCTGCAATCGTCTCTTTTGAACAAAAGAAAGTTACTAACAGGAACTTGCCGTTGAGACTATAAAGAAGGAGCTTATCGATACAAGGGCTAAGGCGGATTATTTTGCTTCTGCTATAAAGGATGCTTTCCCAACAGCATCTTTAATAAGAAGAAAGTTGCCTGATTTCAACAAGGAAGATGCCATTGCAATTAAAGATAAGATGAGTAAGTCTTTCAAATCTCTCTCCAATATGCCTGAAAAGACAGCCAACAGAATGGTTATGACTGCCAGAGAGGTTAAGGAGAAAGTTGGCGAGAAAATTAAGAATTATGGTAAGTAAAAAATACTTGCGCAGGATTTAAAAAAGTAGTATAAGATATAGATTGAAAAATCTTCAAAAAAAATTTTAAATTATACTTTTAAAATGTTTGAGCATTGTATATAATGTTCGTTAGTCGTTTTTGTTAGAGCTTTTTTAATGAAAGGAATTAATTATGTTATCTACGGATATTGGAATAGATTTAGGAACAGCAAGTATCCTTGTATATATCAAGGGAAAGGGCGTTGTGCTCAAGGAGCCATCAGTAGTTGCTTTTGATAAGGATACTAATAAGATTAAGGCAATCGGTGAGGAAGCTAGACTTATGCTTGGTAGAACACCGGGAAATATCGTTGCTGTAAGACCACTTAGACAGGGCGTTATCTCTGATTACACAGTTACAGAGAAGATGCTTAAGTACTTCATTCAGAAGGCTATTGGCCGTCGTACATTGAAGAAGCCTAGAATCAGCGTTTGTGTCCCATCTGGTGTTACAGAAGTTGAGAAGAAGGCTGTTGAGGATGCTACAATTCAGGCAGGAGCAAGAGAGGTTGCTATTATCGAGGAGCCTATCGCAGCTGCTATCGGTGCTGGTATTGATATTGCTAAGCCATGTGGAAATATGATCGTTGATATAGGTGGTGGTACATCTGATATCGCTGTTATCTCTCTTGGCGGAAATGTTGTAAGTACATCAATTAAGATTGCCGGTGATGATTTCGATGAGGCAATTGTTCGTTATATGAGAAAGAAGCACAATCTCCTTATCGGTGAGAGAACTGCTGAAGAGATTAAGATCAAGGTTGGTTCAGCCTTCCCTCAGCCAGAGGTTAGAACTATCTCTGTAAAGGGTAGAAACTTAGTAACAGGTCTTCCAAAGACTGTAGAAGTTACATCTGAAGAGACTGAGGAAGCTTTGAAGGAGGCAACTTCTCAGATCGTTGAGGCAGTACACAGTGTTCTTGAGAAGACACCACCTGAACTTGCTGCAGATATCGCAGACAGAGGAATCGTTCTCACTGGTGGCGGCAGTCTTCTTTCAGGTCTTGAGGACTTAATCGAGGCTAAGACTGGTATCCACACTATGACAGCAGATGATCCTATGACAGCTGTTGCTATCGGAACAGGTAAGTTTATCGAGTTCCTCACAGGATACAGAGAGAAAGAAGCAAAGTAATAGCTGAATTTAAGATAAGAAATTTCAAAGTGTCGGGCTTGCCCGACACTTTTTTTATGCCCTTATAATTTATATACCTTTATGCCTTTGCGTCTTATATCTTTGCACCTTTATGCCATTATTTTTTATGCCTTTATGTTTTTTCTGCGAAAGTATTATCTGTGGGCAGGCTCGAACTTTTTCCTTCAAGAAAAATATTTAAAAATTTTTCTTTTGGGGGTTAAGTTTTTATCCTAAGCTGCCGAAGTATTTACTAGAAAGCACTAAGTGTCTTTATTGCAGAAAAAAGGATGGATTCATTATGGTTAAAGGCTTATATACGGCTTTTACAGGGATGGTTAATAGCCAAAAGAGACTGGATGTAGTTTCTAACAATATAGCAAACTCGCAGACATACGGATATAAGAAGGAAGGTTGCACTACTCAATCTTTCGATGCGATGTATGCAATTAAAATTAAAGATAGAACTGTGGGTCACCTCAATGAAAATGTTGGATCTGTATCGCTTGGTGTAAAGATCGGTGAGACATACAGAAACTTTGAACAGGGAGCCTTCATCACAACTGAGGCTAAGTATGACTTCGCACTCAGCGGCAAGGGCTTTTTCAATATTGAGTTTACAGACAAGCAGGGAAACACATCAGTTATGTACACCAGGGATGGTTCCTTTCAGTTGGATAAAGATGGTTACCTGCTCACTAAGGATGGCGATTATGTCCTGGGTGCAAGTGGTGGTCCTATAGTAATTCCAACCAACACAACACAGGTTGCGGTTGATGAACTTGGAAATATTACAGCAGACGGCGAATATGTTGATGCATTTGCCCTGACTGATTTCGAGGATTACAACTATCTTGAGAAATATGGTGAGAATATGTTCCGCGCTGTTGATGGCGCTACTGAGACTGATGAGGTCGAAGCCAGAGTAAATCAGGGATATGTGGAAGCTTCCAACATAAATCCTGTGCAGGAGATGGTTGAGATGATCACAATTGCCAGAGAATATGAGAGTGGCCAGAAGGTAATCAATTCTATAGATGAGATGCTCGGCCGTATGATAGATATATCAGAGATTTAATTGAGAATTAGGAGGAGCTTATGGTTCGTTCATTATATTCAGCTGCAGCCGGCATGATGGCTCAGCAGACAAGCGTTGATGTTATAGCAAACAACCTTGCTAACGTTAATACAGTAGGCTATAAGGCAGAGAGTACAGAGTTTAAGTCTCTTCTCTACCAGAATCTTCAGTCAAAGACAACATCTGCCAACGGTGAGCAGAAGCCTGTAAGTGCGCAGGTGGGACTTGGTGCCAGAGTTGCATCTATCACATCTCACTATACAGAGGGCTCGGCTCAGGCTACAGATAGCAATACAGACTTTATGATCAATGGCGATGGTTTCTTCTCAGTGCAGAATACTAGCGGACAGACTGTCTATACAAGAAATGGTAATTTCAATTTTGCTGTATCAGCTCAGGGCTCTATGCTCTGTACTTCTGATGGCTATCCAGTGCTCTCAACAGACGGTGGTCCAATTCAGTTGGGTGATGAGTACAACACAGCAAGAATAACAGTGGATGCTGAAGGACAGATCTGCTATCCTGACGAGCAGGGCAATCCAGCTCCTATAGGAATCAAGATTGCACTTTTTCAGTTCCCAAATCCATCTGGCCTGGACAAGGTTGGCGGTTCTTATCTTGCAGAATCTGAGGCATCAGGAACAGCTCTCAATGAGGACTTTGACGATGTAGGACAGAAGTCAACACTTAAGCAGGGCTACCTTGAGGCGTCCAATGTCAATGTTGCCACTGAGATTGTTAACTTGATTACCTCACAGAGGGCTTATGAGTTGTGCTCTAAGGCAATTACAACATCAGATACAATGCTTGAGCAGGCTAACAATCTCAAGAGATAATATATATAAGTCGTAAGATCTTATCTCCTAGCATCAGGATGGCAGTGAGAGGCTTAATCTTATAACTTATATCTGATTCATCATAAGTAGAAAGTGTGATATAATATGAGTGATTATTTAGGAAATTTAAGTTCTATAAATTCACTGAATCCGCAATTGGCCATGAACTCTTTGGGAACGACTTCTTCGGCATCTTCGTCGTCGATAGCCTCAGCTACAGCTTCATCCTTGGCGGCTTCGTCATCGACTTTTTCTTCAGCTATTGCAAATGCAACAGCCAATAATGCTTTGGCTGATTCCATAACTGACAAGCTTAAGAATACCGATTTGAGCACTGCCAGTGACGATGACTTGATGGAAGTTTGCAAGAATTTTGAAAGCTACTTTTTAGAGCAGGTCATGAAATCAATGTACAAGATGGCTTCAGTGGATGGTGATACTGATAACAACAACATGTATTCATCTTTGTTCGGCATTGGCGCTGATAACAGTGATGCGGGCGTTTCGACAATGGCGAGCTATTTTGGCGATGAGATGGTTTCAGCTCTTGCTAAGCAGGTGACTGAATCTAAGACTACCAATCTAGGCCTTGCCCAGTCTTTGTATGAACAGATGAAGCGTACGAGCGGAGGAAACAATTGGAACTCGAGCGAAACAACGAAGTCAGACACATCGAAGGATATATAGAAAATATTATATTTCGAAATGAGGATAATGGATACACAGTGTTCACTACCTCACAAGAAAAAGGAGAAATCACCTGCGTTGGAGAATTAAGTTACATCAGCGCAGGTGAATTTATTGTTGCGGACGGCGAATTTGTGCGCCATCCAACATATTTGACCCAGTTTAAGATAAGTTCATACACCTTTAGGGCTCCGGCAGATATTGAGTCCGTAGAGAAGTACCTAGGCTCAGGAGCTATCAAGGGAGTGGGCCCTAAGCTTGCCAAGAGAATTGTGGATACTTTGGGCGATGACACTTTCAGACTTATCGAAGAGGAACCTGAAAGACTGGCGGAAGTTAAGGGAATCAGCCTGGAGAGAGCTATTCAAATTTCAGAGCAGGTCACATCTAGAAGAGATTTGAGAGATGCTCTTGTCTTTATGCAAGGTTACGGCATAACAATGCGCCTGGCCAATAAGGTCTATGAGAAGTACGGAGCTAAGGTTTACCAGATTATAAGGGAAAATCCTTACGAGCTCGCAGAGACTATCGATGGAATCGGCTTTAAAAAGGCTGACGAGATTGCGATGAAACTGGGAGTCCCCATGGATTCGGACTTTAGAATCAAGAGTTGTATAGTCTACTGTATAGGAGAGGCTGGTGCCCAGGGACATGTTTACCTGCCTTACGAAGAGCTCAGCGAAGAGGTTGCAAGGACTATCCTTGTCGACATGTCTGATATAGATAAATATATTATGGACCTGACTATTGAGGGTAAGATTGTGGTCAAGAATCTAGACCAGAATAAATGCGTCTATAGCACAAATATGTACAGGGCGGAACAGATGATAGCAAGGCGCCTTATAGATCTGGATATAGAGCAGAAGGAAAGCGCACAAGAAATCTATAATAAGATTGACAGGGTGGAGAAGGAGCTGGACATCGAGCTTGATGACATTCAGAAAGAGGCTGTCAGTGCTGCCGCCTGCCATGGTTTTACTGTTATAACTGGTGGACCTGGTACAGGTAAAACAACCACTATCAATGCCATAATCAAGTACTTCAGCAATGAGAAACTTGAAATTATGCTTGCGGCGCCAACGGGCAGAGCGGCCAAAAGGATGACTGAGACCTGTGGATGGGAGGCTCTCACAATACACAGACTTCTGGAAGTGTCAGCTGGAAGTATGGAGGGGGATAACAGGGCTGGCATAGCATTTGCCAGGAACGAGGAAAATCCTCTTGAGACCGATGTCCTGATTATTGATGAGATGTCTATGGTTGATGTCTACCTTATGAATTCACTCCTAAAGGCTGTGCCGGTAGGAACAAGGCTTATCCTTGTGGGGGATGTGGACCAGTTGGCCAGTGTAGGCCCGGGAAATGTGCTCAAGGATATTATAAAATCTGAGACTTTTACTATCGTGAAGCTTGAAAAGATTTTTAGACAGGCTGAGGAGAGCGATATTATAACCAATGCCCATAAGATTAACCATGGAGAAAAGGTGGATTTGACCAAGAAGAGCAAGGACTTTCTCTTTATCAGGTGCAATTCGCCGGAGGAGATTATGAACAGCATATGCAGGCTGGTTAAGGATAAACTGCCTGACTATGTCAATGCGAGTCCCAATGAGATTCAGGTCCTCTCGCCATCAAGAAAGACACCGACTGGTGTGGATCAGCTCAATTCTTACATGCAGGAGTATTTTAATCCGAGAACTCCTAAGAAGAATGAGAAAAAAATTGGGGATATTGTCTTCCGTGAGGGGGACAAGGTTATGCAGATTAAGAACAATTATCAGCTGACCTGGGAGAAAAAGAATAAATATGGCTTCTCAGTTGAAGAGGGCACGGGAGTCTTTAACGGAGACACTGGTGTCATCAAGAAAATTGATACTTTCGGACAGATTGTGACTGTTGAGTATGATGACAGGGAAGTGGATTATGATTACGGCATGCTTGATGAACTGGAATTGGCCTATGCGGTCACAGTTCACAAGTCTCAGGGCAGTGAATATCCGGCTGTTGTAATACCTATGTACAGATGCCCTGCTCCTTTGATTAACAGGAATATTCTCTACACAGCTGTAACCAGAGCCAGGTCTTGTGTCTGTCTGGTGGGCCTTACAGATGTTTTTGAGCAGATGGAGGGCAACAAATCGGATGCTAAAAGATATACCTCTCTGGACTTGAGAATTAGGGAGATTGCAGGGATTTAAATGTCAGATTGCCTAAATACTTAGGATAGGACTGATGATAAGATTATAATTATTAAGAGCTAGTTGCAGAGGCAGCTAGCTTTTTTAATTATGGATATATTTGATTGAAAATATTATATAGTGAGTGTATAATATATGATTATATAGCGGGTGTATAATATATAATTATGTAGTATGTAGCTGTTAAGTCTGTAAATATTTAGTATGTAGACGGCGTCTTTATGGCTAGTATTTAATTTGAAAGGGGGATAAGTATTTTCGTGTATTT
>Ga0326513_10004252_pt1 | contig 10289 bp, 16 predicted proteins | sample 2_2465_0518_D_FD_203654 | JGI IMG/M metagenome (GOLD analysis project Ga0326513, IMG submission 203654) | Bovine rumen microbial communities from UC Davis, California, United States - 2_2465_0518 | ecosystem: Host-associated > Mammals > Digestive system > Stomach > Rumen | place: USA...
AAAGTATGAGTTCGTGAGATTTTTTGATGTACTCGATGTTTTCAGCGACTCCATAGATGGTGTTTATAGTTCCCCACGAGTAAAAGTAGCAATATTTTCGCTGTTTTTTCTCTTTCCACTCTGGGTCAAGTGTTCTTCCGCCAACATTTACGATTTGACCGTTCAAATCCCGTATCGGATACACGAGTCTGTCTGAAAATCTATCGTAATACACCTGAAACTTATCCAACGAGGCATCTGATATGCCTTCTGAGCGCCATACATTAAGTTTTTCGTCGCATTTTTCGTAGCGGAGCATATAATCGTCAGGCAAAACCGTTATTTTTGACTGCTTTGCCGACGATTTTGGTTTGCTAAACCGCTTACAAGTCATTGTGGCAGCCATTTTTTCTTGCCGAACGTATACATCATCTTTGCATCCGGCAAAATCTTTGATTTTTTCTACCGCTTCTCTGCTGGAGCATCGAAAGTAGTGCTTGATGAAGGTATAAATATTGCCACCTATACCAGCCGAGTAATCATAGAACACGGGAGGGTTTGGTCTGACCGAAAATGAAGGAGTTTTCTCGTCACGAAAGGGCGAAAGACCTAACCCCAGAACTCACTTCCTCGCTGTTCCAACTCTACAAATTGTGAAATATATCCCACAATGTCAGTGTTCTCAATTAATTCATGTAAGTCCATTTCTATACATCACCCCTCAACTTTATGGTATTTCTCTTTTGCAACATCGTAAGCATTACATGCTTCATCAAAATCATCGTATGTCCCAAGATGAATGCACTTATAATTTACGACTATGCCTACGGAATATTTCCCACTTTTAGTTTTGTACACACCAGTATGCCCAGAAGTATTAGTGGAAAACACATTCATATTATGACTATTATCTATCTTTTCACATATTCGTAAATTACATCTTCTATTGTCGAGCTTGTTTCTATTTATATGGTCTATAACATAATCGCCCGTAACATTCATTACTATTCTGTGAAAGTATTCTCCGGAGGTTTCACGGGCATACCCATTCTTGTTAAGATACCACGTGTACTCAGTTACAATCGGCAGGTCTTCTATGCTACAAATAAAATACTCTCTATTTGTGAAGTAAACTTTTACAATATCTTGTTCTATCTCAAATCGATTTCTCTTTATTCTTGCTTCGCCCTTAACTGTTCCTTTGGTATTTCCTCTTTTCACCTCATTCCAAACTGCTAAAAACTCGCCTCTGGAATCGCTGTGACATTTTACTAAGATTTGCCCTCTTTCATTTCTACCAGCAAATCCAATAATAACCATACTCGCAGTTCCTGGGTAAACCTTACCGACAAATTGCTCTATTTCGTTTAGCATATCTTGTTCTGTTCTGCCCGTAAATCTCACCGCTTTCTGTAAATTAAATAATTAACCTGATTGGTTAAAATGGAGTCTGCGGAATATGTTGTTTAGCCTCTTCGTAAAGTATGTTGTTCCCTTTGAACCACATATCTATGTATTCATTAGAAAGCATTTGCATACCATTGCGATTTTTTACGACTCTCAACTTCTTATTTCCGCACTCTTCCCCATCATCTTCTATTTCTTCCGGAGTTTTTGTCTGAATAGTAATCAGCGTACTTGCATTTCTTACTATTCTTGCTGAATCTGCTACTTTACCACTTTCGGTTAACTGTACAGCACCGACTCCTGCTATTCCCATATCCCCGCAAACTTGGTTCTTAATCATATTGACTACTCCGCCAAGTTCTCTATATGTATCAAAAGCGTCACCTTCATCAGCGCCTTTGAAATACCTTGTGTTTGCAAATAGGTCGCTACCCGTTTGCCTGTGACTATGCACAGCTCTCGCTTTCACGAGAGAGCAGACTATATCTTCTTGCGCACCACTGTCCCCGCTTGGGGCTCATAGTCGTTGAACCTTCCTCTGTTCGAGGCTTGGCTGCTGATTACCCAATCTGAATCATTCTTAGACCATCACGATTAAAGCTATTCGCTTTTGCGTTGTGGTTAACTCAGCTCTAAGGGCGTCCCAGCAATTCAATGCGTTTAACGTGAACCACATTAAATAATCCACGATAAGTACGTCAATACCTTGCGTATGATATACTTTCTTAATTGCGGTATAGATACTTTGTTTATCAAAAATCGGGATGTATATATGAGTGAATTTCCGAGTCTTTAACCACGCAATCCATTCGGCTATTTTACTTGCTTCTTCATCCGAATAATGACCGGTTGTTAAATCCTTGTATTCAATGCCTGTCAGTCTTGCGAGTATTCTTGCCGTGAACATTCTCGTGCTTAACTCACTATCCAAGTACAGCACTGACTTATCCATAGATAAGAGTGCTACTGCTATGTTCAATAAGAGTATCGACTTTCCCTCTTTGGCTCCTCCACCAAACAGTATTAGCTCGCCCTTCTCCATTGTCGCATAGTCGTTTAAATGTGGGATAAACGAGAACGGAATTCCGGCAAATCCCTCTTTTTGTCTTTCTGCGATTTCTGCCCAACATTCATCAATAACATCTTGGTATGGAGGAATATCATTCGTTGTAGAAAACTCAGTCATTACATCGTCGATTAACGAATAAATCTTTTCCTCGATATTCTCAACTGATAAATCGGTGCAGAGTGCCTGACATTCCTTTAGCTTTTGAAAAGTATCTCTTCTAAAGGCTGCATCCATCACATTCTTAACCAAAATCTTGTATTCCTCAACAGACCTTCGTGCAATAACATCACTCATATCCATAAACTCTTGGAGTCTGTCTACTGATAGTTCTTTTGAGTATTTTCGAGTAGCCTCTGACGAGTTTAGTATCTCAATGATATTATACGGGTCTATTGTGGTAACTCCATTCTGTACTAAATTGCAAATAGCAGTGTATATACACTGATTGTCTTTATTAGTAAAATGGTTTGGTAGAAGATTCTCCGAATAGAACAGGAATTCTGGGTTATGTATAAGCGATGCAATAATCCCAGATTCACTATCGAGACTATTAATCTCTTCTACTCTCATATCCTGCCTCTTTCCTGCCAATAACAGCAATCGTCGCTATATCCGCAGATATATGTACAAGCGAAATAGTCGAGCCAAGGAGAAAAATCGGATTCTTGCTTGATGATTTCTATGTTTTCCTTCACCCAACTAATCACCTTATAATACTTATCAAGCACAAATGGCTCTTCGATAAACACGCCATTACGAAAACAGTTAAAGCATAACGCCTTTGGGAACTTTCCGTACTTTTGCTTTACTGCTGCGGCATATATGTATAATTGCACAAGCATTTCATCAAGCTCTATATCTTTCTTTGTTGGCACAGCTCTTCCGCTTCGCGGCTTAAGAGCCCTTGACTTATTGTCAATTATATAGTACTCGCCATCTAACTCTCCGAGGAAATCAATATATCCAACAAATGGGATGCCGTCTATATCAAACTCCATTCTCTCTTCAACAGATACCATATTATATGGAAAGTCTGTAAAACTATCGAAGTATTCTATCCCTGCCCTTATGTAGTTAGATACGATATTAGCCGATGGTCTGTCTCCCTCAACTTCGGTTTGAAAGTTTAGGACGAATTCCGTTTTTAGCTCTTGTTTAGTGAGCTTATTGTCGTAGTATTTCTCTATTAGCTTGTGAATAAACTTCCCGTAAGAACTATAAAATTTTGGACACTCTGTATCGTGTCTGATATACTTTAAAAACCACTTGTACTTACAATCGTTAAAGCTTGCAATACGACTATAGCTCCATGTCATACAATTTATGAGTTCTGTATAAATCATATCGCTCATAACGTATCACCTTATGTATAATGCAGTTCTTACTTTACGAACTTGCTGATTTTGGAATAAATATCCTCGTCGCATTCACACTGTACTGTGTTCCAATCGACATCATGTGCTGTGTGGGTACGCCATGTCTGTTCACCAGCAGGAATGATAAGGGAACAAAGAAGTGACTTTCCAGAAAGCTCCCACTTGTTGCCGTTCTCGTCCTTCCCTGTCAGTCTTACATCCGACTTAACTCCAGAAACGGCTTCTGTAAACTCCTTAACATCATCTACTGTTACCAATTCAAGTACGTATCTATGCATTTATATTACCTCCTTAAGATTAGAACGGGAGAGAATCCTCTGTGAACTCTCCGCTATCGACTTCTGACTGAGTGTCCGTAATGCTTTCAACCGACTGCGCGGCAGCCTGAGAAGAAGATGCGTTAGAGTCTGCTACCTCGAACGAGAAGCATTTGAAGCTATACTTCGTCTCTTTTGTGTCCTTGTTGTACCACGAGCAGGTATCTACATCGCCGAGCTTAATACGAGCTCCCTTAGAAAGATTCGCCGCTTTCTTCGCGACTGCCGTACCAAAGCATTTAATAAACCCAGAGAAATCTTCTTCATACTCTTCTGTCTGTCTGTTCTTGTGACTGATAGAAATTCTCAGCTGAGTCTGAGCGTCGCTAACGGGTTTTACATCCCAAACCTTAGCGTAAGCGTCTTTTCGAAAACCCATGATTATTTACCTCCGTTTTCGTTTTTTAAGTATGTATTAGTGAAGTCTTGCAAAAGCTTCGCAGCAAGAGTCGGCTCTTTGATGCTAAAGTAATTAGAACCCTTTACGTATCCACCGATAAACTTCTTTACTTCTGCACCATTGTCTTTGTGCTCACTAAGATAATCCTTAAGTAATTTGTCAAAGTTCTTAATGATTTCCTCTGCAATTTCCTTTTCTTCAGCAATCGCTGCTTCTTTCTGCTTCTTTCTGTATTGCTCAACGTCTTCATCCACCAATGCAATGTGGAAGTAATTAGTTAAGAATTGGCGCTTACCATATGTCAAGCCCGAGCCAAGAGCCTGTGACGGGTCTGCCTGTGAGCCAGCCACAAACCAGGGCACATCGATATTTTCTTCCGGATTATCAATGTTCACCCATCTATACGTCATATCGGCAGTAACCAACATTTCGCTAACGGTTTGATTATAAGGTTTTCCCTGCTTGTCGAACTTCGAATTTACAATCGTAAGCTGAGATACATTGCCGGTTTGAGGCACAATAGACGGGTGAAGATTTACCCTATACTTTTTCATACCAGCAGTAAGTTTGGCAAGAATCTCGTTAATGTCAGCATACGAATAGTTGAACCCTTTTTTGTTCTTTTTTGCAACGTCAACAATCTCTTGTAACTTTGATAACTTCTGCTCTAAATGCATTTCACTGTAGTTTTCTGCCATTCACAGACCTCTCTTTCTGTTTTCATTCTGTTTTGTTCTGCGCGAGAAATGTCTCTTTAATAAAGCTTGCGCTCTCGTCCGCAACGTGCAACATCCAAGCCAATGGAAAATGTTCATATGCTCTTCCTACATCCTTGTTGCCATCATAAGCCCCCATATGGCAATTGATAGCAACTGCTTCTTCAGGAGTTAACTTAATAAAGTACTGAGTCAGATAAACGGATTTACTACCGTGACCACCAAAGCAAAATTGCTCATCATAGGTATAAGCATCATACTTTTCCCATTGTCCGGTGGTATCGTTCTTTCTATTTCTCTTCTCCACCCCATAGAAGTTCACCTTACACAAGTCATGAAACAAAGCAACGATAATCATGCTTTCTTCAGAGAAACTAAACTCTGGATACACTTTAGAGAGCCTACACAACTCACTGTAGACATTTAGCGAATGCTCTAACAAGCCGCCAGCATACGCACCGTGAAATCTTGTACTTGCTGGACAAGTAAAGAAATCGCTTTTCTCAAGCCAAGCCAATAGTTTGTCAATTCCATCCCTGTTAATTTTCGAGCACAATTCCAAGAACACTTTCTTGTTTGCCTGAATTATTTCTTCTAGCTGTAACTCACTCAAGAGAATCTCTCCTTTCCTCAAAGATATCTATATAAACAGCTTACGCTGGTGGCTGGGGATGCGGGATTCGAACCCACGAATCACGGAGTCAAAGTCCGTTGCCTTACCGCTTGGCTAATCCCCAATATATCATAAACAATTAGCTTGATAAGCTGTTGCAGATTAAACTTTTAGCCTGATATGTATAAAGAGTTGCCTGCTCGTGCAGGCACTCAAAAATATTAAGAGTACGCTAGCTTCCAGCGTTGGTAATCTTCTGCATACCCCTTTGAAATGTACCGAACCTTTGCACCTATAAGATTTCTTCCAGAATCCAACTTGTATTCTTTGCTCGCAGTAAATCTTTTAGCCGCATCGGTGAAATCAACTGGCAATCCTGCTCGCTCCATTTCCGACATTCTATAGAACAATCCAGATAACCACGCTCTCTGGTAGCTTAGCTTTATTGTAGTGGCACCACTTTCAATACCCGCTTTCGATTTCCTCGATAACGTAACCTTAAAAGATTTTGGCGTTGGTATATTTCTGATACCTCTGATAAGTGTGTCTCCTGGAACCCTGTCTCTTGGAACGCTTTCCTTATTGACGTACGCCGGATTCTTGTAATTGAACTCTGTTAAGTATGCGCAGTTCTTAAAAGCCCTAATAGACTCTCGATATATCGGATAGTTAAGATTATTGTGGCGAACAACCATGTTCTCAAAATCAATCTCAGACGCCTTTACTTCAAAAATCTCTTCCTCTTCCATTCCACCATACGCTAACCAAAAGAAGCACCGATAGATATTATCTGTTGTCTGTTCTGATTCTGGGTCAAAGACGCTATCCAAGTATATTTGTAGGTGGAATGGGCTGGACACCATCTGTTCTCTTATCCTATCAACTCCGGCGTCACGAATTTGCAGCATTCCATCACACGCGCCCGGAACACCATTGTCGATACACCATTTCACATACGTTTTGAGCCATATCAATCTGACTCTTATACTGCTGGCTCTGGTTCCAAGCATTTCGTTGACCATGATTTGTAGTTCGTCCGCATTTCTGGTGCACAAATCAGCTCCCCATTTTTCTTCATACGGTTCTGTTGCAGAAAACAGCTTACTATACGACCTTGCCACTGATATGTTATCTGTTGTCTCCTGCATAAACTCAGACTTAAGCGCTTCGTTATACATGACATTCCCTCCTTATAATGGTATGTATTACGCTACAGCATTAAGTGTTAAGGATTTTCGCCACGTTGATAGCAATACATCTGGTTCGATGTAGGAAATGGCAGATGAAGCTAATAAATTAGCCACTGCAATTTTCGCAATATACTCTTTCGGTAATGTTGTAAGGTACGAGCCGAGCCTGTCTTTTGACATACGTTCTGGATTCTCGCACAGAACAACACTATCCTTTATTAACCCAGTTTCATCGGCAGAAACATACACATGGGTTGGCATATCAAGCTTTTTCAAAGAGCTGGTTAAGGGCAATGCAATAATGTTCGGACTAAACTCATTCCCAAGGTTATTCTGGAAAACTACTCCAGGTCTCCATCCCCTCTGTTCGTTTCCCTGACCGCCGAACTTCATTAGATACACGTCCCCGATACGAATTTTTCGGTCGGATTTCTTTGCAGCCACGGTATTTACACATCCTCATAATTTGCTTGGTGTAACCATTATAGCATATGTAAATACGTTTGTCAAGCTAAAAGTTTATTTTACTGGAAAAATTTTTTTAGCGCATGATAAACTTATAAAAACGCTCCACAGGAGACGGCGTAGAGTTGTCCACACAAACAATGGTGAAAACCACCCCAAAACCAGGAATCTCTTCGATAATACGCACCTCTGTTACGTTGCTAAACCGCACAAATACCTTCTCCTCGTTGTTAAATGAGATTGTGTTATATTCTGGCATAATAACATATTCAGAGAAGCGGAGCGAATACTGCAAGTTACCAAACAATTGCGGCTGATTTTCAGATGAGAGGATAAATACGCTCGCTTTTTTATTACTGCAAGTTTCCTTAAATGCTTGTAATGAAATCTTCTCCAATTATGGGATTCCTCCTTATTTTATTGTACCAAAAAAAATTATGATTCAATGTAATATCGAACAACTGTTCTATATATTATCACGAACTAACTGATTTGTCAATATTAAAAATCTAACTTTTACCTAATCATTCCCCACGGCGATATTCTTTTTGGAACATCTAAACAATCCAACCAGAAATTCCAGATGAGATTGTTCTTTTTGTCTGGAAATACATTTTCGTTTATCGGATTTAGAGACAGGCTTGCTTCCGGGAATTTCTCTTGTATATTTCTCTCGATTATCTTAGCCATTTTGAATATTGCTTGCTTGCTCTGCTTCCTATCTTGCGGCATTCCACGTACGATATTGTTATAGTAATATTGCTTTGTGTGGTTCCTGCTAATTACATGACGCTTAGAAAGCCAAATATTGAACGCCATTTCCCAAATATCAAATAGCATACCTTCTGTGCCGGTATATGTATTTGGGAGGTATGCCAATTGTTTTTCAAACATTTCCTCCCAGTTATTTCCAAACACGTAGACCAAATCTTTTTCTGGTATCTCTCTCAGCATTTCCCAACGACGTTTCTTTACTTCGCTATACGGGTCGCTGTAATACCCCTTCTTCCACTCCAAGCTATTTCTCATATTGCTTTCAAGCTCTGGGTTCTGCATCTTTTCTATAATTGAAGAGTATTTGTTCCTTCGTGCTTCAGCAGCTTCGGTTCTTACCTGCTCTGATATGCTTTTCCCAGCTAAATACGCTATTCCGAATAGTGCTCCAAAAATCTCAAACATAATATCACCTCGTTATCTTACAGCTTCTTCTAAATCTTCCTTTGCCCTTTCGATATTATCCATCGCTTCTTCAAGCGATGATATAGCATCCTCTATTTTCTCATACCTGCTGCTTGATTGTAGATTCTCTGGAATGTTATCCAATGCGTCCTGCTCTCCGTCTAAGACACCATATACAACATCATACGCTCTATCAAGCAGAGGTATCGCCGTCTTCAAAATCATAGTGCGTCTGTTGTTATTCATGATTATTAAATAACCCTACTCCAAACACTTGGGAATACAAACTTTACAGCAACTCCCTCATCATCTGACTGCTTAAATGATACAGAGATTGCTCTTTCAACTAGGTCGTAAAAGCTATGGTTGTCTTCTTGGATAGTAATGTCATCACATACCACCTCAACTGATACCGTGAGCTTAATATCGTCAACATCAACGGTTAGTTCAGAACCACCGAACTCCTTAACGATGCTGTCTATGACTGTGCAATACTGTTTCAAAACATCAAGCTTCTCATTATCAATCTCCCATAAAGGAGAGAACTGCTTCGTTGCTTCATTGATTACTAAAAAAGCAACGTTAAAACATTTCATTTCTGCCATAATGCCCTCCTTTATTCTATTGCCTGAGTTAATCCGTGGTAAGTAAGATTCATCACAATCTTACCGCTTGTTGTTGGATATGCTTCAAAATTCGAAGCAGCTTTAACGATAGCGATAAACGACTTTGGATTTTTAACATCTATTTGTTTCCCTTCAACAGTAATATAACCAACACTGTTATATGGCTCGTGTAACGTATATGTAACTTTGGCTCGTTTGCCAAACATATACCTCAACAGCCTATAAGATTCACTTATCAATCTCATTTTTGTTGGAACCACAATAGACGTCTTTCTATCGTCGTCTGCTGCCTTTTGTGCAATCGCTAATATTACATCTTCCAAAACCTCATTTGCTTCAGAATCTGTGTTGATTTCAGATTCGAAGTCGATATTGTTATTAGCCATCTTAACACATCCTTTCTTATCAAATTATATCACAAGTATACGGGGTATCGCAATATCATTTTGTTTTATTATCGATATCAAACTTCTTTTCAAGCTCGGGAGGAGTTCTTGCTCTCCCAAGTTTCTTAAGTTCCCCGTCATTTACTTCGTATAAGTAGTAATAGCTCCTGTTAGAAGTCTTGCTTGTCAGCAAAAATTTTACTGTGCCATCCTGCGAGCAATACCGCACCCATACCATTTCGCCTTTTGGACACTTAATGTCTTCCATTTTAGTCCTTCATTCCTACAATACTGTTTACGCATCCGGCAATGATGTGAGCCGCCATTCTCACTTCGTCAGCCGTGTTATATCCGCTAAAACTTACTCTTATTGACTGTCGCGCTTCTTCGTCGCTTAACCCGATGGCTAATAGTGTTTTATTTGGTTTAGACTCTCTACTTTGACACGCAGAGCCGGCAGATACACAAACACCTTTTGTGTCAAGCAATAATAATAACGTTTGAGCGTCAATACCAGAAACCCTAAAATTGACAATCTTATTTGCTATGCTATTAAATTCAAGCAG
>Ga0326513_10004254_pt1 | contig 10285 bp, 6 predicted proteins | sample 2_2465_0518_D_FD_203654 | JGI IMG/M metagenome (GOLD analysis project Ga0326513, IMG submission 203654) | Bovine rumen microbial communities from UC Davis, California, United States - 2_2465_0518 | ecosystem: Host-associated > Mammals > Digestive system > Stomach > Rumen | place: USA: California...
TACCTATTATATCGGAGACAGCAAATACTACAAACTTGGCGCGCCATTGGGTGACACTTCCATATACAAGCAATACACCTATGCACGCAATATCGTGCAGTATAACATCGACTTGTGGATGGACGAATCATTACCCGACCCAGACATCAGGCTAAGAGATGATGTGACGGAAGGATACAATATTATTCCCAACTTCTTTATCAGCGCAGCAATGAAGCCTGGTGACTACAGCTATAACCATCGAGAGATTGAGTTAACCAAGACGGGGAAAAAGAATCCTGAAATCAAATACCAATTTAAGGATCGTCTATTCGACCGTGACACAATGTTGCTATCACGCTACAATGTCAATTTCTTATTTGTAGTGTCTCTTTATGCTCGTAATCGCCAATCGGAAAAGGCTGTTTGGAAAGATGAAGTTCGTGAACAGTTTAGGAATCAGATTCGAAATGTGCTGGAGCATGAGTACAGTTTTTATCCAATGCGTTCACGAGGAGTTATCCTTGAAGACTATATGACTCAGCATTTCCGCCAGCTCAATGGTAAAGTGTTCACTCCGTTCCAAGACAGGGGTATCTTGACATTGGCATTCCATACTCCACAAGGGAAACAGCAACTTACCGCAGAACAGGCGGGTTTGCTCGATATGCTGAGAACTGATTTCGATATTGACGAGAATTATACTCTTGGAGCAGAACCTCAGCTACCGGCACCGTCCGGATTCAGATATAATGTAGATGAACACGTGCTTATCGGCTACTACAAAGATGCCGAACACCTAAAATGGATTCTCGATAAGAAACTTTATAATGTTCGTGCAGGGCGTGATCGAGGGTCATTGGACCTGTCATCAGATGTCTGCTCAGCTCAATATATGCTTCTATATGGAAAGGAGGGCATATACAAACTTCGGCTAAGACCGAATTGTGTTCGAGTATGGAGCAAGGATGAATTAGAGAAATGTGGTTATGAAAAGCCAAGGCACGACTTCTATTTGATGTTCTTCATCGAAGAACTGCTAGAAGAAGGCGAATTTGTCCAAATGCAGTTCGACAAGGATAAGCTAAAGGCTCTATTGAATAGGCATGGCAAGGATAATGCCAACCATGATAAAGGAGCAACAGCTGTATCCTTCTCGGAGTTGGTGGGATGTATATAAAGGTTAAATAATTAATATTTGATACTAACAAAAAAAGAAGCTATATGGAAAAAATAGAAAATCCTCCAAGGGCGAATTACTTAATGGGATCCATGAGATTCATGGGATACTCCTTTTGTGATGCTGTTGCAGACGTTATTGATAATAGCATTAGCGCAGGAGCAAAGATTATTAAGGTGTTATTCCCTAAAACTCCTGACGAGAGTCCCTTTGTGGGAATTATGGATGATGGTCATGGTATGTCAGATAAAGAATTGTTGAGTGCGATGTGTTATGGCAGTCAATCAAACGAAAAAGCCAGAGATGAGAACGACTTAGGTAGATTTGGATTAGGGATGAAGTCTGCTTCCCTTTCTCAATGCAAAAAGATGACAGTTGTAAGCAGGAAAAAGAATAAAATTAACGCATATAGATGGGATTATGATGAGGTCTCAAAGAATGCAAACGAAGGGAAATGGTATGTGTTAAAACTTTCTAACGATGAGATAGCCGAATTACCATGCTATGAAGAGTTTGAAGAAATGAAGAGTGATGGAACGCTTGTTACCTGGGAAGATTTTGATGTTATTCGCAAAGCAAATGGAGGGCAGGTATTCCAGCCACTTACAAAACACAGAGATGAGCTACTTGATCACTTGGCCTTAATCTATCATAGATTCATGAAGGAAGACAAAATCAAATTCTTTGTGAATTTTGCAGAGATAACCCCTCTTGATCCTTTCCTAGAAAGTAGATCAACTTTATCACACTCCATCATTAAGCAACCACTAAAAGACACCAACGGGAAAGAACATTATATAAAAATAACTCCATATAAACTTCCATTTGTCACGTCAATGTCAAATGAAGAACAGAAACTTATTGGTGGCGCTGATAACATGAATAAGATGCAAGGATATTATATTTATAGAGGGAAAAGACTCATTAAATATGGTACTTGGTTTGGCTTAGCACGACATGAAGTATCAAAATACGGCAGAGTAAAAGTTGATATTCCCAATAGCATGGATGACATATGGAAAGTTGATGTTATGAAAAAAAGTGCAACTATTCCTACTGAACTTGCTAAACTTCTCGAAAAGACAATTGCAGACCTTATTGAAAAGTCAACCAAACAGACGGAGTTTAGAGGGCGGAAGGTAACAAAGGAGAAAGAGAAGCAAATCTATGTCTGGGATCGTATGGAGGCACGAAAAGGATTCTACAGTTATTCAATTAATAGAGACAACTATTTTATTCAAGCTGTACTACAAGGCCTTCCTGATGACCAAAAGTCAAAGGTAGAAATGATGCTTAGGGAGATAGAGCGTAATATTCCTATTCACCAGATGCACTTGGACCACGATGTCAACAAAATCGACCCCAAGTCTGATGAAGAGGATATTAGTGAATTATTCGAGCAGGCTGTTATGGCTGTAGAATGGCAGCACGTGATGGGAAAAGACTATCATGATGCTGTAAGTTGCATCCTTACCGCTGAGCAATTCAGAAATAGTGAGGATTTGAAAAACAAACTGAATAAAAAATACAATTTGTGAACAATATGGAAAAAGAGACTTTTGAAAAGCTGAAAATACAATTGTATTCAGCATTAGAAACGATGAGGAGTCAAGGGCAAACAGTTACTACAGAGCTTCTTGATAAGTTTGTTGAGATTCAGACAATGTTTCTTACTGTTACACCTGAGGAAAAGTCGGAAATACGTTCATATCTCGAAAGCCATATGTATATACGACATGACCATAATGGCTATGCTATCACTAACGATGACGCCGAAGACCGCGAATGGTATACTAATTCTGATCACGGGGAAGAACATTTTTGGAAACTATACAAAGAGCATTTGTTACGTGAAGGTAGTTTAGATTTCGCAAGCGTTAACCTGCTGGGAGAAGTAACACTTCCAAAACTAATGAACTGTTTGGGCAATCCGCAGGATGAGTTAGACAAGCAAAGAGTAAGATATGGATTAGTTATTGGCGATGTTCAGTCTGGTAAGACAAGCACTTATGGTGGACTAATTTGCAAAGCGGCAGATGCTGGTATGAAGGTCGTTATTCTTTTGGCCGGACAAACAGAAACCTTAAGGCAGCAGACACAAGAAAGAATGGAGGAAGACATTGTTGGCTATACTATACGAATTGATGAGAATAGAGCAGAAAGAACAGATAGAGTTGGAGTTGGACTGTTGGAGAATTATACCCCAATTGTCACCGCATACACTTCATATCAAAACGACTTCAAAGTCAGTTCTGGAAAAACGATGTCATCTTTAGAGGCTCAAGCTTCTCTTGTTATGTTTATTGTGAAAAAGAATGTTCCTGTTTTGAAACGGCTATATAATTGGCTGACTGGTGCGAACCAAACTCTTAACGATGAAGGCAAACTGCCTTATTCTCTTCTTCTGATAGATGATGAAGCTGATAACGCATCTATCAACACCAAAAAGCCGGAATATGATCCCGCTAAGACAAATGCTATCATAAGACAATTGTGTGAAGTCTTTATGAATTCTAACTATGTCGGGTTTACTGCTACACCTTATGCCAACATATTTATTAACCCTGAGAGGGATGAGTCTATGGAAACCACCGATCTTTTCCCAAAAGACTTCATTTATGTATTACCTACGCCATCAGCCTACATTGGTGCATTGAAGATATTTGGTGAACCTTCCTCTGAGAATCCTAATTATGGGGCATGCAGCTATATGCTTAATTATATCACCGACATAAAAGAACCAACCAAAGAAGAACTAAAAACAATGCCTGACACGCAAAAAAAGTTTGGCCCGATATACTACAAACATCCAAAGGAGTGGCAAGGAGAACTTCCAAATTCACTAATGCAAGCATTAAGAAGTTACTATGTAGCAAATGTCATTCGAGATTTGGGCGGTTACGAAAACTCTCCGAGGACAATGCTTGTTAACGTTTCTAGGTTTCAAACAGTGGAATCATATATCAAAGCGGAGCTGGCCAAACAGGTTGGTTGTGATTATAATGAAATACTTTGTAATTTTAGTGGAGACTTCGAGAAGAACAAAAGAATTCCATTGTTTAATGAATTAGCAGAAACTTTCGAGCATGACTATTCTGATTGTGGCTATGAAATAAGAGAAGTCCTTTCAAAAGAGAATTTGCTTAATGCCATCGGCAAAATTCGTGTTATTGTTGTGAACGGATCAAGGGAGTCCAAAGAAGATACGCCTGATTACAAGGCCAACCCCTCACTCCGACTTATTGCTGTAGGAGGATTGGCCCTATCTAGAGGATTGACTCTACGCGGACTGATGACTAGCTACTTTTATAGAAATACCGCAACTTACGACACCTTAATGCAGATGGGACGCTGGTTTGGCTACCGCCCAAAATATGATCATCTCTGCAGAATTTGGATTACCAACTCATCTGCTAATTGGTATAGGGATATAGCAGAGTCAACTGAAGAACTCAAAAAAGATTTGGCAAGAATGAATATGCAAAAATTGACTCCCAAGGAGTTTGGGCTAAGGGTTCGAAATGATGACGCTGCATTGGAAATAACAGCTCGAAATAAAATGAGGACAGCGACTGAAATACGAGAAATATTGACGTTTTGGGGAAATATTTTTGAAACTCCGTATATCAGCTCTGATATTGCTGCAAATAGGACCAATTTTGAAACTGCCACAACACTTCTCAATGACATAAGCGATAGCGGTATTTCATTTGAAAAGGCAGGTTTTGGTTCATCTATAATTGCGAATAATGTTACTGTAGGGTATGTAACAAAACTCATAAGAGGTCTTGATGCATCTGTATCTGCTTTAAACTCTCGGTTCCCCAATACTAAAATTGCAGAATTTATTGAGGAGTCCTTGGACTATACCGATGATCTTAAAACATGGGATGTCGCAATTGTAGGAGGTTCCGGCCAACCTTATGAGGTAATTTCTAACCATAGAGTAAAGCAAGTATTACGTTCTATGAGTATCATCAGTGATAACATGTTCGCATTTACCAATAATGGCGTTATTGGAGGTACAAATGATGGCAAGATTGGACTCGCCAACCCCAAAGAGGTAGCAGCAGAATACATAAGCAGAGAGAAAGCGAATGGTAATGATGACCCCAAAATTGGTAGAAAAACTTGGTTCAAGTATACAAGAAGAAAGCCAATTCTCTTGCTTTATTATGTGAGTCCGAAAGATATAGATAAGCAAGAGCCTGCACTTGCTACATATTGCAACTCTTTGGACGGAATGCCCATAATGGGATTTGGAGTTGGCATTCCTGGCTTTGGGCATAGCGAGGCCGAAGAGCATTATTACATGACTAATGTTGTATATCAGAACAACAATTCTGATGATGATATTGACGATGAGGACTTGGATGAAAACTAAATATTACAGTATGCTACAAGAAACAGATTTTAAGTCAGCAACCAACAATTCTTGGAAATTGGTTAATGCAAACCATCCCATCCCGCTTTATGTAGGTAAGGATGAGAATGGTTTTTATGCGATGGAATATGTAGGAGATTTTAGTATCAATAAGAAAATAAAGTCTTCTTCCGTCATTAGCATAAATCATTATAAAATTCCTTCCGGTGACAAATCCATCGTTTTCTCTCTTATCGACGAACGTTGGATGAATCAGTTTATTACATTTTGTAATGATGTCTGTAATCAAACAGAACACCTACAAAAGGACAGCACGAAAGGATATGAAGCCGTATGTAATGCATATTTTGTATGGCAAAAGATGTTTAAGGGGCAAAATGACATCTTAGGGGAATCTGAAATTAAAGGATTAATAGGAGAACTCCTTTATTTGAAAGATCATCTTATTCCTATTTACGGCCCAACGAGATCCATTGAAGCATGGAGTGGTACCGACAAAACAAGGAAAGACTTCTCCATTGATAACACATGGTATGAAATAAAGACTATTGATGTTGGCAAACCGACAGTCAAAATAACCTCCATCGAACAACTTGACAGTTCTATAGAAGGAACCTTAGCGGTATTCCAAGTTGAAAAGATGGCGCCTAGTTTTAATGGTATTAATCTCAACAACTTGGTAGAGAGTATAATTACTATGTTTACAAGTCTTCAAGATAAGGATGACCTTATTTCGAAATTGAACAAAGCCGGTTACTTCCCTAATACAGATTATGAAGAATACGTTTATGACGTTAAAAATCTAACAGAATACCGTGTTAATAACAGTTTCCCAAGATTGAAGAAAGACAGTATTCCTGTCGCTGTTGCGAGTGCTTCTTACGAGTTATTGTTATCAGAATTAGATAATCATAAAAAATAACTGTCTATGGAACTAAATGAATTTCGCGAAGAGTTCTTAGCTCAAACACATGAAAGTGCCATTACTTTCGGAAATACAGATGAAGACCAGTTCGTCTCAGACGCATTAGATCTTCTGGAAAAGAATGAAGAGGTTTTAACTCCAATTCAATATTCATGTGATATGAGAGGCAGTCAAAATCGAAATATCGGATTTGACGCATATGCTTATAGCGAGGCAGATTCATCAATTGTCCTTATTAAATCAGATTTTGTATATGGGACTGAATCCGCTAATTTGACTAACGAGGACATTAAAATTCACTTTAATAAGATGCAATATTTTATTGAAGACGCTTATAATGACAATATTAAGAGGTTCTGTGACCCCTCTGATAATATCATAGACATAGCCAAGGATTTCAAAGAAAAAATAGGAATAGCAGAAAACACAGAGGTAACATCTTTCAAATTTTATATTGTTACAAATAAGGTTCTGAGCAATAGAGTAAAAAGTGTTGAAGCTCCATATGTGCTTGATCGACCAGCATTTATTAAAATATGGACTTTAGAAAGGTTCTTTGAATTATACAAAAGTTCGAAGAACGAAAGAATAACTGTAAAATGCAGCGACTTTGGATTTGACGGAATCCAGTGTATTAAGGCCAATGTTTCATCATCTAACCTTTTTGACTCTTACATGGGTGTTATGCCAGGGCTATTGTTGGCAAAATTGTTTAAACAGTATCAAGCTCCCTTGCTAGAAGGTAACATTCGTTGTTTTTTGACTGGCAAAGGAAAAATCAATAGGGCGATAAAGGCAACTATTGTTGGGGAACATCCTGAGAACTTCTTTACATACAACAATGGTATTGCTGTAGTATCAAATGCTATCTCACTCTCAGAAGATGGACATTATATAACTTCATTTGATGGTTTTCAAATTATAAATGGAGGACAAACCACTGCTTCATTAACGAAGGCATTAATAAAGGGTGAAGCACCTGCAGGAAACATGGAGAAGATTTTTGTTCCCATGAAACTTACAGTACTTAATTTTGATGTCAAAGAGGAAGATCCTGCTGAAGAAAAACAACGTAAAACTGACTTGTACAATACGATTGTTCATGATATTGCAAAATGCTCAAACCAACAAAACCCAACTAAAGACGCTGATTTCTTTTCGAATGATCCTTTCCATAGAGAAATGGAGAGATTGTCATTACTACGAGAAAATGAAACACCAGTTAAACCAGGAGCCCTATCAGGTACTTATTGGTTTTACGAACGCTCTAAGAACCGATGGGATCAGAGTACTTTTTATATGACGAAAGCAAAACGTGATGCTTGGAACAGAATACATCCCAAAGGTCAAGTTATCACCAAGGAAAAGTTTGGAATGTATTATAACACAATTGACCTTTTACCTCATTTGGTTTGTGGTGGAGGAGTCAAAAACTTTCCAGATTTTGCAGAAAACATTGTGAAATGTATGGAGAAAAATCCTAATATGATAAACAGTTTCTTTTTTAAAAAATATGTTGCTGTAAAAATCATATATGATAGCACTGATTTAATTATCGCTAAGGCAGACTGGTATCCGACTGGAGGTTATAAAGCTATGTATGTTCCATACACCATATCAAAAATAGTAGCATCACTGCCTAAGGGTAAAGAAATAGACTGGACAAGAATATGGAATGCACAAAGGATTTATGAATCCTTGGCAAGACAAATAGAAATAGTTGCCTACAAGACACATCTTTTCTTAAAGGAAATAAGTAATGGCGGAATTGAGCGCTCCTTTGCTATAAAGGAAGAAACATGGAAACAGTACCGTCAGATGCCCTTAGTTTTAGAAGATGACTTTGTCAATGAGCTTATCGACAGTGAAGAATATAAAGATAAAGCAAAAAGTGAGGAAAAGAAGAAGAGATTTGAATCTATGACTGATTTGTACGTTAAGGTCAACACTCTTGGAAGTGCTTATTGGGAAAATGTATACAATGATCTTGAACGCCAACAATTATTAAGCCCATATGATAGAGACATTATCAAATCCATGGTGGGGTATCTTAAACGTGGTCTTCTATCAGACGGACAGGTTAGGAAACTTTGGAAAATCGTTAAGAAAATAGAAAATGAAACGGATTATATTTTTAAGGAAAAGTAGATTACAAAGTATATTCACATAAAGCATTAATTGAAATGAAAGTACTCACAATTAAACAACCTTGGGCATCTCTTATATGTCTTGGTATTAAGGATGTTGAGAATCGTACTTGGAGACAGGACTGCTTGGTTGGCGAAAAAATACTCATTATGTCGAGTAAGAAAGAAGAGAACATGTCTAAAACAACTCTGACATGGCGTACTGAATATCAACGGCTCGTTTCTAACGGTGAAGTCCCTCCTTTGGAAAAATTGCCAAGAGGGGTAATCCTTGGCTATGTGGATATAGTTGCTATTCAAGAGGAATCGGATTCTATATGGGCAGCTGATGCCTCACATGTTAAATATGTACTGAACAATCCTCACATGTTCACGACTCCATTGCCAGGAGTTCATGGGCAACCAAGGCCTATCAATTATGATATAAGTTTAGACGAGTTATTAGCAATTCCGACCACTCCTGTTACATAGAGGATGTCAATGGGTACTACCTAACATAAAATTTGACATCATAGATCGTCTTTCACTTCAACAACGCCATCAGAATATGGCCGCCATCCGATCGAAGGACACAAAACCGGAGATGATTGTGCGGCATGGATTGTGGAAGCGAGATTTCAGATATCGCTTAAATCACAAGCGACTGCCTGGACATCCGGACATTGTGCTAAGGAAGTATCGAACATGCATCTTTGTGAACGGACGCTTCTGGCATGGGCATCATATTGGTTTCAAGGTTCAAGACTCAGAGTTAACTGTTAAGAGTTCGGAGTGTTGCAAGATTCCAAAGACAAATAGCGACTTCTGGATGGCGAAGATTCGCAGGAATCAAGAGCGGGATAAAGAGGAACAGCGCAAGTTAGCTGAAATGGGCTGGCATTGCATCACGGTTTGGGAATGTGAGTTGAAGCCTTCGAAGCGTGAAGAGACGCTAGATGCAATAGCATTCACCCTGAACCATATATGGATACAAGACTATGGCATCAAGATTCTAGCACAAACAAACTACGATGGAGAAGAACTACAGATGCCAATAGCTGCAGAAGAAATAGCATTATAAATATGACATTAAAAGAAAAAATCATAAAGACGCTCAAGGACATCGGTGCTAAAAACATCGATAAGATGCTCCAGTACATGGAGCAACATAAATATTATGAGTGCAGGAGCAGTTCTCATAACCATTGGAGAGGCGGTACTGCCCAGCATGTTTGGGCTGTATATCTTATTGCTAAAGCTCTGAGAGATCAAAGAAAAGATGAACCTATTATTGCCAAATATGCAACAGACGAGAAGTTGGCTCTCGTGTGTCTACTCCACGACATCTGTGATATGAATGTCAGTGTAAGGACAAATCGTAATGAAGACGTTTCTAACGGACATGGTAGAAAATCATGTTGGATAATGAGGAACCTAAACGTAGGAACAGAAGTTGAGCGAATGGTTGTAAGAAATCATATGCACAGCGACTGGGACTATCAATCCAATAATCAGCAAGAAATGGATGAGTACGATGCCCTGCATAGCCTTATAACAGATGCTGATCATAGAGCATCAGGCACTGCATGGAATAGTACGAGGTTTAAAGAAAATAGAACTCAACATTATGGTGTACATACAGAAGATCATAGTTATCTGAGAGCTGTTGCTATGGACAGAACGGTCCAGAG
>Ga0326513_10004256_pt1 | contig 10280 bp, 10 predicted proteins | sample 2_2465_0518_D_FD_203654 | JGI IMG/M metagenome (GOLD analysis project Ga0326513, IMG submission 203654) | Bovine rumen microbial communities from UC Davis, California, United States - 2_2465_0518 | ecosystem: Host-associated > Mammals > Digestive system > Stomach > Rumen | place: USA...
AAGCCGACTACTTCATCATGAACACCCTCTTCCGCAGCGGCGACCTGCCCCCAGTACTCGACATTGAGCCCTTAGACAGTCAGATAGCGGCTATGGGTGGCTCTCCTGCGCTGTGGAAGAACATCCGTGCGTGGCTGAAGGCTGTGGAACGCCGTTGTGGGGTAAAACCGATCCTCTATGTCAACCAGAAGTTCGTGAACAAATATCTGCCTGATGCACCAGACATCATCCGCAGTTACAAGATATGGATAGCCCGCTACGGCGAGTATAAGCCAGGCGTGAAACTGGCCGTATGGCAGCTGTCGCCAGACGGACGCGTCAAGGGCATTACAGGTGAGGTGGACATCAACGTGTTCAACGGCTACCAACACCAGTTCGATGAATTCCTACAAAACGAGACCATCAAATGAAGACGGTATTATTACAGGTCGGCAAGACCGTCAACAAGCACTTCGTTGCAGGCATCGATGATTATGCCGAGCGCATCAGTCACTATATGCCCTTTGAGATCGTGACCATCCCTGAGCTCCGCAACACCAAGAACCTCAGCGAAGAACAGCAGAAGACGACTGAGGGCGACCTGATCCTCCGTCAGATACAACCCTCAGATACCGTAGTGCTTCTCGATGAGCATGGAAAGGAGCTGCGTAGCGTAGACTATGCCCGCTGGCTGGAGCAGAAACAACAGACTGCGCGACGGCTGGTCTTTGTCATCGGCGGTCCCTATGGCTTTTCCGAGGCGGTCTATGCACGCGCCAACGACAAGCTCTCACTCTCCAAGATGACCTTTTCCCATCAGATGGTGCGCCTGATCTTCACAGAACAGCTCTATCGTGCCTGTACCATCATCAAGGGCGAACCCTATCATCACGAATAAAAAAGAGGAAGGCCGGACCTTCCTCTTCTTGTATCAACTCAACTTGTGAATCACAAGACCGCTACGCAGCTTGGGCTCGAACCAGGTGGCCTTCGGCGGCATGATCTTGCCGCTGTCGGCGATGTCCATAATCTGCTGCATCGACACAGGATAGAGCGCCAGAGCGGCACGCATCTCACCAGAGTCCACACGACGCTTGAGCTCGCCAAGTCCACGCAGACCACCTACGAAGTCGATACGCTGTGATGAGCGCAGGTCGCCGATGTTCAGGATCTCATCGAGAATCAGGCGAGAAGAGATATCCACGTCGAGCACGCCGATAGGATCGTTGTTGTCGTAAGTACCCTCCTTCGCCTTCAGACTGAACCAGTGCTGGTCCAGATACAGCGAGAACTCGTGCAGCTGCTGGGGCTTGTAGATCTCCGTACCCTTGTCCTCGACGATGAAGTTCACCTGCAGGGCAGCGAGGAATTCTTCAGAAGACATGCCGTTGAGATCCTTCACCACACGGTTGTAGTCGAGAATCGTCAGTTGGGAAGCCTGGAAGCAGACGGCCATGAAGAAGTTGTACTCCTCAGTGCCCTTGTGGTTGGGGTTCTGCTTCTGTTTCTCTGCACCCACAAGGGCAGCAGCCGCCGAACGGTGATGGCCATCGGCGATATAGAGCGAAGGCATCTTGGCAAACTCATCTGTGATCGTCTGCATATCCTTATCATCGTTGATCACCCAGAACTGATGGCGGAAACCGTCGATGGGTGCGATGAAGTCGTACTCAGGCTCTGTGGCAGCATAGCGCATCAGGATCTCATTGAGCACAGCGTTGTCAGGATAGGCAAAGAAGACAGGCTCGATGTTGGCGTTGTTCACACGGACATGCTTCATGCGGTCCTCTTCTTTATCGCGACGCGTGAGCTCATGCTTCTTGATACGACCTGCCATATAGTCGTCGGTATGGGCACATACCACCAGACCATACTGCGTCTTGCCGTTCATCGTCTGTGCATATATATAATAATGTTCGCGCGCGTCCTGAACCAGCCATCCTTTATCCTGGAACTTCTGGAAGTTCTCAGCAGCCTTCTCGTACACACGAGGGTCATACTCTGACGTGCCTACGGGGAAATCGATTTCAGGTTTGATGATATGGTAGAGGCTCTTCTCGTTGTCGCCAGCCTCTGCCCTCGCCTCTTCACTGTCAAGCACATCGTAAGGACGGCTCTCTACTTGTTCTACAAGCTCCTTGGGGGGACGAATACCCTTGAATGGTTTGATAATTGCCATGTTATATATTAAAGATTAAACATTAAAGATTAAAGATTAAAGATTAAAGCTTAAAGATTGGCCTTGAGCTTTTCAATCATCTCGGCATATTCGGCATCGGAAAGATAGACCTTGCCAGGATTCATCTGGAACACGCCGCCATAATCAGGACCATCCACATACTTTGGAGCCAGATGGAAGTGCAGGTGAGACAGCTTATCACTATAGGCGCCATAGTTGATTTTCTCAGGATTGAAGGCTTTCTGCATCGCACGTGTTACTCGAGCCACATCGGCCATAAAGGCATTGCGGTCGGCATCTGAAAGCTCGTTCAGGTCGTTCACATGGTCTTTATAGGCCACAAGGCAACGACCACGATAGGTTTGCTCCTTGAAAAGGAATGCACGCGATACTGACAACTGGGCGAACTCAATCATCAGGTCGTGAAGCGTCTGATTATTAGTGCAGTACAGACACTGCTTGGGATCACTTTGCATAATAAATATAGGTTTTAGGAAAATACAAAAGTGCACAAGTAGGGCTTAAACCCTCCTGTGCACTCCTTATTTCTGTTAATTACTTGTTCACCTGGAACTTGGTGTCGCCATCCTTGAAGAAGGCGTTGATCTGCTTGGCAGCAGCGATACCAGCGTTGATGTTGGCCTCGGCTGTCTGAGCACCCATCTTCTTAGGCGTTGAGAAATAACGGCCCTCGAACTTAGCGAACTCGTCGTTGGCATCAGGCATGATGTCAGTAACGAACTTCAGGTCCTCACGCTCAGCCATCAACTTAATCAGCTCAGGCTCGTTGATGACCTCCTTACGAGCGGTGTTCACCAGCACGCCACCCTTCTTCAGCTTGCCAACCAGTGCGGCATTGATGCTCTGCTTGGTCTCAGGCGTAGCAGGGATGTGGAGTGACACAACGTCGCAGGTCTCGAACAGGGCATCCTGATTGGCAACGGCGTGAACACCAGCAGCCTCGATCACCTCTGCAGGGCAGAAAGCATCGTAGGCATAAACATCCATACCAAACCCCTTGGCGATGCGAGCCACATTGCGACCTACATTACCGAATGCGAGGATACCCAGCTTCTTACCCAGCAGCTCTGAACCGCTCTTGCCATTGTAGAAACCACGAACGGCCATCACCAACAGACCGAATACCAGCTCGGCAACGGCGTTGGAGTTCTGACCAGGGGTGTTCTCAGCGACTACGTTGTGAGCAGTAGCAGCGGCGAGGTCGATGTTGTCGTAACCAGCACCAGCGCGAACCACGATCTTCAACTGCTTGGCTGCGTCGAGCACCTCAGCGTCGACCTTATCCGAACGGATAATCAGCGCGTCGGCATCTTTCACTGCATCCAGGAACTGAGCCTTCTCAGTATATTTCTCGAGCAGCACCAGCTCATTGCCTGCTGCCTCAATCTCTGCCTTGATACCATTGACAGCAGCTGCTGCGAATGGCTTCTCTGTTGCAACTAATACTTTCATGTTATTTCATTCTATTTTTAGAAACGAATTGGAATAATGAGAATAATTAACTCACGAATGAGAACGAATTATTTATTTTAATGAGAATAAAATTTTTATTCTAATTCGTGGACAAAATTATTCCAATTATTCTAATTCGTTTCCTTATTAATAAATTAATGATTAGCCTCAAATTCCTTCATGCAGGCAACGAGGGCGTTGCAGCCTTCGATGGTCTGGGCGTTGTAGCAAGAAGCGCGGAAACCACCAACTGAACGGTGACCCTTAACGCCAACCATGCCCTTAGATACTGCGAAGTCGAGGAAGTCCTTCTCCAGCTCCTTATACTCATCGGCCATCACGAAGCAGAGGTTCATCAGTGAGCGATCCTCTTCCTTGGCTGTACCAACGAACATCTTGTTGCGATCGATCTCACCATAGACGATCTCTGCACGCTGCTTGGCCAGCTTGTCCATAGCCTCTACACCACCCTGAGCCTTGATCCAGCGGAGGTTCTCGAGAGCGCAGTAGATGGGCACTACAGGAGGCGTATTGAACATCGAGCCCTTGTCGACGTGTGTGCGATAGTCGAGCATCGTAGGAATCTCACGAGGTGCACGACCCAGTTTCTCATCCTTCAGGATGATGATGGTCACACCAGCCATAGCCAGATTCTTCTGGGCACCGGCATAGATGGCATCGTACTTGCTGACGTCAACAGGACGGCTCATGATGTCCGACGACATATCGGCAATCAGAGGCACATTGACATCAAGGTCCTTACGGATCTCAGTACCGTAGATGGTGTTGTTCGTGGTGATGTGCAGATAGTCAGCATCAGCGGGAACAGTCCAGTCCTTGGGGATGAAGGTATAGTTGGCATCAGCTGAAGAAGCCACCTCTACTACCTCACCAAAAAGCTTTGCTTCCTTCATGGCCTTCTTAGCCCAAACACCAGTGTTCAGGTAGGCAGCCTTCTTAATCAGGAAGTTATAAGGAATCATACAGAACTCCAGACTGGCACCACCGCCAAGGAAGATGACTGAGTAGCCCTCGGGAATGTCGAGGAGCTCCTTCACCAGAGCCACAGCCTCGTCGACGACGGGCTGGAAGTCCTTTGCACGATGGCTGATCTCCATCAGAGAGAGACCTGAACCGTTGAAATCAAGACACTGCTGAGCGGTCTTCTCAATCACTTCGCGGGGAAGCATCGAGGGACCGGCGTTAAAGTTGTACTTCTTCATTTTTAATGTTATTTTGAATGTTTGAAATTTACTCTTTCTCGAAAAACGCTGCGAAATTACACTTTTTATTTCATTCTACCAAATATTTGAGCAGAAATTCACGAAATAATGCGATTTTCTTTCATTTTGTCAACCGCACCTATCAATTTTCGTACGATTTGTGATTATTCCGCCACATTATCTTATATATTTACTGTGCAAAGATACAAAACATCTGCGAGATTTTTCACTTTCACGCGCCACTTTTCACTTCTTTTTAGTATCTTTGCATTCGTTATGAAACAGAAAGAACATCACGTCATCATCAGTCTCGCTTCTAACGAGAATCAGGAGGCCTGTCTCGAGGCCGCCCGTACACAACTTACTCAGTTGCTCACCTCCGTACGCTTCACCTCCGCCATCTGGACAGAACCCGTCAATGCTCAGTCTTCAATGTTCAATGGTCAATGTTCAATGGTTAATGGTCAATGTCGAAAGTATCTCAACCAGCTCTGCGAGGGTACGACGACATTTGGAGAAGGCCTGCTCTGTGAGGTGTTGAAGGAGGCTGAGAAGCGTCAGGGGCGCACCCATAACGAGGACGGCATTGTGACGCTCGACCTCGATCTATTGGAGTACGACGGTGTACGTCATCACCTGCGCGACTGGGAGCGAAGCTACGTGAAAGACCTGATCGGCGAATTATAACGTCACGCGGATCCAGTCGGCATCCACCCATCCGCGATCGCATTTGGGATCCGTCTCAGCGGCGATGAATCCGAACTTCGCTCCGATCCATTTGCCTTCCTTCATCTCGAACTCCTCCCCGCAGTCGGAGAATTTCTTGCCGTTCTGACTCCAGGAGAACTTCACCTTCGAGTCTTTCACCTTCAGCCGCAAGTAGATATCCTCGTGAATACCAGGCTTGTAGTCGATCTTGTCGGCTGCCGTAGGCTTCAGCGTGGCGATGATGTTCTCCGTCTGAGGCTTACCCTTGTCGGCAGCCTTACAGGTCATCTGAACCAACTGGAACGACTGCCCTACCCGTTTCACGACTAATGCTGAATAATCGAGTCCCATCATGATCAGTCCACCAAACTGTCCGTCGGCCTTCGAGGTCATACGCAGTTTCGTGGTGACGGTAAACTCATCGGCGGGTGTCTTCTGCAGCAGGAGGTTGGGCACCTCCCAGAAGTTCTTCCAGTCCTTGGAGAGTTTGTAGGTATAGATGCGGAAGGTCCCAAAAGCTGTGGGGACACCGAATTTTTCGTCGTAGTTCGCGTGCCATTGCCATTGCTTCCCCATCGTGGGCGTATTAAACTCATCACTCTCGACAGGATTGACTATAGAGTTCTGACTATTGCCTGTAGATGATTGGGGTTTGCGGTAGGTGGTGACGGGCTCACCGTTCTTTCCCATGATGGGCCAGCCGGAAGACCAGTCTACAGGATTCAGGTGCACCACACGGCCATAGGCCTCCTTGTCCTGGAAATGCAGAAACCAGTCCTCGCCGTATTTCGTATGCACCCATCCTCCCTGATGAGGGCCGTTGATACTGGTCTTTCCCTGAGCCAGGACGATCTTGTGCTCGTAGGGACCATAGGGCGACTTCGAGCGCATGGCGAGCTGAAATCCCGTAGGCACACCGCCGGCAGGACACATGATCCAGTACCAGCCGTCGCGCTTATAGAACTTCGGCCCTTCGCAGGTACGGTTCTCCGTACCGTTGCCGTCGAAGACGATGACGGGCTGTCCGATAGCCTTCGTACCGTCGGCCGAGAGCTCCCTGACCGTCAGTACGCTGGCATATTTGCTGCGGGAGTTAGCCCATCCGTTCACCATATAGCAACGGCCGTCGTCGTCCCAGAGCGGCGTGGTATCAATATACCCCTGTCCCTTGATCACACATACCGGTTTCTCCCACTTGGCGGCAGGATCCTGCGTCTTCACCATATACACGCCGAAGTCGGGATCACCCCAGTAGATATAATACCAGCCGTCATGATAACGGATACTCGGCGCCCATACGCCATTGCCGTGCTGAGGGGTACTGAAATGACGTTCCATAGCCTCGTCGCCTTCATAGAGCGAGGTCAACGCATAGTTGATGATCTCCCAGTTCACCAGGTCTTTCGAATGGAGGATGGGCAAGCCTGGTACACACTGGAAACTCGATGCCGTCATATAATAGTCCTCACCCGAGGCCCCCACACAGACGTCGGGGTCGGAGTAGTCGGCATTGATGACGGGATTGGTGTAGGTGCCGTCGCCGTTGTCTGGCGACCATACTTCAGACTTGTAGTTTTGGGCACTCGCCATCAGGGGGAGTGCAACCATAGCCAAGATTAGTTTTTTCATATTTGTTTGAGTTTGAGTTTGTATGCATTGTCAGTATATTCTATCCGCATCACCTGTCCTGACGAGACCTGCTCTGAGAGTGCCAGCGCCACATGTCCCATCGTCCGTCGGAGATTGATTTCCACACAGGGATTCAAAAGGAAATCCGTCCGGTCGTCGCCTCTTACGATCATCATATCAACGCCAAAGGGACCCGCATATCTGCCGCCATAAAGTCTGCCGAGAAGAGTACAGATGTTTTCTTGAACGCGTTTCAGCAATTCCGCTGATATATAGCGACTTATAATCTCCTGCTTTTCCTCTTCCGATGCCAGGATATTGCCTGTATATGCACCGTTCTGCGTATGGAAGAGTGAGAGACCCAGGTAACTGACAGTTCCCTGTCCGTCGCTCTCGAACTCCATCCCAAAATCCTTCACCTTATGGCAATATTTCTCTATCACGACACACCTTTGACGGGCCACCACATTCTGAATCCAGTGCTGCTGATAGTCGTTAAGCTCGCCATCGATAAAACGGATACCCCTGCCGCTGCTGCTCCAAGGGGCCTTAACCACAATACGCTGGTTGTACCTGAGCGCCTGCCGCACTTCGACCAGTGTATCGGCCAGCCAGGCGTCGCCTGTAGTCCCCTCCAACGTCAGCTCTCTCAACACTCCTACGGCATGTTTGCGGTGCGAGAGGTCGCGAATCTCCGCGATCTCCTCTTCCGAAGGCACAGCATCCACACCATAGCGGAGCAGGAAACTGCGAAGCGCCAAATCCCAGCCCCAAGGGGAGACAGCTGAGAACTGAGAACTGAGAACTGAGAGTTGGTGTTTGTCGATGAAACCGTTAAACTGGCGGTGCATCAGACGGGCATAGTCACGTTGGGCATCCTCGACGTCCTCCACCAGTACATAGTCATCCTCGCCGGCCCAGACGGCAGGCAGATACCCCAGGTCATGACGCAGCTGACGTCCGGCATGTGGTGCGGTGAAATTGCTGAGGTTTGCCGCCAGAGCAATGTCGTGTTCAGGGTTGAAGATATGCAATATTCCCATAGTCCGGCCGCAAAGGTACTAAAATTGACCGAAAGCACCAAGACTTTCGGCCAATAAATTTGCGTCAAGTGACACGGCTACACAGCGTCATAAGATTTTGTCGATGTGTCACTCTGCATAGTTTGAAAGATTCGGGGTTTCTCCTTCGTCAGGCGTTGGGTCGTCGCCCTTGGGTGATGGGATGCCCTCGTAGCTGATGCCATGCTCTCCGGCAAAGTCCTCCATGATCTTCAGATAGCCGCCAGGACCAAATGCCTCGGGCTGGTCGAAGTTCTTCACACGCCACTGGCCGTTCTCCAATTCCAGTTCCAGACGCATAAACCCGTTCTCCTCGTCAGCGCCCTTGAACCTCACCTGTGCTTGGGCCATATCGCCTGTCAGCAGGTCGGCCTTGATGGTCTCGATCTCCATCGGCATACCCATGCCTGCAAAGAATCTGTAGCCCTCCTCGTCGCCCATGAAGAAATGGTCGTCACCCATTGCCTGGGTCAGGGATTTGCTGATGGCGTCGCGCAAGCCGATGTAATAGCTGGTACAGAACTCGTCTTCGAGCTGACGGATGTTGATGATACCGTTCTTGTCCATGTCGTTCAGACGGTCGTACATCTTCCTGACCTGAGCCTCTACGGCCTCTACTGTCCATAGCTCTTCAGGAGCCGAAGCCACAGCACTGTCGGCTACTGCCGTAGAATCGCTGTCGACAGCCTCCTTGGCGGTCTTGCTCCCACATGAAACCATTGAGGCAACTACGGCTACAATGGCGATAGTAAATAACACTTTCTTACTCATAGATAAATCTGTTATCACAAGAATCAACTTTTGTAAATAATCGCCGCAAAGGTACGAAAAAAATGGGATTTTTTACTACCTTTGCCATTGTTTTTAATATGTTTTGTAAATATGGAAGAAGAAAACAGGCGTAAAGTATTGACAGATATAGTCAAGACGAATATCTATTCCGTAGCCATCATGACGGTAGCGGCAGTAGCACTGCTTGGCAGCACAGCCTCGTTTGCATCGTGCACGGCTAAAGATGACAATGCAACGAACCAGTATGAACAGGCAACGTATATCCCACAAGCACCCGACTATAACGACGCGACGATGTGGGTGACGGCCGACGGGGATGCCGACGGCACTGGGGCAGACATCTTCTACGTGGTATCGACGTGGGAGGAAGACTGGAGTCAAATAGTAAATGGTCAAATAGTCAAATGTCACTATGCCGACGTGTGGAACCCTGAGCATCGCGGACACATGTATGACTTGGAACTTAAAAAGGTAGCGGCGTATATGTCGCCCGGCAACCGCTTCTTCGCCCCGTTCTACCGTCACACCACCATTGAGGCCTGGATGACACAGGACGACGACATTATCTGGAATCGTACGCGGCTGTCGATGGGTGACGTCTGCGCAGCCTTCGATCACTTCCAGGCCCATCGCGATAAGAGTCGTCCGCTCATCATCGCAGGTTTCAGTCAGGGCGGTCTGGCCGTGGTGGATCTGATGAAGCACATCGATGACGAGACATACAGCCAGTTGGCTGCGGCCTACGTGCTGGGCTACAAGGTAACTAATGCCGACATGGCGCAGTGCAGTCATATCCGTCCTGCCGAGGGTGAGACGGATACTGGCGTCACCATCTGCTACAACACGGTGAAGGACGTGAAGTATGTCATCCCCGTCATCGCCGCCTCAGACATCTGCATCAACCCCGTGAACTGGCACACGGACGCTACTCCCGCCACGCTCCACGATACGATTACCGTCACCGTCGCGCCTGAGCACCACGTCCTCGTCATCAGCGGCTACAGCGGCTCGGAATATGCGGCCTACAAAGGCTTCATCAACGTGGGCGACATACACAGCTGCGAACCCTGGCTCTACAGCGAGTGTCTGGCGAAGAATATCAAAGTCCGCGCCAACGAGTGGCGGAAGCTGCACCAATGATTATAAGGAAAGAAATGAAAATCCCGCTGAATCATGACGATCAGCGGGAATTTTCTTTGTTTTGAGTCGAGGTGACAGCAATGTTAGCTCCCCCTG
>Ga0326513_10004257_pt1 | contig 10278 bp, 12 predicted proteins | sample 2_2465_0518_D_FD_203654 | JGI IMG/M metagenome (GOLD analysis project Ga0326513, IMG submission 203654) | Bovine rumen microbial communities from UC Davis, California, United States - 2_2465_0518 | ecosystem: Host-associated > Mammals > Digestive system > Stomach > Rumen | place: USA...
CTTCAAGCCAAAATGAAGAAAACCGAATCGGAAGAAGAAGCCGACAAGATGCTCCAAGAGAACATGGACAAGATGGAAGCCTTCGGCAAGGTAACGCAACGAATCGAGGCAATCTTCATTGACTTGTTTGACGATGGGGAAGATGGCAAACGCTCGGCGAAGCTCGTCCATGCGCTAGGCATCGACAATATTCAGAGAGTATATGCCGAGATATTTGACAAGGCAGAGGGAACGAATGACGGCGAAAAGTAAAAACCTACTTGATTTGATGCGACCCGAAGACCGCAAGAAGATGCTTCTGCGGTTCAGGGAACGGACAGCAAATAAGAATATCAACAACAAAATCTCGTCCGAGATGTACATGCTTGCCGAGTTCGGACTCATGTTCGGATGGCAGGCTGTCATTGACGTGAAGAACGACACTATCACAGGCGAAGAAATGTTCGCTCTTTTAGAGGCAGGGCGCAAGGTTCTTGCCAATCGTCAAGTTGAGTATGGTGTCTCGACTTCTGTCGCTATCGGAAGCCAATTCTCGAAGCACCCAAATCAAGAGTTCGAGAAGGGCATGCGAGATTTCATTGAGAAGGGGAAAATATAATGGCAATCGCAGGACAGATTGAATATAAGGTTTCCGTTGATACGTCAGGGCTGAAAAAGGGCTTGAACGATGCCAAAAACGAAGCGGGCAAGTTCTCGTCAACTCTCGCAACGTGGGGCAGGACGGCATCGAAAGCCTTCTTTGGCACAATCGCCATCGGCGCAATAAACGCAACAGGCGCAATCGCAGGTGTCGCAGGAAGCGCAGTCAAAGCCTTTGCAGACTTTGAACAGCTTACAGGCGGTATTTCAACGCTATTCGGAAGCGAGTCCATCGGCTCGATTGAGTCATTCGCCAAGAAAGCAGGCAAAAGCATCAAAGACGTTGAAGACGAATACTATTCAAAGGTGGACGATTTGATTGATGTCGAGCAGGAAATCTTCGCTCGTGCCGACAACGCATACAAGACAGCAGGCATGTCGGCGAATCAATACATGGAGACAATCACGTCATTCAGCGCAAGTTTAATTCAGAGTTTGGGCGGAGATACAGCGAAAGCAAGCAAAGTCGCAGACATCGCCATCACAGACATGTCTGACAACGCAAACAAGATGGGAACATCAATGGAGTCAATCCAGAATGCCTATCAAGGTTTCGCCAAGCAGAACTACACCATGCTCGACAACTTGAAGCTCGGTTACGGTGGCACGAAGGGCGAGATGGAGCGACTCCTCGATGATGCCGAGAAGTTATCAGGCAAGAAGTACGACATCAGCAACTTGAATGACGTATTTGAGGCGATTCACGTCATACAGACCGAGATGGGCATTACTGGCACGACAGCTCGTGAAGCGACCGAAACAATTTCAGGCTCACTCAACATGATGAAAGCATCTTGGCAGAACGTGCTTGTCGCAGTTGCGGACGATACGCAGGACTTCGATGCGGTCGTGGGAGGGCTTGTCGATTCAGTTGGAGCATTTGCGAAGAATATCATGCCAACCATCAAGGTTGCCCTGAAAGGCGCAGTAAATCTCGTCAACAAGCTTGCCCCAATGATAATTGAAGCCCTACCACCACTATTTGAGGCTCTCGTTCCTGCTATTCTCGAAGCAACTGTCGGCATCATTGATGCTATCGTTCAGAATTTTCCGTCACTTCTTCAAATGCTCGTCAATATGCTTCCGTTGTTCATTGATGCAATTCTTCAAATCCTGAATGGCATCGTGGCATATCTACCGCAGATGCTCGTTGTATTATCGCAACTCATTGTCGGCATCGCCAACGCTCTGATTCAGCCGAAGAATCTTCAACTGATACTCAAAGCAGGTTTGACGCTCTTGATTGAACTCGTGAAGGCAATTCCGCAAATAATAGAGAACTTCGCTCTCGCTATTCCGACCTTGATTGACTCAATTGTCGGATTCTTGACCGAGCCTTCGTCAATCAAAATGATTATCAAAGCAGGTGTTCAGTTATTCATGGGGCTTGTGAAGGCTGTTCCGCAGATTCTAGGGGCTTTATTCAGCGCATTTGCAACTCTTATCGGGAATCTATGGAATCGTCTCACAGGGCTTTTCAAAGCCTTTGCAGGCAAGTTTGGTGACACTATTGGCGGAGTATTCAAGGGCGCAATCAATAGCGTGCTTGCCTTTATTGAAGGTTTTATCAACGCACCAATCGACATCATCAATGGTTTCGTGGATACAATCAACAGCGCATTTGGTTCAGTTGGTGTCAATATCGGCAAAATCGGACGAATCAATCTCGGTCGCATGGCAAGCGGTGGCATCGTGCCATCAACGGCAGGCGGACAGCTGATTCTCGCAGGTGAAGGCGGTCAAGACGAGTGGGTCGTTCCTGAATCGAAGATGGCATCCATGATTGAGCAAATCAACGAGCGGACAGGCGGAACGGGAACAGGCGGAGTCACAATCAACGTCTATGGCACGTTTGCCACAAGTGAAGCAGAACAGCGCAGGGTCGCTGAACAAATCTACTCTAAGTTACAAGAAATAAACAAAGCAAGAATGGGAGCATACCTATGATTTACAAAATGACACTAAAAGACTCGGTTGACACGATGACGTTCAACTTGCTCGAAACTCCGATTGTCGATAAGGACATCGAAGGGGCGGTCGATAACGTCACGCTTGACGGCAACCAATACACCGATTATCTCTACTTGAAGAAGCAATACATTCAGAAATGGGCAATCATGTGTCCTGACGAATATGATGAGCTTAGAGGCTTCTACACGAGACAGTTCGAGGATGGTGAAGTTCCGTCATATCGTGTCTATTACGGCGCAAACGTGACGAGAGACTACACGTTCAACGGAGACTACTTCCAATTCAACGCAGAGGGCATCGAGACAGGCATGACTCTCACCCAACTTCTCGGCAACGCAGAACAGACAACTTATAGTGGGAAGAACCTGTTGCCACCGCCTGCAGACTATAATAAAACAGTTGGCGGACTCAGCATAAAATGTGTTGGCGGTGTCTTTACCATCAGCGGAACATCCACATCAACAGCACACACGGAAGATGTCCTAACCACACCATACACAATACAGAGTGGCGACTACTACCATCTTGGAAATGATTTTATCTCCAGTCAGATGCAGTTCAACTTGTATTTCACAGATGGGACTCTGATGCAGGCAGGCATCGATGCATCAAACAACCGTATATATAGTCTGTCGTCTTATGTTGGCAAGACTATCTCGCAAATAAGAATCTATTTCAATAGTGGCTACACTTTCAACGGCACAGCATCGCCAATGATTCTGCACAACATCTCAACGCAGACCGACTTCGAACCATACACAGGCGGAGTCCCGATGCCGAATCCTCAGTTCCCATCATCTGTCGAAACCGTTTCAGGAGCGCAGACGGTCAAGATTACAGGGAAGAACCTGTTGGATACATCGAACGCAGGCAATCAAAGCGCAGGAGGCATGACAGCGACTTGGAACAACGGAACTGTCGAGGTCAAAGGAACTAACACCGCAACATCATTCCCTCTCTCGAACAATATCGCCTTGCCAACTCAAATTAAGGCAGGAACAGAGATTTCTGCTTCTTTCGTAGGAGCATCGGTCGGCAATACTGTATTCCGATTCTTCAACCAAGCGACAAGTCAATATGAAGGACTCACAGTTACAAACCCTAACACGAGTGGCACTTACACACTCACAAGAGATGCCGATGCGGTTCAGTTATACAAAGGTGCCGTTCCGACCAACACTTACAAGGAGTTCTCAATCTCCAATTGGCAAATTGAATATGGCTCACAGCCGAGTGAATACAAGCCATATGATGGCACTCAATCTTACGAAGTGAACTTAGGGAAGAACTTGCTCGACATCAACTCACTCGCCACTGCAAATATTACCGTTTCAAACGGAGTGGCAACAGGTCAGGCGCAACATTTCTACGCCGCTTATGGGCAAAGCACAGACGGTGTCCCATTTATCAAAAAGAGTGGGCAACTCGCCATATCTTTCAAAGCATATACAGACGGCAATGAATCAACTGCGAACACAAATGGCTTGGTTGTCCAAGTGGTATATACGGACGGAACATCTGCGCTTGTAATATACTGCAAAAACAACGAAACGACAGCGGTGCAACATATCGCCATGACAGCCTCTGGTAAAGATGTCGCAAACATCAAACTCACTTACGCCAACTGCAGTAGCAATATTTGGCACATTTCGGAGTTCCAAATCGAGGCAGGCTTTCCAACCACTTACGCTCCATACAAAACCCCAATCGAACTCTGTAAAATCGGCACATATCAGGACAGAATCTACAAGGATGACGGCAAGTGGTATATCGAGAAACAAATCGGGAAGGTGGTGCTAGACGGAACGGAAAACTGGACACTTGGCACAATGTTCTACTGTACAGATGCGCTAAGCGGTAAGACCGCAGTAACCCCCGCAACTGGTGGTGCTATCATGTCTGACTATTTCACATATTCAGGTGGTGCTACAAATGACCCGTCAATCGACATTGTAAATGGAAACGTTTTGCGCATTAGAGATACGAGCAAGGCAGACGCAAGCGCATTCACTACTTGGCTTGGCGCCCACCCAACCACCGTCTATTACGCACTCGCAGCCCCAACAACGACAGAAATCACAGACGAAACGTTGCTGTATCAACTCAACTTCTTGGCATCACTATATAAGGGTGAGAACAACATCTCACTCGTAGGAACAGGTGCGCAGGGGGAGATGGAAGTCTTTATTCGTGACGTAATGAGCGTTGAGACGGACGTTGTGCCAGAAGTACCAGTCCGCCTCACATTGACGGACGATGGTGTCATAAATGCCTGCGGTTGTCGGCGCAACGTACAACTAACAATGAGAGAGACTACCGAATGATAACAACATCAACAACATTCGAGCAGGTGGCGGAATCAACAGTCCGCCCCATCGCTCAAAAGACACTCATTTCATTCACGAAAGAGCGCAACGAGAATCTCAACTGGTTCATTCTCGACCAGTCGCAACTTGACGGCGGTGATATTCTCGCCACCGACCCTGACGATGTGATTCAAGCTTGGGATGCTTACGAGTGGAGCGATTTCTCGAAAGACTTGATTCGTGTCGATTGGAGTCGCTCGGTCGAGTTCCCTTATGGCGTTCAATCAGCGACCTGCGACATCACGCTCAACAATACGACTCAAAAATACACCTACGAGAACGAAGATTCGCCGCTTCATGGCTACATCTTGCCGAAACGTCCGATTCGTACTTATGCAGGGTTCAAAAAAAGCGGAACGGCGGAAGTCGTTCCTGCCTTCGTTGGGCTTACGCAAGGCATGCCGTCATATTCAGGACTAAACAACGCAACGGCATCATTCACCGCTCTTGATTTCTTGTCAGAGATAGCGAACACGCAGCTCGGACAGACCATCATGCTTCGAGACGTGAGGACAGATGAAGCGATAGCCTCAATCCTTGATGCCTATGGGCTTGATTCTTCAATGTACAGTCTCGACAAGGGATTGAACGTGATTCCTTTCGTTGTCTTTGAATCTGGCTCGAACGCAGGCAATATTTTATCGAAGCTTATACAGGCAGAGAATGGCGCATTGTGGCTCAACGAGAAGGGGGTGATTAGATTCTCCCCTCGTGTCTCCGACTTGGGCAAATTGCCTGTCATGACGTTCAACGACAACAACATCGTGTCCATCGCACCGTCTCGCACCGATGGCATCGTGAATCGTGTCAAAATCACGTCAGATATTCGCAAGGTGCAGGACTCGCAACCAATCTTCTCGGCATCTAACGAAACAGGCTACCAATCGAGCGCAGACGAGGACTCGTATCGTATCAAGCCAAACGGAAACACGATTATTTGGATTTCTTTTGAAGACCCAATCTGGCAAGCGAACGGAGTTCCGATTCTAAACGGCGCAAATAACGACTCCAACTTTACAGCCGTAGATTTGAACGGAAACGGTGTCACGAGCGGTTTGACGGCTTCGAGTGACCTATTCTCAAATTCCATGAAGCTGACAATATCAAATTCAAACAACTTCGCCGTTTCATTGACATTCGTTGAGATTTGGGGTGAGCCTGCAAAGGTTGTCGATACTATCAAATACGATGCCTATGACGAAGACTCGGTTGAGCAATTTGGCGAGATGGTACTCGAAATCACTGACAACAACTTCTTCGGCTCATTTCAGAACGCTGACGAGTACGCTGAAAGCATCTTGAAGACTCGTGCAGGCTACTCTCCGACCATGAATCTGAAAGTGAAGGGCAACCCTGCGCTTCAACTCGGCGATATTATCGAAGTTCAGGGCAAGTTCGCAGGAACGTACAAGATTGTCGGCATGAAGTCCGCAATATCTGCTTCGGACGGTTTGAGCATGGAGATGACGGTCGAGCGATTCACAATATTGATGCCGTTCATTTTAGACGAGTCAATATTAGATGGCGATGATGTATTAGGAGGTTAAAAATGGCAATAGTAAAACAAGTTCAATATTCAGGGCAAATCAAGACTTCAACGCTGTCAGGCAATATCGAGCTGAACGAATCGGCAGGCGAGCTAATTATCCGCAACGGCGCACATGTTCTGACACGTATCAACTCGGATGGATTCACCTATTCCGAGCAGAGCGGACTTCGCCGTATTCGCATCGGTCTCAACCCAAAAGACGAGTCGATTGGCGAGTGGATTTCAAAGCCTGCTATTGACGTGATTGACGAATTAGAGGCATAGGGCATGGCGAATCTCAATAACTATATAATCAACTCTGATTACCCGATGGAGAAGGTCGCATGGGTTTTTGAAACTTCGGGAACAACATCAAGCTCTGGTTCTTCAACAATAGCGGCTCAAACTACATTGACGAGAACGAATCCTACTGGAACTCCGCTATTGCTCGATGGCATCTATTCATTCGACAATTGGGCATCCGCTTACCCAATATCGTGTGGCGATAAAGACAGGTATTGGGAGTTCGTGCAGTTGCGCTCCACGTCCGAAGAAATCCTAATCAGTTTCGTGGGGTACTCGACATCGTTGCCATTCAAGGTCAGGTTGTGGGGGTTCATACCAGAAGACTACCCAGACGGCAACGCACCAAAGACAGACACCGCAAGCAACTACCCATTCACAATTGACACCTCGAAGAATTACATGAACATCTATAAGACAGGCAGAGTCACAGCATCGAACCCATCGCCCGCTACCGTCTCGCATAATCTCGGTTATATGCCGTTCGTTAGAATTTGGCGAGGTTCAAACACTAACTGGGAATTATTCCCAATCGAATCAAGCCAATATGCCGAGATAAACAATGATGAGTTGATAATCAAAGGGAATTCAAACTACTCGGCAACGTATTATTACAGGATTTACACCAATGAGATATAGCAAGTATATTTTGAACTCACAATCAGCGACACTCGCAGAGGTGGGAGCGGAAGAAGTAAGCCTGACCATTCCTGCGAACTTTACGGCTGACGGAGTGAGAGAGAATGTCATATATCACAGGACAAAGAACGCTCTGTTCAGATTCAGAATAACAGGCGGAGTCGATTCGCCATCAATTGATGCGGATACAGCGATTCAGCGCACTTATAACGGCTTCGGAATCCTGTATTACGTGACGGTATATAGGAAAGACGAGAATCACGTTGCTCTCGCCTGCATGACAACGGACGGACGAGCCGTAACAGGAACGAGCGCAACGACACTCCATGCAAAGATTCATTTTTACGAAAGCCCATTCGAGGCATAATTCCTTCGCCACCCTCATTGCCCAAACAATGAGAAGCATCATGAAAGCATTGGAATTAAATCGGATTGCAATATGGCGAGCCAAGCTCCTCGACAATTTCACGATTCGTGAATCAGGCGCAGGCAGACCATACTTGTCAGAAAATAAGATAATCTCAAAAACAACTGATAAAACATACCGCTATGCGAAGAACTACGAAAAAGACGATGGAACTCGTTTCTGCCTTTTTGTCGTTACTTACTCGAAAGATGCTGACTCGGCAGAGAAACAGCTCGACAAGATAGCAAAGAAGATTAAACCGTCCGACAACCTGTCGGATTTTGAATACACCAAATATTACTTGGAGGAAAAATAGATGGCAATTACTACGCTCCCTTATCCAAATATGGACTTCGTGCCACTAGATATTTTGACGGCAACGGAACTCGACCAACTTGTCGCAAATATCGAGGCAATCAACAACGCAAACATCACAACGAATGCAATCGCAAACAAGGCGGTTACGACAGCAAAAATAAACTATTCAGGACATGGACGTTTCTATCGCACGTTAGGTTCAACCACGCAAAGCATCCCTGCAAATACAGCAACAGTCCTTCTGTTCCCATCCGCAATCGTGGCTGATGTCAATGTTTCTTATTCGAGCGGAACTTTCACAGTTTCGCAGGCAGGGTGGTGGAGCATATCATCGTCTGTTCGTGCAGTTTCGAACGGTGCATCAACTGGCTTGTTGAGGTTTAAGGTGAATGGAACGACTACGCAAGATGCATCGGGTACGGCATACGCAAGCAGTTCCGTCTCGACAACCTTCTACCCGAACCTAGCATGGGAGGGGCATCTCGCAGTCGGTGACACATTCAGCATCGAGCTTCAATCGACCATTGCCACTTCAAACTCATCAAACATACATCAAGTCATTCATGGTTGCTGTATTTTGCCAGACTAAAAAATAAAGGAGGAAAAATGGAAGAAATCACACCAGAGGAACTACTAGCAGAGGTTAAAGAAAATGGACAAGAAATCCAAAACGAAGTGACCGAAGGGAAGGAATAGCATGGCTTTGGAACAAGTAAAGAAATTCAATCCGAGCAAGATGGGAACAAGAGCAAAATGGTGTCTCATGAACTGCCGTCTCGGATTCGGCATCAATAAAGGCACGAACCCATCAGCGAAAGCGGACATGGAGTTCAACAAGAAAAAAGGTGCTTTTCATGACATGAAGTCGTTGCCGACCAATGTTGCCGTTCCTGTCTATATGGACACGTATTCCATATATGAACACATTGTCGTTTGTGACAAGGGTGTCTTTTACTCGGACGGGCGCAAGCTCACGTCAACGAAAGGTTTGAAGTTCTTCGGTTGGGGCGAGTATTGTGATGCCGTTCGTGTCGTGAAGAAGGTTGAATCGAAGGTCAAGGAAGGAAACAAGGTCAAGACCACCGCTTATCGTGACGTATACGGCAACCTTATCAACCGCAAGATTATCAATGACGGTCAGTCTGTATGGAAGAAAACAGACAATCATGGCAAGCACGCATGGCTGTACAAAGGGAACATCCTCCGTTGCATCGTCAAAGTCGATTCATTAAAGAAAATATAGAAAGGAAGAACAACAACATGGACGAACTATTCAACATTGAGCCAGTCGTGGCGATTGTGGTGACTGGCATGGTCGCTGGGGTCGTGGAGCTTATCAAGCGGATATTCAAGAAAGATTGGAGAGCCGTTGCGACAATCTTAGGCGCAGGTGTTACTGGCGCATTGTGCGTGATACCGTTTGCCATCAATCCACTATTTGGCGCAGTCTTTGGGCTTGCATCGTCAGGATTTATCACTATCGCACAACACGTGAACAATTAGAGGCAGAGGGCTTGCGCCCTCGCTTCTGCTCTGCGTTGTTACTGTCTCGTGCGCAGGGCAGAATTGAGGACACAACCTCAAAAGCACATTTCAAATAGCTCATAGATAAGGGGGTGTTATGGATGAGCAAAAGACACAAAAGACGAAGAAACCATAATCGACCAGAAGGCAACAATATCCACCATCTCCTGTTTCAGCGGAAGCATTGGGTCACTCCATATGCAAAAAAGCTACGAACGGCGATGGTGCGAGAACTGCCAGTATCGGTTCACAACGAACTTCACAATGAAATCCTGCATGACGTTCCAAAACCTGCCGAGAGACTGCTTCAAACCGCTTATAACGACTATTTGGAGGAGAAAGAGGTACTCGACACGCTTGGCATCTGTCAGCTCATTGTGTGGCTTTGTGACGAGATTCCTGACGAAGCGTTCCAAGCTTGCATGATGGTTCAGTTTCGGTTTCTAAGTACAAGACTGGGCGGTCGTAATTGACCGCCTTTTACAAGAGAAGAAAGACAAAATGACAAAATATGCAAGAAGCAGGTGGAAGAACCTGCCCGACAACGTGAAGAAGATTTCAACCTTCATTTCGGCAATTATCGT
>Ga0326513_10004258_pt1 | contig 10277 bp, 1 predicted proteins | sample 2_2465_0518_D_FD_203654 | JGI IMG/M metagenome (GOLD analysis project Ga0326513, IMG submission 203654) | Bovine rumen microbial communities from UC Davis, California, United States - 2_2465_0518 | ecosystem: Host-associated > Mammals > Digestive system > Stomach > Rumen | place: USA: California...
CAAGAAGGTATTAAACTTGAAAAAGAGCAAATTGATAAAAGAGTAGCAGATATAAATAGTATGATTTCTACTGGACTTGAAGAAGCAAGTACAGGATATAAACAGATGTATATCAATGCTATAAAGACGGGCGGAACTGGAAAGTTACCTTCAATAATGAATGAGAATACTGAAGAATTAAATAATATTCTCAAATCAGCAGGACTTATTACGGTAGATGAAAAAACTAACGAATTTACTTTATCAGAAGATTTTAAAAAAGCTATTAAAGAAGGCGGAGATAGTTTTAATCTTATAGAGTTTTTAGAAGGATATTTAAAGGGACAATTAAAAGATTTAGAAGCAGCTGAAAAATTTATAGAAAATACTGAAAAATCATTAAGACGTGAAAATTTTAATGAAGCATATAATGCTTTAATTGAAGTAAATTCTAAATTTACCGAAGGTTTTCAAACAATTGTTGATATAAAAAATTATGCAGATAAGCTTAATGTAGAATTAGAGAAAGGAGATTATTCATATAATCAAATTCTTGATCAATGGTTTTTAACCGCGGAAGGTATAGCAAAAGTTAAATCAAAGTTAGAACAAGATATTTATGCCGCTGGAGGTACAGACGTAGCGGTAGATAGGGCTTTAAAACAGTTAGAGCAATCTTTAGCAGAAGGAATTAATATAGAAGCTTATATATCTTCCAATAAAACTCCTAAGGATGAGGCAACATTACGTCAAGCGTATGAATCATGGTATGAATCTTTACAAAATAAAGCAGGTAAATTAACTACTGATGCTTTTATGACCGCGGTTAAGGCTGGTGGAAAACAAGCGGTAGAAGCCGCAGAACAAATCGTAGCAGAAAGAGGAGAAAAATTATCTACTTCCGAAGTAGAGAGTATTTATCGTTCTGATGAATTTAAAAAATTGCTTGAAGCCGGGGAACAGCTTGATAGTGGTATTGGCAATATTGTTGATTCTAAAGCTTATGAAATTTTAAATGCTGCTGGTTACTTTGGCGAAAAAGTTGGCGACAATCACTATATTATTACAACTTTAGGCAATGTTGAACAGGCTTATGAGGAATACTTTAATCAATTAATTAGCGATGCCGAAGCTACTGAGGAAGAAATAAATAAGGCGCGTAATAATTTAATTGAAAAACATAATGATAATAGAACAAAAACCTCTGATATTATTGGTGAAATCGCAAAATTACAACCTGGAGAATGGTTTAATGCTACGGAATTACTAAAAGACGTATCTGATATACCTCAAAAATATATAGAACGATTACAATCTTTTGGCGCGATTATTGAAGATGGTATATTAAAAACTGATGCACGTACTAATATGGCCGGGGTTATTACTACTTTACGCGATACCGCTAAAGAAATGGGGAAGCTTACTCAAGAAGAGCTTGCTATTTTAAATGATACCGTTAATGAAGTTTTAGACGGTTATATAGAAGCTATTCAAAAAGGTATTGAAGGTGGTTTAACCGAAGTAGAGAAATTAAATCTAGAACATATAGCTGACGTCTATAACGTAAAAATTGATTTTACTAAAACTGCTGAAGGCCTTAAACTTTCAGAAAAATCGGCGCGCGACCTATACTTAGCATTACGCGATGTAGACTCTGTGCGCGCAAAATTAGTATTTGATAAGCTAGCGGAATCACTAGAGAAAACAAATTCTAATTATAAAGATATTTCTACAATAACTGCGCGAATAGTTGAACTAGAAAAACAAATAGCGTCTATGCCTGTTAGTGACGCACGTCGTAAAGAGTATGAAAAAGAGCTTGAAGTCGCAAAAGAAATACAAGAAACTCGTTCTTTAACTGATACTGGCAATTTCAACTTTATGGAACGTGATTTACCTACGGGTATGCAGAATCCTCAAGATTATTGGCAAGGAGTATACCAATGGTATGAATCTATGAATAAAGCCGGCGAAAACGGCTATATGTCTGTTAAAGATTTTTATAATGGTGTACAGGAAGCTAATAATTTAGCGAAGATTTCTGGTGATTCTATTTACTTCATGGGCGAATGGCTTAATGGTAGTGCAGAAAAAGCTTCTGCGTTAATACAAAAAGGCATGAATGCACTTGCCAACATTGATGGAGTTGGTCCTGCTGTTAGTTTAGAACGTTTTGGTAATATGTTTAAAGGCGGCGCCGCGGACATGGCTAAAGGCGTTGACGACGGTGTTAAATCTATGGCTAAATCTCAAATCGAGATGTTAGATGCTATGATTGCCTTCTTAGAAACTGTTGTCGCTTTTGATCAATTTAATGAACTTGATACTGATAATAATGGTTTAGATTTTGATGAAGTATTCGAAGCAGTCGGAGATGACGTTTATGCTGCTTCTGGAGAAGCTAAGCAAACCGCTAAAAATATAATAAAGTTAGCCGATTCTAATAAAGATTTAAATAAGGGCTTACATGAGCTTAAAATTGATGGAGTTTCTGCATATAGAATAATGCAAGATATTAGTGCTGGAGCGCAGTTAACTCAAGATGAAGCTTTAAAATATTATAAAACATTATCAGTAATGACAAAGGCCGCGCGTGATGGAGACTTTAGTACTGAAAATCTTACTTCTTTAATTCAGGAAGCCTTTAAAGGGGTAGAAGAATTAACTACTGTAGAAATTGGAGATAGGAAATTTGCTATTCAAGGCAATATGGTAATTACTGCAGATAAAGATGGCACTTGGACTATTCCTGGAAGTACTAAAAAATATAAAACTCCAGAAGAAGCTATGAAAGATTATAAAAAATTAGAAGATTTCAAAGCTAAAACTGGTATACAAGGCGTTCTTGATAATAAAGGAGACGTTTCTGCAAAAATTGAAGTTACTAGAGATTTAAGCATTTTAATAAAAGAAAATGCTAAAGGTGAAATAGAATATCATGTTGGTAGCCAAATTTGTACAAATAAAGAAGACGCCATTCGTACTGCCGCGGCAATTGCAAGAGGTGAAAGTGCAGAGGGCGCTAGTTATCTTACAGAAAATGAGATTATTGAATATGATTTTATTGCAAAATTCAATTTAACCGCGACGGAAGTGACTAATTTAACTGGTAAATCTATGGGAGAATTAAGCGATGACATGTTAGCTAAATTAGGAATAGACATGGCATTGGTTAATAGCATTGAAGCCGCTGTTGAGCGTGCTTTAAAGAATATTAATTTAGGTGAATTAATTTTAGATGGATTGCTTGGAGAAGAAGGCGCAAATAATCTTTATGCGGTAAATCCTGAAGAATTAAAAAATAATCCTAAATTAGTAGAATTAGGTCGTCAACTCGGTACAGGTATAGTTTTAGCAATAAAAAATGGTATTACAGAAGCTAATAGCGGCGAAGGTGAAGATGCCGTTGGTGGTATAACTGATTCAGTAGTTGAAGGATTAGAAAATGGTAAGGGAGATATTGAAGAAGCTGCTGGACATGCAGCAAATTCTGCCGCGACTCCATTTAAAAATTTGATTGATTCAACTTCTGACGACGGCTTTAAAATTTGGGGTATGACTGCGATTGAGCAATTCGTAGACGGTTTTAATATTGTAGATAGTAATGGTAATTCTAATTTTGCAGAAATATTAGGTGGACGTTTCTTATCTTCAATTCGTACTGCATTAACTGGTCAAGAAATGTTTAATGCAGGGCAAGCCGCCGCGGATATGTTTGTGCAAGGTTTTGGAGGTATTGAAGGAGCTGAAGGAGAACAAACCTCAACTGTAGCTCAGAAAATTACCGCTCCAATTCGTTCTGCTCTCCAAGATTTGTTTTCTAAAGAGACTTTAGACCAGCTAGTTAAGCATTTTGAAACTAATTCCACTATTGCTTTGAGCTTTGATCATATTGATGTAGGTAAATTAACTGAAGCGGCTTCAAATGTAGAAGGTGCGGTTGACACAGTAATTAAAGTATTAGAAAAGTTAAAAAATTCATTAGATAGTTTACCTGATAAGTCGTCTGACGTACAGAGTACCGCAACTGCAATGAAAAATTTGCCTGATAAATCTTCAGCAGTACAGGCGACAGCGAATGCGATAAATAATTTAAAAAGTAGAAATATTGAAGTTACTGGGCATGTATCATTAAGTGCTTCAGTTAAGACTAATGGAGCTTTAAGTGTTAGCGCGCAAGCTGGACCAATTAATGCTAGTTGGGCTAAGGGAAATGTATTACTTGAAGGTACAGCATTAGCTGGCGGTAATGGAAAGAAAACTCTTGTTGGAGAACTTGGACCTGAATTAGTTGTTTCTGGTGGACGTTATTATGTTGTTGGACAAAATGGCGCGGAAATGGTTGATTTAGACGATGACGCAATTGTCTTTAATCATCTACAAACCAAAAAATTATTATCCACAGGTAGTTCAAGCCGAGGCAAACCGGTAACTAATGAACGTAATGCAGTTTCTTATGCAACGGGTAATATATCTGGTCCTGCAATGGCAAGTGCTTCAGAAACATTAGCCTTGCTAAAAGAAATTCGTGCAATGTGGCAAGGTATGCTTACTGCTTCTGCAAAACAGCTAGGTTCTCAAGCTGGTATTTCCGCTGCAAAAAATAAAGATAAAGAAAATAGAGATAGTAGTGGAAATGATGATACTCTTGATGAAGATAAGATTACTTCTATTAAAAATGCAACTGCTGAAATACAGCGTTGGTATAACTTAATTCGTCAAATAGATAAATTAGAGAAAGATATTGCATATCAAGAAAGTTTAATTAATAAATATCAAAATGATCGTATTACAAATGGCGATAAAATGTATTCTAGCTATAAAAAGCAACTTCAAATGCTTGACGTAGAAATAAATAAAAATAAACAATTAGCTGAATTGCAGAAAAGTTGGTATGATAATAAACGCGCAGAGCTTGCTTCTTCTGCTTATGGGAAAATATTCACATATACAGAAGATGGATTGCAACAATATGTTGATGGGCCTAATCGTGGATTAGATATATTAGAAAAATTAAATCAACAGACTATTTATGGAGAAGGGGTTGGACACGCACAATCTTCTCGCGCGCAATTAGCTTATCTACAAAGCATTGGCTTCAATTTAAATGATTTAATATATGGTAGCAATGGACGTGTTGTAAAAGCAGCGTATGGTCTTGATACCATGTATAATGAAGCAGGAGAATTATTAACTGGGCAAGAATTAATTGACGCGCAAACTTCTTTGATGGAGAATTTCTGGAGTAAGGTTGACGGATGGCGCGATGAACTTGACGAATTATATGACAGCTATCGTGAACAATGGCAAAAAATCGCAGATAATCAAACTAAAGCTAATGAAATATTACAAAAAATAGTTAATAACCAGATTGAAGTTGAAAATGCAGTTCTTGAAGCTATTGTATCTGCACGTCAACGTGAAATAGATGAATTACAAGAAAATCGGGATGCTTATGAAGAAACTACTTCTAAAATGATTAATGGTCTTAATAAAGCATTAAGTGAAGAACGTAGACTATATCAAACACAGCAAGACAGGAATGATTTAACCAAAATGCAACGTCAGCTTGCTATTTTACAACGTTCTGGTGGCTCTGTTTCACAAATTAAATCTTTGCAAAATCAAATTAGTGCCAAACAGCAAGAAATGTATTTTGATGAACGCGAACAGCAAATTCAATCTATACAAGATGCTGCGGATAAGCAAATAGAACAGCTTGACGCACAAATTGATTTGATGACTGAATCGTTAGAGTATCAGAAAGAACATGGTATGCTTTGGGATGAAGTTTATCAAATAATGTCAAAAGAAGAAAGTGAAATATTAGATTTTGTTACTGCCAATGGTGCAGATTGGAAAGCTAAATCTTCTTTACAAAAGGCGGAAGATATTCGTGTTTTATTAGAGAAAATACAATTATGGACCGAGCGTCGTGACGATGAAGAAATGAATAAATTAGAAGAGAAAATTATTACCGAATCAAATGATAGTAATTATGAATATCAAACGAATATTTATAAGCCTTCAAATGATACTCCGACTTATGCAGAAGATTCAACGTCTTATCCAGTTGAAACAGATTTTTCTTTTGATGATAACAATTATACTCCTGAACCTACTCATACAGAGTCAACTCCTGTATATACCGAGCCTACTCCAACTACTGAGCCTTATTATCAGCCTCAATCTTATTCTCCTAGTGTAGCAAGATTAAATGAAGGTTCCACCACAACTTATAAATTAAGATCTGATGGTAAATTTAAAAGCAGTGGTAGTATGGGGCATCGTGGCGATGAAGTTACTGTTATAGAAGAATACGCTGGAGTTAATAGTAGTGGTAAACAATTATCATTAGTTGAATATAAAGGTAAGCAATATTATATTAGAAATGAACGTTTAGCTTATAAAGATGGCGGCCCATTGCCTGTTGATTATACTGGTCCTCTATGGTTTGACGGTACAGCTTCTAATTTAGAATATGTTTTTACTAGTCCACAAATGGATGAATTAAAAGATATAAGACATCAATGGAATGATTTATTACAACTTTCTGAATGGAATAAAGAAATTACAACACTTCGTCAACAAATGCAAAGTTCTAACGGAAATAATAATACAAATAATTTAGGAGAAACTGTTAATATAGGACAAGTTGCAATAAGTATGAATGTTGAAAAAATGTCTAATGATTATGAAGCTCGTAAAGCTGCTCATACTATAATGGATGAATTAGTATCTATTGCTAGAAAATCTGGAGGATATAATGGAATAACAAGGAGGTAATGGAATAATGTTAACTAGTGGGCATGATATAGGTTATATGAGTAGTTATGATAAACCTGCCGCGCCTGCCAGAACTAATAAGAGTCAAATTTATATTCGAACACATAATTCAGAAGGAGGGAGCGATACTTATATTAATCGTTCCCACCTTAGTTTTAGTTTTGGTGGAAAAAACATAGAAGAATTTGAATTAGTAATTACTAGTCAAGGAATGATGCAGAAATCTCTTACCGGGGGTTTCAGAGATTTAACAAGTAGTTATGACGTAATTGATGGACAATTTTATTGGGGAACTTATTTTGCAAATAATCAGATAGATTTAACTGTTAGTACAGAAAGTATGACGCAAGAACATTTAGATGCGTTTGTTAATTGGTTTAAACCTGGAGAAACACGAGAATTAATTATGGCCGAGCACCCTAATCGTGCAATTATGGCTCGAATTATGAGCGCTCCAATTATGAATATTGTTCCTTTTGAAGAAATAACTTCAGTTATAATTGGAAATGTAACATATCCAACTTCAACTACATTATATAAAGGAGATATTAATTTAAGTTTTATTATGGATTCTCCATTTTGGTATGCAAAAAGTAATTTATTAGCTATTTCAGAAGACACAATAATTACCCAATGGAATGACGCAAATGGAGAACCAATAAGTGATATTACTGAAGATATGGCAAGAATAATTTTAGAGGATAGAGTTATACCTAAAGAAGCAATAAGTATTTCAAATGTATTTGGAGATAGATTTATTTGTATTAATGCTGAAGAAAATAATATAAAAATTATTGATGATGCATTATTACAAATAGAAAAAAATAGTAATTTAGACGCATTATTTAATTTTAATAGTGAATTATCTTTGGGTTCAGGAGATAAGGGTTATGTATTTTATGGCGGAACAGCTCCAGCTAAACCAATTATTCAATTTACATTACCAACCACATATGACGGTAATGGATTAATAAAATTACCTTTTAATTCTATAACTAAAGCTACTGGTTCAACTAATTATGCGTATAATACTATTACTTTAGAAGGGGAAGAAAAACAATTATTACAAATTAGCGCGCCAAATGTTTATATTTCATATAATCAAGCACAAATATGTATTAATAATGCTACGAGTTATAAAAATTTACGTGAATTATTAAATGATAAAGTAACACATTTTCATGTACATAGATGGGCTTCACGCGCAATTGATTATATGGAATATTATAATATTGCTTGGAATAACACCGCACGTAATAGATTAAAAAATGTGATGTCTTATTTTACATATAATACAGAAGCAAGCAAATATGTTATAGATGGAAATACAAATCATGCTTATGCAAAATTAGCATATAGAAAAATAATTGACGGACAAGATTTTCCTTCTGGAGATGCAGGATGGCAATCTTTTGGAGAAGCCAATTCTGATATTGAGGATGTAAGTGATATAGTAGTTTCTGATTATATAGAATTAAAAGAACGTAATCATTTAAATGCTAAAGGAAGGCTACAAGCATGGGGTTCTAAAAATAGAACTTTGTCGCATAGATTGTATCATAATTTTGGAACTACATTAACTAATGTAGCAATATTGTTTAAAAATATGTATTATTAAGAGTTAAAGGAGGATTATAATGGCAGAAAAATTTTTAAGACAGTATGAAGTTTCTATATGGACTTTATATGATGATTTTGTTACAGTATTGAGTAATTCTGCAAATCGAACTAAAGGAAGTATACAAAATCCTATTATGATTTTAAATATAGATGGTACGCAGGAATTTTCATTTTCTGTACCTATGTATTATGATGTTAATGGAGTAAAATATGAAAATCCTTCTTGGAGTAATATAAAAAATGAAACTATTATACTAAATACTCGTAAAATAAAAGTTATATTGAATAAAAAAACAGAAGAAGAAGAAATATATGAATTTGCAATAGATAAAGTTACAGAAAGGCATGAGCAAGGAGAGCTATATTGTGATGTAGAATGCACAGGATTAGCTTTTTATGAATTGGGTAAAATTGGATATAAAATATCTCTTTCAAGTGAAACTTTTTATGACGAAGATTTAGAATGGTTTAATAATGGAGGCACGGAAGCTGAACAACCAATAGCTAATATTCAGTATTGGCTTAATCAATTTTTACCCGCTTATTCAGATGATCACGCTGGAAAAACTTATAGTAACAATGATGCCTATACCATTAAATTAGATAAGAATACAAAAATAACCCAATCTACTTCTCCAGTTGAAAAAGAAGCAACTAAGTGGTATTATGCTGTACAATTAAATTGGGACTTTTATCCCACTCAAAGTAATGTTAATAAAAATTTACATCGTATTTATGAAGAACAAAATTATAATGATAATGACACGATGAATTTTCAAGAAAAAGCGCGCATGGTTGATTTGGAAGAAAGTAATATTTATAATTTAACACAAGATATCGCTCAAATATTTAGTGTATATTGTAAATATGTATATAGTCATGATGAAAATTATCGAATTACTGCACGAACAATTGTATTTTATAATAATTTTTTAGATAATAATGATTTATCTATAACATATCGTGGAGAAACACAATCTATTACTAAAGAATTAGATAGTGCAGACTTAGTTACTAAATTATATGTAAAAACAACTAATGATGATAATGAAGTAAATATTATTGACGCGGATGAAAATGATATAGGAGAGGACTTTTTATTAGATTTTGATTATTTATATTCTATTAAAAATGTTTCACAATATGGTTATGAGTATATTCCTACTTATAAAGCTAAATTAAAGATTTTAAACAGTAAGTTGCGAATCGCTACTGAGCGTCGTATATTAATTGAAAATAAAATACCTGGAGTAAAAGCCCGAAAAACTTCTGCGGAAGATGCGGTTAAATTAGATCAGGAAAATATAGACACTACGAATAGAATGATTAAAGAACTTAGTGGTGGAACTGGAATTTTTACAATAGATGGGTCTAAACCAGATTCAGCAGCACTTCTTAAGCAAGGCAATGCAGGTGATTATTTTTATTATATTAATATTCATAGACATGGAGTAATACCTGGTACTGTAAAAATTTATAGAGGACTTAATAATTCTGCCGCTGATATAAATAGTAGGCTTACTGAACAAATAAATACTGCAATACCTGTATTTGATGAGTATGGTAATCTTATACAAATGAAAAATATATATTGGCGTGAAGGCAATAGTAAAATAGTATTTTTAACCTATCAATATGAACCAGAAGGTTACTTTAAAAATATTACAAATATGTGGCTTACTCGCCTTAATCAAGATAGAGAAGAATTAACAAGAGCAACAAATGAATTAAATAATCTTGAAACACAAAAAACAGAAGTAGAAGCAACTATTAATTCTTTAATTAATGAAAAAAAAGCAGAAAATGAATATTTTTCACGTTTAGTTGGACCTGCACTTAGAGAAGGATATTGGCAACCAGAAGATTACATTGATAGAGGAAATGCTTTTACT
>Ga0326513_10004259_pt1 | contig 10277 bp, 7 predicted proteins | sample 2_2465_0518_D_FD_203654 | JGI IMG/M metagenome (GOLD analysis project Ga0326513, IMG submission 203654) | Bovine rumen microbial communities from UC Davis, California, United States - 2_2465_0518 | ecosystem: Host-associated > Mammals > Digestive system > Stomach > Rumen | place: USA: California...
CTACAACACCATCAAATGGGATTTAACCGAGGAATACAAAAAAGGGCTGGAGACATTCTATGCTCTAGCCCATAATATGAATTTAATTGAACATATCCCGGAATTGCATTTCGCCAAAGTCCGGAGAAATTAAGCCTTTATTGCCCACCTGAGTTTCGTGGAATGTGCCCGACTATTACGCAATGTCATTTAGTTAAGGATCGGACTGGCTCTATGTAACGTAAGACTTCACTAATCAATGAGCTTGGTGTTCGGTTGCATTTGCGTAAAAACTTCCTACAGATATAAGCCGACATAGCAAAATTGACTTGATAGACATGTTTGTGGCTGTCTGCTTGCACCACAACGGCACAGGCGGTTATCCTTTCGCTGAAATTATACATTACAAGCGAAGCATAAATCTCCTGCATGATGGAGCTGTTCTTGCGAGCATGGAAATTCACCAAACCAATAGCGTATTTCAAGTCTCTGAATGAGGTCTCAATCCCCCAACGCATGTTGTAGAGTTCCTTGATACGTTCTGTGGGGAACTCAAATCTGTTCAAGGACGTAGCAATAGTTTCATATCTGTCTTCCGTTATCTTGAAGCGCACGATGCGGATAGTCATTTTATGAGGAGACTCAAAATCCCAAGTTCGTGAGGACTTGTTTTTCCCGAACTTAGATTTTCCGCTTATATATTTAGCCGTGCCATTTCGATAGGCAATCTTATCTTCGTTAGTTTGCGTGGTTCTAAGTTCCAAAGGTATATCTTTATCAAACTCATCCATGGGGAGACTGTTGACCTCTGTAATCCAATGGCTTTCCTTGACTCGAATCAAGTATTGCAATCCATCTTTGCGGTTGCAACGCTCCATGAGGTTCAAAGCCGCATAGCCTCTGTCGCAAATGAGAATACCCTTTCCACGAAGGTCAAGGTTTTTTATCATTTCGACAGCGACTTGCGGTTCGTTAATGAAATTTACGCCTTTGATGATGGCATCAGTATACGTCTTATTCAAAAGGTCATACAATGCACTGATGTGATACTAATTGTCCCCAACTGCATTCTTAGAACCTTTTATATGTGTTTCTTCATCGGCAGGATTGGCAGCAACAGTTACCACTGTTCCGTCACAGGCATAGAGATGGCTGCCCATGTAGGTCTTGGTATCATTGCAGGACTTATTGAACTGATGGAGTAGATGCTTGAACGCTTCTGGACGAATTTTGCCACGTTGTTGTACAAAGGCAGATTTTGTGGCAAATCCCGTATTGTCCTCAAAATAATCGTGAAGTTCCTTTTGTAGAGATGCACCACCCATGCCAAGTATAATATGTAACATCTTCTTGAAGGTAAGTGTGCGATTTCTGGTAAAGTCCTTATCAGGGGCAACAACAAATTTTGATGGATCTTTGACCATATTGGTAATAACGCCATCCAATGCTTTTTTTATTTGGGTAACTTTCTTTGCAGCCACATCATTGTTCCTATCCGATTTCTTTGCCATTGCCGCTCCCCCCTTGTCCTTTCCTTTTGTAGTTATATCAAAACAAGTGAAGGTTTTATAATTTGTAGGTGAGTATATTTTATAGCATTTTTTGAGATTTTTAGATAAAATCACGCAAAAGGTGCTGTGGATAAAATACTTTCGCATTTTATCCACAGCACCTAGAAAAAATTACAACTTAGGAAAAAAACTTAACTAAATGACATTGGGCTATTACAGTAGTCATTTAAACTAAAGCCCGCTTCTTATTTATAGGGTTACATCGTTTTTGTTTGGACGTTGCTCTAACCATCCGTTTTCTACGGATTTTTTGTACCATTGCTGGCTGCGGTTATAATCCGGTTCATTAAACAGGTTGAAATTGCCGTCGGCATAGATCAGATGCATCACATACTGGGCTTCGGGATTATCGGCTGCTGCTGCGTCAAAGATCCGCCGGGCATAGGGCCACTGCTTGCGCAGGCAGGCCAGATCATCCACTCCGGCAGCAGGTTTCGGCCCTAAAAACAACAGATCCGTAGCATACATTTTGCGATAAACCTGCAGGTAATAACCCGGCTTTATATCTTCCTCCGCCATGACCAGCATGGCCCCAAGGCATTTATCTTCCCAGGGATCATCCTGCAGGGGGCTGACTACAAACGACCTGCCCTGCAACAGGCCACTGTCTTCCCACGCAAAACCATCATAATAGCGCAAATGGCAGATTTCCTGCCATTTCCGGATGAGGATAAGGAGTTTGGCTCGCAAAATCCTATCCACCCGGCAGATAATATCCCTATGGGTAATGACATTATCATCAATCACCATGGTACACAGGGTACGGCCATTGCGCTCCAGGCAAAAGTAGATTTTCTCCTGCAGTTCCTCTGCCGGCGCAGCATCAGGGTTGTAATGCTTGCGAATATTATGAAAAGCCCGTTCATCACGGATTTGCCGGAAGTCATAACCATTTATGCTGCATTCCCATGCTTTTCGCTCTGGTTTCGCCACATGGTAGAATTCCCTTTCCTGCCTGAATTCCTGGATCTGCCATGCATCTGAATAATCCCATACTTTCCCCCTGGGAGGTGGCGCATAATCCGGAAACATCAGCTTCAACAGCGATGCCGGCATATAGGATACCACCTCAGGCTTATCCACCCAGGTCATGCATATACGATCCCGGACAACATGGGGTTCCCGGGGATTTTTATCCTCCAGGAAAAATCGCGAGAAAGGAAAGGCCACTTCCACCCCATAGCGCGTTACCATAAAACCATCCTTAATCGGCCGGATTCCCCAACAAAAATTGCAAACATAAGAATCCCGATGATTATGGTAAGTCTGATAGATATTATGCCGCACAGGCACCTGCCACCCCTGCAGTTCACAACCTGCCTCCGTCACCACGCCATCCGGCCGGTAAGCGGCAATGGCCTCATAGGTCTGATGCTTACTGCACCAGGCCTTTTCCCAGCGCACATCATGACATTCGTGATAAAATTGGACAATAAAGATAAAAGGAATGCTCTGAATCCCTCCACTATCAGGAAAATTCGGATCCACCGTTTCCCGCCAAAGCTGGTGCTCATGCTCATAGCAGAAATATCTTACCTTATTTATTCCCATTTTCCTCAGCCTCCTCTGACAGATACGCGTAATCTTCTGGGAAATATGGGCCGTAACGGCTGTCAAGACCATGCTTTTTCAACCAATGCAGCACGGCAATGCGAATCCGGGCATCATGCAGACAGCTTTCCTGCGTCCTGTGAACATCGTAAAAAATCTCAAACACACTGTGCAGTTCCAGACAGGCTACCCTTTTCCCCTGCTCAAAAATCCCGAAATGCAGCATGCCATCCCCATCCAGCACCGGAGCATAATAACTATTCATACTTAAAGCGCAGCTACGCATATACGTTAAATACTCATCACTGTTACGCAACAGACGGAACTCATAGCCATCCACCACATCTTCATATGAATCCGCTTCCGGGGGATAATGAAACTGGCATAATCTGGCCTTACCCCTGTCAATTTCCGCCAGCAGATCCTGATACAGCTCCTTGCTCATAGGCCCCATCAACACTTTTTCCCGGAACTCCCCCGACAAAATATGAAAATTATTGAACAGGGCCAGAATAAAATCACGCCCCCACTCAGACCAGTTCTGCATAAGTATCAGCAGCCCCTCTGCCAAAGCAGCTTCCTTGCGCTCCTTCCATACCCACCGGTTGTAAAAATCCAGCGCTGGCAACAACTGCGTATAGGGGACCGTATATTCCTGCAATAACAGATAATGCTTCAACCGCTCGCCATCACTGTCGCCGGAAAAGATCTCATCATATGTCATTTTTGCCGCCTCCTGTTCTCCCTATCACGCCGTCCCGGTCAGGATTGCATCCAATTCGGCAATCCGCCGTTTCTTCATATCTATACATTTTCCCACAATCCTCCGCTTATCCTTCAGATCACTCACATCCAACTTTGCGAAAAGATCAATGCAATAGAAGAATCCACTTTTCAGGCTGTTGATTTCCTCACTAATATCATTGGCCTCACGCCTCAGATCCATAATCTCATTGTTTAATTTCATTTTTTCATCATTTGCCGCCTTTACCTTTTTTTCGATAAGTTCACATTGCGTCATAAGGGTTTCATACTGTTGCCTATAGGCAGGGCTCAGCTCTTTCATCATGGTGAAATACTTCCGTCCTTCTGCAGAAGTATCCTTCATTCTGCATAACCTGACCTTATCCATGGTCTGAAGAATTGTCATGACCAGTTTTTCACATATACCTGCCTTCTGCTCCTTATCTGTAGCGATGGCCAACATCCGCTTCAAAAAATTTATGCCGATAGCGTCTAATTTCTCACGAAAATCCGCCGTTGCTACCGTCCCTGGCGCAAGCAAATCCGCATAATCGTTTCGTTCCTGCGCCGCCTTTGTATAGTTGAACCCCGTTTCCGTGAGCAAGGCAACCAGGGAGTCCCATTCTATATTCCACCCAGTCTTCCGGGAATATTCCACAAAGCGTGCAGCCACCCATTCATCCTGAAAGATCTGGCCCAACCTTGCAGCTAAACCTATGAGACAATCTACGCCCTTTTCCAATGGCACCAACTGTTCAGCTATGCCACACAATTTTACTGCTGTCATCTCATTGAAGCTTTCCCAACAAAGCTTTAAGAAATTATCATAGATAACGGTAAAGATTTCCGCTTCCACGCCGGCAGCTTCTTCCGCTGATAAAAGAGCAGACGCATTCCTGAGTTCTTCGCATAAACGGGAATCACAGCCTTTATTAAGATGTATATAACATTTCATCTTCACTGCCGGAGCAACAACATTCGGTAAGCCATAGCCCAGCGCCTCTTCCACCTTAGCTAACGCTTCGTCCCAGCTCTGTGCATCTGCAGCAGCATCAGCCTCATTGAATAAAACCATCACACGTCCCATCTTTTCTGTTTTCTCACAAAGAGCCTCGAAATCAGCTTTCGTTGGCACAGAACGAAGATTATCCATAAAGGCACTGATCTCATTCACTTCCGCCTCGTTCCGTTCCTTATACTGGGAAACGTTGCCATCTTCCACTACGGGTACGTTCATATCATCACTCATGATTTTTCCTCCATTCACATTATCCATCAGCCTAACTGGATATCCGCCACATCTGTGATATCCAGCATCTCCAGCTCTTCTCTGGTCAGGTCATCATCCGTTGCCAGACGATTCGCCTGATTGCTCAGGGCCAGTTCAAAGAAATTACGCACATCCCTGGCATTGGCAAAATTCTTATCCCGGGAATCATAGCGGTTCAAAAAGAATTTATACACATGCTCATTAACCGCCTCATTACAGGTGTACCCCTGTTTTCGGCACATGCTGGCAAAAATTTCCGCCATCTCCTGGGGCTTGTAATCCTCGAAATTGACAAACCGGTTGAACCGCGACCGCAGGCCGGGATTGGACTCCAGAAACTGTTCCATCAAATCCGGATAGCCCGCCACGATAACCACCAGATCATCACGATGATCCTCCATGGCCTTCAGCAGCACCTCAATGGCCTCCAGCCCATAATCGTTATCCCCTTTGTTGACCACCAGACTATAAGCTTCATCAATAAACAGAATACCGCCCAGCGCCTTTTCAATCACGGCCTGCACCTTAGGCGCGGTCTGCCCCACATAGGCTCCTACCAGAGCCGTACGATCAACTTCTACCAGATGCCCCTTGGAGATTACCCCCAATTTGCAGTAAATCTTGGACAGGAGCCGCGCCACCGTCGTCTTGCCTGTACCGGGATTACCTGAGAACACCAGATGCAGAGATATCGGCGATACCACCATGCCATTTTCCTTGCGCTTATTCTGCACCCGGATGAAATTGATCAGGGAACCAACCTCCTTCTTTACCGATTGCAGACCCACCAGTTCATGCAGCTGCCCCATCAGCTGTTCCAGACTTTCTCCTTCAGCCTGTTTCCCTGCTGTCTGCGGTCTCTTGTAAGGTATGGCATCGATAGAGGAAGATATCTTCCCCGTACAGTTCTTTTCATAATTGTTCAGCATGACCACATAACCCTGAAAACGTTTATGCACTAATGCCGCTGCCTCCGGAAAACTTCCAAAATATGCACAGCCCATGATTTGTGCAATCCTTATATAGCACATCATAACGTGGAATTTACGGGCTTCTTTCAAGGAAACCATGATTTTCGGGATTGTCTTCTCAATCTCAAAACAGCTCGTTTTAGGTCCCAGCTGCTGCATGATATCCAGCGACAAGTTCAGATCCAGACAGTAGTTCAGGAATTCAACATGCTTTTCCGTAATCTCATCTTCGCCCCCCACCAGGCAGATCATGTAACTCTGCAGATCATCACGCGCTTCCTTCAACATCCCGGAGGATTCACCAAACTCCTGCACGAAAAAATCCTGCAGCTGTTGCCATTCCTTGCGGGCCATCTCTAAGTCCTCATATTTCAATTCCATATATCTGCGCCTCCCGTTTAATATAATCGGTGTTATCTTCTTGCTGTAAGCATAACACGAGAAATGAACAGATCGTTACAGAAAAACCAGTGCTCCGTCATTTTTGACAGAGCACTGGTTTTAGGTTGCATATTAACGCTTTGGTAAGGTAAAATATTAGTGGTAGATTAAAAAACACTATTTCAACATTCACAATATGAAAAGAGGAAGTGTAAAATGGACTTGGATAACACCAGTGGCTGGATATTTACAGATAACACCATAACTTTTTGTGATCAATTAAAGTTTTTTCTCCAAGGACTTTGTCAGATTGCCAAGGAACAACGTGGTAAGGATATAGGCTTGCAGGCTTCATGGACAAGCATGGACACTACCTTGCTGCCTGATGTGGAGTCGCTGAAGGACAGGTTGGCTGCTGCCATGCAAAGAGCCTGGCAGCAAAAAAATAACGATTCCCTGCAGCAATATGACACCATTCTGCAAAAGCTAGATCAAGGACAGGCAAGCATCCTGAAAATCGAGGTGCAACATTTCCCCCTCACACCAGACTGGTATACAATCTTATCTCCCCTCCTGATACATATGTCCAAGTGCATCGTCACATTCCCAGGCAGCCTTCTGACCTATGTGGTTATGCCAAACAATATGGAATATAAGCTTCGGGAAACTTTGAACAGTCTTGGAGATGAGGATATTACCTGGCTGGAAGCCAACCTTAATAGTTATTGTGGAAGAATCAACACAGAGTCCGACTCCCCAGCTGACAGCAGCTGGCAGGATATCCTTATTGATGACGCTTTTAATGAAGGAACCTTCAATATTTTCCGCCGCTACTGCGAAGAACATGATTTCATCTATATGCGCGATCTTATCGGTTTCGATTTTCAGGAACTGCAAAAACTGCATGGTCTGGGAGCAGGAAAACGTCATCGCATAGAAGATCGTTATGAACAAATCACCTCATGTATTATTAAGGATCCGAATATTATGGAACAAAATGCGCCTACTATTGTTGCCCTCCCTCTTGCTACTATCCATCCAACTTTACAGGATGTTCCCGTTGATAGTCTTATTAATTTAGGCATACAAAACAGCTTAATTACTGAACTGAAAAGGAAAGGAATAAATAGTTTAGGGGTATTAGCTAACCTTTCACACTTAGAAGCAAAAAAGACATTACGAACAGGAAAGGCGTTAAAAGCCTTAGACTTACTCCCCACCCTATTGAAAAAAGATATTTACACACTCTTTCGTTATTTGCTAATTCAATTAAGGCATGAACACTACAAACGCTATATTACCTTGATAAAGATTGCTAATGGCCAGACTTTGGAATCAATCGGTCAGGAACAGGGTGTAGTCAGAGAACGCATCCGTCAATTAAAAGAAAAAGGTTTTGATTGCATTACGTCTCTGCTATCTGCCATGGTTGACAGGCTTTTTTCCGAATGTCCTTATATAAATGTCCAACAGATTATGGAGCTTTATCCTGGCAAAAAATTATATAGCAAGATTATTCTCTTATGGTTACGTGAACGCTCAACATATGAATATATAGACTATGCCGAAACATTTATCCCCGTCATATCAGATTGCCATATCGGTGATGAAATATGGCAAAAAGTTCAAAGTATGCTGGATGAATGCACAAGTTTATCACAATTGGAAGAATACTTCGGCGAAGCATATGATTACCCTTATATTGACACTGGTGCTTTAAAAAATCTTTTAGAAAAAAATCACTACAAGATTTATGGTGATATCGTATTAAAAAACAACACCATTGAAAGCTTATGCGAACCTATTATTGCAAATTATTTTCCTCATGGATTTTCTGTCAAAGAAAATTTTGCAGAGCTGCGCATAAAATGTGTCAAAACATATGGTAAAAAAATCGTAAAAGAGAAACTAGATAATGCTGCATTAGATAATGCCTTTGGCTTTGCCAAAAATATCATCTTGTGTGACAGAGGAAAATATACTTCTATCAAGAATATACGCATCCAAGAAATAGAACCATTACTACAAAAAATCGTGAATATCATCGAAGCAAATGCTTTAGATGGAAAAGCAAAGCATATCCGATACCAACTTGTCTATGATAGCTTTGCCGATGAGCTAAAAAAATATAATGTCAATAATCGTTACCTGTTACAAGGCTTGCTGAAATACACTTTCCCTGATCAATTCCTTTACAATGACCGAGATACTTTTGAACGTATTGGCAAGGATATTTATTCCATATCTTTAAATCAGCGCATAAAAGAATGTTTATCTTCAACAAAGCCATTAGACAAAAAAGTTATGCAAGCAAAATTAGGCATTAGTGCTATTCAATTAGCACTTGCCATCAGCAACGATCCAGAACTATTCTTCAATGGTGAAGGTGGAGTACACTATGTAAAGCAGTATAAATACACGAATGAAGATATTGTAGATTTGCGGCAAAGTATCAACAATATCATGAAAGAATATCATGGATATTGCAACAGCATCATGTTATGGGAACACCTTAAAATCAACAACGCACAATTATTGTCGAATAATAACATTACCACTCATTGGGAAATAGCTGGTATCGCCCAGGCATTTTTATCCAATGATTATCAATTCTCACGATTGCACATTCTGCAAAACAATGTCCAACTTTCTGATATCGATTGGCCTAATATAATCATATATATGATGGGCACACCGACTAAGATTGACTTTAATGATGTTTCAGCATGGGCCGATAAACTAAAATGCCCGAGCAGCACAAAGTACATGCTGCAACGGAAACTGCAAAAAATTTATACACGCATTTCTGAAACGGGATTCATCCTGCAAGAAAACTTTGTCATAGGGGAAGGTGTTGTCGCTTCTGTAAAACGCTTGCTGGCTGAAAAAATAAAGGATAATTATATTATTATCTCTAAGATATCGCGTCATGAACTGGCAGAATTGCCGCCCTTAGGCAATACGCCTTGGAATATCTTCTTATTGCGAAGTGTGATCGAGCATGAATTTGCCGACGAATATCGCATCATTGATTTGGCAAAAACTGATTTACGTTATGAACGCGGCATTATTGTTCCGCAGGATTCCCCCTGCACTGATTTTACCGATCTGGTCATCGCCTATTGGCAGCAGAAAGGACGAGATTCCATTTCCGAAGTCGAAATGAGTATTGCCTTACAGGAACATTTTGACCTGAACTATATCCCCGGAGAGCTTACCGCAGGCAATGACCGTTTGCAATATAAAGATGCCGGATTCCACATAGAGGAGCAACAAGCATGAACTATATCAACTGTCCACCTAATGCCTACGCCTTGATGGACTCCACCCGTTCAATGGGCTATACACTGGAAACAGCCATTGCCGATGTAATGGATAACAGCATTGCTGGCAAGGCCAGCCACATTGATATTCACTATTTCCATAACCCTCAGGAATACATCTCCATTTTGGACGATGGCGAGGGCATGGATCAAGAGCAAATGATTGCCGCTATGCAATATGGGGGGCAGGGCACAGGCCGAAAACGCGAACAACATGATCTAGGGCGTTTTGGTCTGGGGTTAAAGACCGCCTCTCTTTCCCAATGCAACCGATTGACAGTCATATCAAAAACTAGCAATGGACAGACTGCCGGTTGCCGCTGGGATTTAAGCTATATCGCCCAAACAGCAGCTACCGGTTCCTGGAACCTGCAAATCTTATCTCTGAATGAAATCAATGAAGTTCCCAGAGCAGATAAATTATGTACCATGACTTCCGGCACACTTGTGGTTTGGGAAGATTTAGAACCCATGAAACAGGGCCAGA
>Ga0326513_10004260_pt1 | contig 10276 bp, 5 predicted proteins | sample 2_2465_0518_D_FD_203654 | JGI IMG/M metagenome (GOLD analysis project Ga0326513, IMG submission 203654) | Bovine rumen microbial communities from UC Davis, California, United States - 2_2465_0518 | ecosystem: Host-associated > Mammals > Digestive system > Stomach > Rumen | place: USA: California...
GACAAGTGACTTGTATGGGTTCATTGATTCTTGTAGTGAATCCGACTTACAAAATGCTACGAAAGCATTGAGTAAAAACCTTTGTACGAAATTGGTAAAATACAAGCCCGAACTTATGCATCATATCATTAACAATAGTAAGCGAGAAGAAGTCATTACAGTAAAGAACCCTATAATCAAGCGTATATTCATAATTTCAAATTATGCTAGACAGTGCGAAAAAGAATGGCCTGTAATTAAGTTCACCACATTGGATAAGAGAACCTTTGATTCTCTCAGTATGTGGGAGGGATAATGTTAAAGAATAGCGAAACCATAATAAATTCATCTGTACGCAGACAAGATGCCACCTGGGACTACCGCTGGCAATATAACAGTGATAACCCAGATAATATCTTCTTGACACCTGATATGCAGGTTGGTGGTAATTTGTTCGGTACTGATACTTGGCATTTATGTGGTGATGCTAGTGAGTTAAGACAATACGATGAATACACCTGGGACCCTAATCACCCTGTATTAGAATATGACGGTGGTGCAGACGGAATTGGTCCTGATAGTGAAACCGATGATTGGGATAACACTCACCCATACAACCCAACTAGATACTTAAAACCAGGTGATAGTAAATTTATTCGTATTACTAACACTACACAGAATGTAACCATTGACCCTATTCCACCTAAGTTCATTAGTGATTATGGAACAGAGTATTTGGCTTTGGAAGCACAACTTGATGGTAGAAAAGAAACTATAATTGAACACGGTCAAAAAATCAGAAAGATTTATTCAAAAGCAGTAAGAACTATTGCTATTGAATTCCAAGATGAAGTTGGACTTGATTATAGACAAATTGCTCTTGTTACTGGTGAAGTAACGGACGTAGATAGAATTGTAAATAACCCAGATAAAATTCTCTATTACTACGATAGAAGTTTAGAAAAAATTATACAGAAACCTTATTTGGAAAAGGTAGAATTTTGTGGAACAAGTAAGGGTAACTATAAAGTAGAATTTTCTTTGAATGAAAGCTGGGGTATAATCAACAAAGAAACAAAAGAACCTGAAGATATTGAATACATTACAGATGTATTAAACCCACCAGGTAGTAAACAACCATATACTGTCTATAAAGATGGTGAACCTATTGAATTGGAAAAATATACCAAATCAGATTTCACCTTGGTTGTTTGGGATTTAGCTGGTAACTATTCCATTTATCATTTCACTAGACCTTTCAATACTTTGGCATTGGACGATTTGAATAAATTAGTTCCAGTAAACATTTTGTTTACTCATATTGAACCAAGCAATTATTTCCTTGAAGATGGTGTTGAAGGTAAGATTGTAACTAAGGTTCAGGACCCTAACTATGTTTTGTGGGATTATGAAAATGTCGCACAACTATTACAAACTTCTATCGGCGCCATTGATAAAGGTTCTTACGATGCAGACGATAATAGATTACACAACCCTCTAGATGGTATTCGTGAATTTATCATTACTCACTTAACAGAAAGTGGTAATGTAGAAGTTGAAGCGTGGGTAGAAACAGGGTTCCCTGAAATTGACGAACTCATTAAAGAACGAACATATAACACTGCTATATGTGGTCCTTGGGTTTATGGTGAAGAAGGTAGAAAATACCATATCACTCCTTATATACCTAAGTATCTACACGGTACAGAATTTGCGGACTTTATGGAATTCTTCCAGTTATACATTAACACAATGTATAAGGGACTTGATAGCAACAGAAACATATCTGGTCTTGAAAAGATTGCTAGAATTGGAAACTTCAATGATATTGCTAGACTTGAAGATGCACTTGTTTATCATTATGCTAAAGAATTTGGTAACGAATTTGATTTTGACGTTCAGTCATTACAAGAAGTTAACTTGATACAAGATGGCACAGGCTACACAACTAGAGATGTCAAAGAAACATTTGAAATTATCAAGTATGTCCTTGAACAATTACCAGCATATAACCAATACAAGGGAACGAACACTGGTATTGAAATGGCAATTAAGATGTTTGGTTTCTCTTGTAGAGTAATTAACTTGTGGGTAAGAAAAGAACAAGAAATTGAACAAGGTCCTGAGTTCATTGAAGAAGATAGATTGTTCTCATTTGACGAATACTTTATGACTTCTCGTTTCAATTTGGAAATGGATGCTCGTAACAATACATTTGAAACATTCTGTGATAACATAGATATGTTTATTGACTTGATTAAGAGTATCAAGCCAATTACAAAGATTTTGAACTTAATCAAATACACAATAATTAAAGACGTCAATGTAAATCTTGTTTATGATTTGGATGTAATTGAAGACGAAAAATCACAAGAAACTGAATATGAATTTAAGTGGGTATTTGACAAGAATACACCAAAAGATGTTAAGAACATTGAGAAGCTATGTAAATTGGATGTAAGAACAGGTACTGCTGATTTGTTCTGTTTGAATTATAGACCTGAATGTTTGACTAATAATGCCCCACCAATGGCATACAACATACTCGCCAAGTTCTTGAAATCTAATTTTGACGAAATTGTATTGACAGTAGAAAGTGATACAGTAGACAAAACTTCATATAATTTAAGCCATACTGGTATTACTCCAATACTTAATTCTGGTTCATTCTTCTTATATTTAACTGATGCTACAACCGGTACTCACGGCTATAATATGATTAAGAAATACTTCAATTTTGACAAACTATATGATACAAGTGAAGATAACCATTACTATGTATCTGTTACAATGAAATTCAAGATACAACCAGGTACTGATTATGCAGTATCGTATAGCGGTTCATAAATAGTAATATGGATAATAGTATTTTTTATAAAAGTGTAGAATGTATAGTAACGAACGAGGGAAAGAACCTATTTGCTAAACAAGCTAATGGTGTTAAATTTTCCAAAGTAGGTGCTGTTCTATTTTCCGATTTAAGAGGTACTATTAAGGACGCTTATAATAGAGGTCTAACAACAAACAATTCTTTTTTAAAGAATTTGACCTTGAAACAATTAAAGAACTACACAACACTCATTTACAAGAACATTTCCTACACAATGGAAGGTTCTGTCTTTATACCAGATGACACTAACGAATACAATAGTGCGTTAAACAACCCTAACAATTTGATACCAATTAAACTTGCTTATGGTAACAGACCAAATGTAGAAGTAGACGAAGACGGATTTGAAGAAACAACATATACAAAGTATATGTCTTACGATTTGGTATTACAAACAAATTTATTGAGTGTAACTAGAGCAAAAATGAGTGATATGAACTTTGATGGTTATGCTATATTAGGGCTACCATTTAAAACATTAAGTCCAGAACATACATTAAATATAATTCAACCACAAGATTACGCAATTATAGCCATTGTGTATTTTCCTGAAAACAAGTTACAGGTTTTACACAACCAGTCTAGTAATGTTGCTATGAATGTTGAAATGCACGTCTATATGGACGAACCTATAAATTTGACAGGACTAAAATATGTTAATGGTAAAGGTTTAGCACCTAAAAACCCAATAAGATTTATAAATGGTTTACATTTAACCAATGACGGTTTGCACGATAAAGGATAATTAAATGAAGAATTTAGGAACTGACCAAGATTTTATTTTGACAAATTCCATTACGGAAGGTATTCAGCCAGTAGATTCTATTGCTAAGTTAAACATAATGACTGAAGCAACGAACAATCCTACATCAGGCGTTCCTCAGATTATGTTGTCGCAAACCACAACAGGCACTGTAAAGACCTGGAATGGTGATAGACTTACTATCAATTATGCTAGTGGTAATAAAGCTGGCTATTTCGGTATTTCCGAAGTTACAGGCACATACAGAAATAGAATTAACCTTGAAATCCTTGGTGCGAACAATGTATTCCATACATCAGTTGGTGGAACTTATGGAAACTCCTTTATTTACGCAGAAGGTAACAAATTATCTAAACAAACTCATAATTGTAATTTTATTCACTCTGATTACAACGTATTCAATACTTCTGCTGCCGATGGTATTAACTTCATTAACTCAACTTACAACACATTCTATGCTGGTGCTGTAGATGAAATTTATGCTTCTGCTAGACAAATTTCATTGTATAATTCTAACTATAACACATTCCAACCAATTCCTGAAACCTGGACTTTCACTCACCAAAATGGAAACAAAGAAGTCAAAGGTAAGAAGGGTTGTTATTTAAGAAATCAGACCTTAATTGGTTCTAACTACAACTACATTAAGGGTAGAACCATCAGTGAAGATTATCCTGAAAACAAACCAAACACTACATTCATAAATTCTTGTAGTGGTTTATATGACTTTGACGAACAACACGGTTCATTAACTGTTATTGGTAACACATTCGGTTATTTCAATAACAACCGCGACTGTAATATCATTGGTATTGGTGAAGGTCTATTACAGACAGATTCTAATAGTGATAAGATTTTGCTCGGTTTCTATAACCAAAATACAACTGACCCTAATGAAATCCTTGTTGTCGGCGATGGTAGATTAAATCGTGAATATGTCAAAGGTCTTACAAGTGCTACTAAGGATTGGACTACAAATTTAAAGAAATATCGTGACGTTATGTCTAATATAAGTGGTACAGGTTCTACTGCTTATAATTCTAATTTCTATCGTCATAACATCTTTACAGTTAATAAAGATGGTTATATCACTATTTCCGACTATAAGGTTCCAAGTAACTCTGCTCGTTATGGTTACAAAGGTATTACTGCTTATGTAGATGGAAGCACATACGAAATTCCATTCAATAAGGTTTATAATAAAATCAATGGTAACGATTCTGTTGATATAATGCAGGAAACTATTGACAGTTATACAAAGATTATTGAGAACAAAATTGAAAGTCTACCAATTTCTAAGTTTGAAACATTTACAGACCCTAGCACAATTATTACTACTGATATTCAAACTTCCGGTTTCTTGAATTTGGCAAAGACATCCAACAATGCTTCTGTTAAGATTATAAGTGATTCTGTATTGACAACTTATAACAACAATTCACTTATTAGTATATCTTATCAGCCAAATAGTATCAATAACCCTAATAGAAGAATACCAGCTAAAATTATTTGGACTTATTATCCACCTATTGCTGCGGGTGAAATCGGCAACAAGGTTACGGCTTCAACATTGATTTATCCATATTGTACAAAGCAATTTATTTTGAGAAAGCCAAATTATCCTACTGATAAGAATAAAGATAAACCATTCAGTGGTTTGACTTTGGTTGATAGTGATGATACGAACTCTCCAGTTGATTATTCTATTGGTAATGTATCATTAAGTTATGGATTGGCAAAACTTGAAGGTACTGTAACTAAGTATTATAAGGGTAGTTTTGATACTTATGAATCAAGTAATTGGACTGAAGATTCGTCACAAGCAACTTCTACTACCGATTATTCTAAAGCTCAAACAATTCAAACTGCTGCTGGTTCAGATTCTATTATCAGATACATTTATTCCTAATAAATAGTGTATATGGATATAGTATTCACTAACAAATGTAAAGATAAAATAATTCATGCGAAGGACGGTATCAAATTCGCATTAAAAGGCTATGCTTTTTACACTGATGTTATTGATGAAGAAAATATAAATGAAATTATTTTATCCGATTTAGACGAAACAAAAATCGTCTTGAATGAATATAAAGACGGAACTGAAATACCAAATAGATTATTTGATATGACTTACATTCCTTCGCTTGAAGGAAAGGTCACAAGCACAAAAAAAGACGAACCAGATGAACTTGTTTGTCAATTCGGCACATACGATATAGTTATTAACAAAGGTTTGTTTAAAACATTACCAGACCCAATTAACTATATTTTGGTGTTTGGCGAAGAATTAAGTGAAAATGCTACGAACTTGGTTTCTCGTAAGAAATACTATATCGCAGCTATTATTAAACCTGATAGCACTATTGAAATTACAGAAGATAATTTCAAACCATTAAAGATTATCTTCCAGGTTTCTTTATCAGATATTACAGAAAAACCTGCTAACGCACAGATAGTCATTGACGATTCATTTGACGAACTCACAGAAAATGAAGCCATAAACAATTTAAACTTTTTGGCTCTTCAAGATAACTTAACATTAACTCCAAATGAAAAGAATAACGATTATTCTTCTGATGTTGAATACATTAAATACGATACAAGAGCAGGTGAAAGTGGTCCAGCTAATACCAAGTTCTTCCCTGGTAATTTAGGTCTATTAGACAAAACAGAAAAGATAAACAACAACTGGAACTTAAAACCAAGAGTATTTGTAGGACAAAAGAAGCCTAACGAAGTTACACTTCCACACATTCAATTCTTGAATGGTGATAATACAGATTTAAATTCATTTAGTTTCACATACGATACTAAAAATGGCTACTTCTCTATGAACCAGGACGATGGTATAGATAACATTCAAGCCAATATCTTACCTGAAGACGTAGATGAAGAAAATACAATTTGTTTGAAAGATAAAATCAAAAGATTTAATAGCACTTTTGATTACGCAGATGTTTCTGCTTGCCAGAGCCATTTCAGATTGGATTCTAACAAGAGTAAGTATGGTAATGGTGCTTACCACATATTTGAATTAGATAACCGTGGCACAGAAATTACTTCTAATGAATTACCATCAGAATACATTACTCTAATCTATTCTGATTACAATAAATTTTTAGGTGAAAACGAAGAAGCATTAGTTTTGGATTCCGATAACAACCTTATCGGTAATGGTATTAACGATTTGACAATGGTTAATACTTTCAATTCTATTCTTGAAAACACAAATAGACAATACAAACCAGACGATTATTTAGGCACAACAAGAGATGTTTTGAATAACAACATCTTATTAGGTGCTTCAGGTATTAACAGTAAAGTCACAACACCTTTCACTGCCAATAACATTACATTTATTGGTAATAACACTAACTCTACTTATGCTCCATACTCTCCACATTATATTATTGAAACAGACAGAATTAAGACTGTCAAAGGTGTATTTACTCGCCATTATAAATCTGATACTACTGATGTAACGGCTACAGTTAATGACACATTAAACATTGACTTAATGTCCGCCGATTACAATGGTGAACAACTAATTGAAAACCAAGCTTTGATTGGTTTCAATGGTCTTACAGTTAATAAGATTCCAAGTAAAGAATACTTCTTCTCCGAACAGTATCAAATTGGTTATTCTAAAGAATTAAACGATTACGATTATTATTACTATGGTCAGTCTGCTGAACAAGAGAACCGTAACTTCTCTGTTGTATTTGGTAGTTACAACGCAAACGATAATTTGAGTTCATTCAGTGCTGCTGAAAATTTGAGTGTATCTGCCGCATTTGCTTTGAAAGGTAGATATGGTAATTTTGATACCAAGTTCTCATCATTCTATAATAATGATTTCACATATACAACTGATATGGACGAATACGATGAATGTTCTGCTTACGCAAATGTTCATAAACTATTCTTCAAGCACACACAAGATTCAATGTATTCTCCTTCATCAATGTCTGGAGAATGGAATAAGATAACCGCTGACGAAGGCGATTATGGTTTGAATAGAATTGTTGTTGTAGGTGATGGTAAACAATTAACAGAAAATAACATTACAGGTCATTCACCAGCTGAATTTGCTTCTAAGTATACAAGCTACAGTGACGATTGTAGAAGAAAAAATTTGTTCTCCATTGAAAAGAACTCATTACAACTTGTTCACAATGGTGCTTATGACGATAACCCACACTATTCAGCTACTAATGTTGAAAATATCCCAAGTATGTTTGCTGTTCGTGGCAGTGACCCTATAACACAAACTTACACATATCACTTCATTAGTGGCACAAGTGGTACAAACAATACCACATTCGTAAACAAAGAATTGTATGAGTCAATTAACCAGTACAATTTACACCATTCTGTTTATACTCCAACTGGTATCTTTATTCCACTTCCAAGAAGTTCAAATGACTTGTATAAGATGAACTTCAAGAATGTTAAAGGTTTGATTAACGATAATGTCATTAAGACAAACAAAGAAGTTTCTTACGATGAATTAAAGAGTAAGATGTATTTCAAACAAACATCTTTCATTCTCGCAACTAAGGGCCTTACATTTAAATACTTAAACGGAACTGCCGTTAAGGGAACCAAAGGAACTAAGGGCACTAAAGGAACAAAAGGTATGAAGGGTTCTAGTGTAAGTTATACCTATGAAACCAAACATAATTTTGATATGAAGGATTTGATTAACTGGTACGCACTCAACCAAGACACATTTATTCCAATGTCTGATTTGAATGGTAACGATACACAGCTCTACACATTCTACATTATCAATAACAACCCATACAAGGGATTGAATTTCAAAGGCTTTAGAATGAATAAGAATGGAAACTCTGTACAGACCTTGTATAAGAACAAATACATTCCTAAAGGCCGTTGCTTGCGTGTTGATTATATGGACTGTGCTACTAAGGGTAAGTATGGTGTTATGAATTTTGATTACTGGGATAGAAACAAAAATACGTTCTATAAATAATGTATGCCTGAGATTTATACAAAAGACCAAAATGGAAATTTAAAGAGTTTAGGTAATGTTAATGTTGGAAACCTTATAGATACTTCCGCATTAGAGAAATACCTAAAGTCTTTTTGGTCAGACAACAAATCTGGTAAACATTCCGAAATGGCGAAGAAGCATAAAGATTTGCTTGAACGTCATTTAATTGCTAAACCTGAAGACTTGTTTGAACAACTAAACGCAAACAAATTCACATTCCAAAATTTCGGTCCAATTAAATTAGTTTCTTTCCTAAAGAAAGCTAAGTTGGATTCGTATTTAAAACCTGAATATGTTGAAGATGCTTTGAAAGTAACCACCCCACAACCTGCTATCGGAAAGGGTGAATTTCTACTTGTATCTTGTTTTAAGAACATTAACTTCTCACAAGAAAGTGGTGACTTGATTGATGATGAAGGGCGCCGAATAGAAGTTAAAGGCACTCATTCAGCTATCGGTGGTTTGAAAGGTTTTGACCAGATGAATAAGAGTTTGATGTTCTCCATTTATAACTTATTTGGAACGAACCCAGACTACAATGATTTCACTATGGATTGTGCTGAAGACCTTCAAGAGAAATTGGAAGATAACAAAGACCAAAGAAAGAAGGTTATGTTGTTGTTACAGAATAACCACAACAAGAGTAATCATTTAGCAGAAGAAATGTTGGAATTGTTTAATACAAAAATCGTGGATGCTCCTGAAGACGAGAAAGAAAATCTTTTGTTGAACTTGGTAGCAGCTGCCCATTTGTATGCTTACTTAAAGATACAGAAAGCAAACTTCTTGTTTGCTATAAATGACAAAGTATTTGCTGGATTTGAGACTCCTAAGTCACTCAAACAATCATACGAAATTATCAGAAACAATTTCAAAGTAAATGGCTGGACCACAGGTAATCGCGGTATCACATTCACATTAAAAGCGGGGTAATAAATGTCAATTTCAAATGAAACCACCCTGCTTGGTAATACCAAAACCTATGATAACAGCTATGAAAGCTATATCATTAGAATAAATGACCCTAAAGAAGGCCGTTTGATTTCTTCACAGGGCATTAAAGAAATTGTAATTGAAGAAAACATTTTTAGTTTGTTACCAACTATCCGTATAGAAATTGAAGACCAAGGTTCTTATTTCTCAGGTTACAACCTAAAGAATGGTGATAGAATTTATTTTATCGTAACACCTATTGTTGCGAATGAAGGCGAAGACCCAACACCTTATGTTGATTCAGTTTATACTATACAGAACGTATCGTGTATCCCTACTATTGAAGGCTCTAACTATCAGTATGTAATAATTGGAATTTATGATGCTCAAAGTTATTTGAATGAAGTTGCTTCATATCCAAAAACAACTCCTGATTCTTTGTTGTTCCAAAACACAAAAAGAAGTGACGAAGCTATTCAAGAAGTATTAGATGATACAACATTGAAATTGACAAAGAAGATAGATGGTAGTGATAAAGGATTGTGGTTAAACTGTCGCAAAACAAGAGCCCAGTTCATTGAAAAGATTATTGAACACGCCTGGATTGACGAAGATGATGCTCCAATTCTCTATACAAATTTGAATGGTGAAACAATTTATACTTCTATTAAGACCATAGCACAACAAAAGA
>Ga0326513_10004262_pt1 | contig 10272 bp, 5 predicted proteins | sample 2_2465_0518_D_FD_203654 | JGI IMG/M metagenome (GOLD analysis project Ga0326513, IMG submission 203654) | Bovine rumen microbial communities from UC Davis, California, United States - 2_2465_0518 | ecosystem: Host-associated > Mammals > Digestive system > Stomach > Rumen | place: USA: California...
TACACACCAACAGAGCGCCTCACCTTTGATATAAACATTAATTACGACTACTCTGACGAAGGAGCATATCCTTATTTCTATACAGGTTCTACTACTGCCGAGGAGAACTATGGCAGTAAGATAGGGAAGATAACCAACAATCGTGAAAGCAGCTATCGCCGCGGACTTCTAAATACAGGCGTGAATATATGCTACAAAACCGACAAATGGCAGTTGAATGCCATTACAGGCTATCAGAACATCAACGACCGTATGTTCATGGATCAAGATTTCCTTCCTGATAGCATCTACACTCTGGAGCAGAAACAGCGTATCAACACCCTGACAGAGGAGATAACGATAAAGAACCTTGGCGAAAGCAAGTGGAAAAGGGTTACAGGCATTAATCTGATGCGCCAATGGTTGCATACAGAGGCTCCCGTAACATTCTACAAAGACGGTTTGAGATGGTTGGAAGGAAATATCAATACCGTTCTGCCTGACATGGATAGGATTGCCATGCTGAAGATGATGGGGTTCACGGGTATGTCGCTGAATTTCCGTGACAAAAAACTTCCGATAAACGGCACCTACGAGACTCCGATAACAGGTTTGGCATTGTTTCATCAGTCTTCGGTAGAGCTTGGCAATAACCTTACAGCTTCTCTTGGAGTACGTTTCGACTACGAGCACCAGAGCATGGACTACTCTTCTCCGGCAGATGTGCTTTACGGCTTTGCTATGCCAAACAGCACAAACGAGAAGATGGCGGTGAACCTTCAGGAACTGGAGTCGCACATAGGCTACTACGGAAGTCTCAAAAACGACAACTTCAGAGTACTTCCGAAACTGTCCTTGAAGTATGATTTCAATGCCAGTTCAAATATCTACACATCATTTGGCATGGGACAGCGTTCAGGAGGCTACAACCTTCAGATGTTCAGCGACTTATTGCAAGGTGCTATGCGTGTGGATATGATGAACGGAGTGAAGGAGGGCGTTGGCAATTACCTCGTTAAACTCGCAAATGAGAATAATAATATGCCAAAGGAGATTCCAGACCCGGACGCACCCGGACAGATGGTGGCTCTGCCTCAGTTCGTGCGTAGGGTAATGGCACAGAATATGCCTCAGTTTGAGGTGCCAACAACGGAGCAGGTGGTCTATAAACCGGAATATTCATGGAACTATGAGCTCGGCACCCATCTCACACTTGCCGACAAGCGCATAATACTCGATGCAGCCCTATTCTATAATCGCATACACAACCAGCAGATAGCACGTTTCGCTCCTTCCGGTCTTGGAAGAATGATGGTCAATGCCGGTAAGAGCCAGAGTTGTGGCGGCGAGATGAGCATGACATGGAGGCCTACCAATCAGCTTACCCTTACAGGTAACTACGGCTTTACCCATTCAGAGTTCCTGAAGTATGATGACGGTAGCGGAAACGACTATTCCGGCAACTATGTGCCATACGCTCCAATGCATACTGTCAACGCAGATGCAGCCTATATGTGGAACATCAAGAATGATATGAGTATCACGCTCGGCATCGGTTGCAACGGAGCAGGCAGAATATACTGGACAGAAGACAATACTGCAAGTCAGGCATTCTACAGCCAGCTGAATGCCCGAGTAACATTCCGCTCAAAGAACCTCGGAATAACACTCTGGGGCAAGAACCTCACCGACACGAAATATAACACGTTCTATTTCGTGAGTGCAAGTAGAGGCTACGAGCAGCACGGCAAGCCTCTTCACGTTGGAGTGGATATCAATATCAGTTTCTAAAAAGCCGGAGATTCCAGAGATTCCAGTTTTTCTGGAAAAACAAGAAAAGTAACAATAACTTAAAATAAAAACAAAAGGAAAAATGAAAAAAACATTTACTCTTTTCACAATTCTCTTCGCATGCCTCACAGCAATGGCACAGCATGGAGAGATGAAGTTTGCCGGTCCTTCTAAATTTGGCGTAGAAGAAATGAACGCATGGCAGGAAAACGAGAAAGACGTTATCATCTTCAAGATGAACAGCACCTCTGAAGCTGACATCACATTGCCTGCGCTCACCTACAACAAAATGAATGTGACAATCCCAAGTTTCACTATCCACAACCTCAAGTTCGACTATGACATGGCTACACGCAATGCCTCATTCCCAGAGCAAGAATACGAGGAGACATTCAAGGTCGGCGACGAGGAGAAGACTGTCAAAGGCTCTTCATTCAATGCAGAATATAATGCAACCGAGAAGAGTTTCAAGATTACCACCAAGCTCTCTTATGGCAAGATGCCTGTTGTAGTAACATATATCATTGATGCTGTATATGTCAAGGAGGAAACAACAGGTATCAATTCCGTAGCAGCAAGCAACGCACAGCCTATCTATTACGACCTGTCTGGCCGTAAGGTAGCAGAGCCAAAAGCTAATGGAATATATATCGTAAACGGTAAGAAAATGATGAAATAAATACCACATCTTTACCAGAAAAACACTAACGATTAATCGCCTTAGGACGCGTTATACTGACTATACGCTCCAAAGGCGATTAATTGTTTGTTTCCTAAGCATATTCTGTCATTTATAAAGCCCTCTACAATAAAAACGATGATGGGTGCGTTATATATTTAATATATAAAAATACAAACGAAACTGAAAATGCGATATAAACTATACGCCCCAAAGGCGATTGATTGTGTAATAAATCTTCCGGCTTCCAAAAGCATAAGCAACCGTGCCCTCGTTATCAATGCTCTTTCGGGCAGTAAGGAGGTACCTGAAAACCTCAGCGACTGTGACGATACCGATGTTATGGTAACTGCCTTGCGCAATATGCCATACGAGATAAATATCAAGGCAGCTGGTACAGCCATGCGCTTCACCTCTGCCCTACTCTCCGTTTCCGAGGGCGAGGAACACATTATAACAGGCACCGACCGTATGAAGCATCGCCCTATCGAAGTGCTCGTGAACGCCTTGCGCAACCTCGGTGCCGATATCGAGTATGCCGGAGAAGAAGGTTTCCCTCCTTTGAAAATCCGCGGAAAGAAGTTGGCCGGCGGTCTGCTTGAGATTCCCGGTAATGTATCATCTCAGTATATCTCAGCATTACTGATGATAGGTCCAAAACTGACTAACGGTCTTACTCTGCATCTTACAGGCGATATCATCTCACGCCCTTACATCGAAATGACCATCTGCACTATGCAGGAGTTCGGCGCCGACGTGGAATGGACCGATGCCTCCACCATCCGTGTGAAAGCCGGCGGGTATAAGGAACGCCCTTTCTTCATCGAAAACGACTGGAGCGCATCAAGCTATTGGTATGAAATGGCAGCCCTGATGAATAAGGCTAACGCAAATGCAAATATTACGCTTACAGGCCTCATGGACGGTTCCCGACAAGGTGATTCTGCTATCAGGTATATGTTCAGCGTACTTGGCGTGAAGACCGCTTTCAAGACGAGAAAGAAACTCGTACCAACGAACGTGGCTCTAAAGGCTCAGAAATGTATGATGCCACGCTTCGACTTCGATTTCATCAACCAACCCGACCTTGCACAGACCCTCGTAGTATGCACGGCTCTCATGGGCATACCATTCCGATTCTCCGGACTTCAGACGCTCCGCATCAAGGAGACCGACCGTATAGCGGCTTTGAAAAAAGAGATGAAGAAACTTGGATATCTTCTCGACGATTCCGAAGAGGGTGTTCTTTCTTGGGATGGTACTCGTTGCGAGCCTGACAAAGAACCAGCTATCGACACCTACGAGGATCACCGCATGGCAATGGCATTCGCTCCGGCAGCTATTCTATTCCCAGGTCTCATAATCAACAATCCCGAGGTTGTGAGCAAGAGCTATCCTAAGTTCTGGGAGGATTTGAGGGAAGCAGGATTTGAAATCAGATAAATGAAGCGTTCCTGCCACATACTACCATTACTCATAGCAATAGGAGTAGCAATAGCGATTACGTCGTGTTCAAACAAGAAGAACACGGCGCAGACTCGTTGGTGGCAGGCATTCACGGCAAAATACAACACATACTATAACGGCACACTGGCATATATTGATGCCTCTCTGGAGAAAGAGAACGGCAACAGGGACAATTACACAGAACTGCTGCCTCTATATACCGTGGGCAATAAGGCAAGTCGCGAACTTGGCAAGAGCAACTACGAAACTGCTATTGAGAAATGCCAGAAGACAATCAAGCTCCATAGTATCACGGCACGTCCGGAATGGAAGAAGTCACGGAAAAAGACCGCAAGGGACATAGAATGGCTTAATCGTAAGGAGTACAACCCTTTCCTATGGCGAGCATGGATGCTCATGGGCCGCTCACAGTTCTATAAGGGTGACTTCGACGAGGCAGCCTCAACTTTCACCTATATGTGCCGCCTGTACAAGACACAGCCCGCCATCTACGGAAAGGCTCGCGCATGGCTGGCAAAGTGCTATATCGAACAAGACTGGATATACGATGCCGAGGACGTAATCCGCAATATGCAGCGCGATTCCATTGACTGGCGTGCGCAGAAGGAATGGGACTACACATACGCCGACTACTACCTACACATCGGCGATATGGAGAATGCAGCAAAGTATCTGCGAAAGGTTGTGAAACATGAGATGCGCTCAAAGCAGCGCGCACGTGAATACTACCTTCTCGGACAGGTAGAGGCTGCGCTCGGACGTAAGGACGAGGCATACAAGGCTTTCAAGAAGGTAATACGTCAGAATCCTCCATACGAAGTGGAGTTCAATGCCCGAATAGCCATGACGGAGGTTCTTGCCGACGGCACTCAGGCCCGGAAGATGATTAGTCGCCTGAAACGCATGGCATCCGATGAGAACAACAAGGAATATCTCGATCAGGTATATTATGCCATCGGCAATATCTACCTTACCCTGAAAGATACCACACAGGCCATCTACGCATACGAGGCAGGAAACAAGAAGGCTACACGCTCCGGCATTGAGAAGGGTGTGCTGCTTCTGCATCTCGGCGACCTATACTGGGCAAAGGAGAAATACGGTGATGCCGGACGTTGCTATGGCGAGGCTATCGGACTCCTCGACAAGGACCGCGACGACTACGAGCAACTTTCTGAGCGCAGTAAGATTCTCGATGAACTCACACCATATACCAATGCCGTGGAACTTCAGGACTCTCTCCAGCTTCTTGCCAAGATGAGTGAGAAAGACCGTAACGCCGCTATCGACCGCGTGATAACCGCCTTGAAGAAGAAAGAGAAGGAGGAGCGCGACCGAGAGGCTGAGGAGAATGTGGCTGCCGTACAGGAAAAATACGATACCGGACAGAGGCAAAACAACAACTTCACGCAGCAGAACAACCGTGCTGGAGGCAGAAGAGAGGCTAGTTGGTATTTCTACAACCCTACAACCGTACAGCAGGGTAAGCAAGCCTTCGCCCGCACATGGGGTAAGCGCGACAATGTGGATAACTGGCAGCGCGCAAACAAATCCAACGTAGGTGACTTCGCAAGCGAGGATGCTCAGGAGCAAGAATACACCGAGGAGCAACGCGACTCCATAGCTGCCGTTGAAGAAAAGGCAGAGAAGGAGAAGGCTCGTCTTGACACTGCAGCCAACGACCCTCACAAACGCGAGTATTACCTTGCACAGATTCCATTCACCCCAGAACAGCTTGAGGAGAGCAATGCCCAAATTGAGGACGGTCTGTTCCATTCCGGCATCATCTTCAAGGACAAACTTGACAACCTAAACCTATCCGAGAAATCGTTCATGCGCCTGCTCCGTGACTTCCCAGAAACACAGACAAAGGACGAGGTGTATTATCACATGTTCCTCCTCTACTCTCGCAAGGGCGATAATCTCAAGGCACATACATATCTCAACAAGATGAAGAATGAGTGTGCTGACTCCAAGTGGACTACAATTCTCACCGACCCTTATTTCGAGGACAATGCGAAGTATGGCACTCATCTCGAGGACTCTCTCTATGCAGCCACATATGAGGCCTTCAAGAACGACCGCTTCGAGGAGGTAAGGAAGAATACAAGCGTATCCGACAAGCGATTCCCTCTTGGCGACAACAGGGATAAATTTCTGTTTATCTCAGGTCTTAGCCAACTTAACGAAGGCGATGCCGACGGATGTCTTGCACGTCTCGACACCCTCGTAAAGGCATATCCGCAGAGCAAGGTAAGCGAACTTGCAGGTATGATAATCAACGGTGTCCGTCAGGGGCGTACCCTCATGGGAGGCAATTTCAGCATGGAGGATGTATGGAACCGCCGCACAGCTGTGATGTCGGACAAGGACACTACGAATGCCAAGGGATTCTCCGACGAGAGGAATACGGAGTTCACCTTCATGTTCGTGTATAATCCCGATTCCATAAGCGAGAACAAACTGCTGTTCCAGTTGGCAAGGTTCAACTTCACGAATTTCGTGGTGCGCAACTTCAACATAGAGATTGCCGACGCCGCAGGACTTCACCACATGATGGTGACAGGCTTCCGTTCATTCGACGAGGCCCGTCAGTATGCCCGCGTATTGTATAAGAACGACGGTATGATGAATGCGGCAAAGGGTAGCCGCTCGGTTGTGATAAGCAACGAGAACCTGCCAATGCTCGGCACTCAGTATAGTTACAACGACTACGATGCCTTCTACACAGAGCACTTCCAACCTCTCAAGGCCGACAATCCTTATATGCTCTACGAGCCTGACTACGACGAGAAGGAGATAGAGAAAGACCTGAACAGAAGGAACGTGAACGTCAATCCAGCCCTACCTTCAGAGACCGTCGCACCTAATGGCGCAGCACCAGTCTCAGGCTCAGAGAATGCAGATGACGAGGACGACACCAACACCTCATTCGGATTGGATATGCCACAGAACGATGTCACAATTCCTCAGAATGACATCATCACCATTTCCGAGGATCCAACATCCACCGTCCCATCCGAGATTCCTGATGCCGTTCTTGACCTCCCTGCAACCTCCGCTCCTGAGCAGCCGCAACAAGAGGAGGATACCATCTTTGGAATCCCAACCAACGACACCCCTGCCCAGCCGCAGCCTCAAACCGAGGACACCGAGGTCATCCTTGACCTCCCTGCAACCACCACCCCTGAGCAGCCGCAACAAGAGGAGGATGCCGTCTTTGGAATCCCAACCAACGACACTCCTGCCCAACAGCAGCCTCAAACCGAGGATACTGAGGTCATCCTTGACCTCCCAATCACCTCCGCCCCTGAGCAGCCGCAACAAGAGGAGGATGCCGTCTTTGGAATCCCGACCAACGACACCCCTGCCCAGCCGCAGCCTCAAAACGAGGATACTGAGGTCATCCTTGACCTCCCAACCACCTCTGCCCCTGAGCAGCCGCAACAGCAGGAAGACAACTTCATACTTGAAGACAACACCTCTGAGAACAACAACACTCAAACGGAGGACACCATTCTCCTTGAAGAGGATGACAAGAAGACCGACGAGCCTCAGCAGGAGGAGAACATCATCCTCGACGACAGCCAAAAGGAAGACTCTAAGCTCCTTGAGGATGAGTACTATGAGTTGGATGGGTTCTAAGGTGGCCTCTCCCCCCGCCCTCCCCCGTAGGGAGGGAGCCGAAAGGCAATGAGTATAGGCGAAAGGCATGTTAATTATTAATTGTCAATTGTTAATAAAAAAATGACCAACGGACATTTACTTTGGGTTGACGACGAGATCGAGCATCTCCGCGCCCACATCATCTTCCTTGAGAAGAAAGGTTACGACGTAGTGACGGTGAGCAATGGTCTCGACGCCATTGAGCAATGTCAGCAGCAGACATTCGATCTCGTCTTCCTCGACGAGATGATGCCTGGTATGTCTGGACTCGAAACCCTCCAGCGCATCAAGGACATACAGCCGCAGACTCCTGTCGTCATGGTTACAAAGAGCGAGGAGGAGGACATCATGGACCAGGCTATCGGCAAGAAGATTGCCGACTACCTCATCAAGCCCGTCAATCCCATGCAGATTCTGCTCTCTATAAAGAAGAACATACACAGCCGTGAGATTGTCACCGAGGTGACACAGACAGGCTATCAGCAGAACTTCCAGAATATATCAATGAAGATATCCGATTGCCGAAACATCGACGATTGGAAAGAGGTGTACAAGCTCCTCGTGCGATGGGAACTGGAACTCTCCGCCACACACTCATCTATGACCGAGATGCTGAAGATGCAGAAGGAAGAGGCAAACCTCGGCTTTGCAAAGTTCATTAAGAAGAACTATATGGACTGGGTGGCGCCTACTCCACCCCAACACCCATCATCCAACCCCCAACGCCCAACGATGTCTCCCGACATCTTCAAGACAAAGATATTCCCGCTTCTCGACAAGGGCGAAAAGGTGTTCCTCATCGTAATCGATAACTTCCGCTTCGACCAGTGGCGCGTGCTTGCCGAAGAGATAGGCGATATGTTCGATATCGAGGAAGACCTCTACACCAGTATCCTGCCAACTGCCACGCAGTATGCCCGCAACGCCATCTTTAGCGGTCTCATGCCACAGCAGATTGCCAAGATGTTCCCGGAGCTATGGGTTGACGAGGACGAGGACGAGGGAAAGAACCTCAACGAGGCACCGCTTATCAAGACACAGATAGAACGCTATCGCCGTCACGACACGTTCTCATATCATAAGATAAACGACTCAAACGGCGGCGACAAACTCATGCAGCAGTTCAAGTCGCTACAGCAGTACAACCTCAACGTCGTGGTTATCAATTTCATCGATATGCTCTCCCACGCACGTACGGAGTCGAAGATGGTGCGCGAGCTTGCAAACAACGAGAGCGCATACCGCAGCATCTCCCTGAGTTGGTTCAAGCATTCCGTGCTCTCCGAACTCTTCACCGCACTCGCCCAGACCGACTACCGCGTCATCCTCACCACCGACCACGGCAGCATACGTGCCGACCGTCCGGTGAAGATTGTAGGCGACCGCAACACCAACACCAACCTGCGCTATAAGCTCGGCAAGAACCTGTCATATAACAGTAAAGACCTCTTCGTCATCAAGGAGCCACAGAAGGCGCAACTCCCTGCACCGAACCTCTCCACGAGCTACGTGTTCGCCACCGGCAACGACTTCTTTGCCTACCCGAACAACTACAACTACTACGTGCAGTACTATAAGGACACCTTCCAGCACGGCGGTATCTCAATGGAGGAAATGCTCATCCCGCTCATCACGATGAAGGGAAGGAAAAAATAAAAAGCCAAACTACAGCCCCTTTCCTGTCCTTCGGACATCCTTTCCCCGTAGAGGGGCAAGGGCAAGTTAGTAAGCTAAACGCAAATAGTATAATAATAAACACACATTATGAAAATAAAAATTGATGATTTAGCTCATATCAACGAGGCTGCCAAGCAATTCGTGGCTGCCATGGGCGACAACACCATCTTTGCCTTCTACGGCCACATGGGCGCAGGAAAGACAACATTCATCAAGGCAATCTGTGAGGAACTCGGCGTTGAGGATGTCATCACATCCCCAACATTCGCCATCGTAAATGAATACACCGACGGACAGGGCGAGCCTGTCTATCACTTCGACTTCTACCGAATCAAGAAACAGGAAGAGGTCTATGACATCGGTTTCGAGGACTATGTGGAATCCGGCTCCGTCTGTCTCATGGAATGGCCGGAACTCATCGAGGATATCCTACCTGCCGACACGGTGAAGATATCTATCACCGAGCAGCCCGACGGTTCCCGACTCGTGGAAAGCATGAAATAAACGCAAAAAAAGAGATTCATACTCACATATAAGGTCGTTGCGGATTATACCCTAGTCCTCAACAACTTATGTGAATCGTCAGACAAATGTCAGATAAATGTCAGTTTGAAAAATTGGCATTTATCTGATTTCTTTTTACCTTTGCCTTCGACAATTCCAAAAGAGTATGAAATCACTTCTTGTATTATTCATTGTTTTTGCATGTATGGCATTGTCCGTAGATTACCTATGGACAGGATATGGTCATGATCATGATGAAGTCAAGGTATTCCAATATATCATCAACAAATCTGATATGAGAACATTCACCGACGACATGTATTGCTACGACATCTCATACCCAGACTTCATGTATCCAGCAGAAGACAACGCAGACGGAGCAAACCGATTCAACTACAACGGCCGAACCGACCTGATGGTAGAAACAACCGTTATCGACTCCATACAATATCTGAAGCAGAATTCAGACAAGATAATACAAGAAAGAGACTGTGTTTACATCGATGGCG
>Ga0326513_10004264_pt1 | contig 10271 bp, 8 predicted proteins | sample 2_2465_0518_D_FD_203654 | JGI IMG/M metagenome (GOLD analysis project Ga0326513, IMG submission 203654) | Bovine rumen microbial communities from UC Davis, California, United States - 2_2465_0518 | ecosystem: Host-associated > Mammals > Digestive system > Stomach > Rumen | place: USA: California...
CCTTCGTTCCACACACCATTAAACGCATTGAACCCCACCATCTTATGCGCCGAAGTGTTTACGCTCTGCAAGGAGCCAGCATCATACGCATAGTACGGCTTCGGGAACAGCTTGCGGAACCACGCCACGCCCGCTCCCGCATTGGCTTGTTCGAGGGAGTAGATGTAGTCTGCGATGGTAGAGCCGAACATTTGGGTGAGGTCAAACAAATTGGTTGTAATAGTAATGTCAATATTTGTTTCTGTCGGTGCTATACCACCATTACCTATATCAACAGCATTACGATTAACGAAAGCAGTTCCTGCTGGAGATTTGCCAATTGCACCACCACATACCGAAGTTGAAGGATAAATATTGAAATTACTAATCCAATTGTTATCTGCATCATAAAATGCAACCACAAGATTAAATCCTGTTGGCAACACCTTGTCGCAAGTACAAAGAAAAACGTGTCCTGCCATGGATGGATAATTCGATGGAGTACATAAAAACTTATACGTTCTTTCCGTGAACGTTCCTGAGATTCGCCAAGAACCATCGCCATTGTTTGTATAAGTAATCCCCTTCATGGTTGATGTTGCCGAGGAATTATCGCACAGCTGATTCCACGCCACCGTGCCGCCAACAACCATGTCAGTTTCCCTGTCACCGATGTCAGCAGACCCGCCAGCCGTGCGGAAATTGTACGGAACGCTGTCCTCAATGCCCACGGTAGACACAAGCTGTTCGGCGTTGCCTACGGTCATGGAGGCGTAGGAGCCGTCAATGTTAGCCTTCTTCTCGTCTAAATCATCGAGCATAGTTCCGACATCCGTTTCTTCAACATCACTTGCCGACCATGCCCCTGTGTGAGCATTTTTGAACCTATAAAGCGTTCCTTGATACACGCAATAGTCACCTATTGCATACGTGGTTGAGGTGGAAAATTCGGATGCAATGTTTCCTTCGATTGCAGAAACATCCGTTTGCAAATCAGAAACATCCGTTTGCAAATCAGAAACGTCTCCTTGCAGAGTTGTAATATCGCCCTGTGCAGTAGACACATCTCCTTTTACTGTGTCGATTTCGTCGTAAATCGCAGTAATATCGCCCTGTGCCGCCGTCATGCTCTCGTTTACGGCTTCAATCTGTGCGCGTACAGCTTCTCCCGCAGAAGCGTAGGTCTGTCCATCTGCACCAACTCTAACGTCTGCAAGTTCTTGCGTCGCTTGCAAATCGTCAATGGTATACTGTGTACCGTTAATGTTAATGTAAGATACGTCCGCCATTCTTATCTCCTTAAATCATATTATTGTCCACAACAAGATTTCTCCAACCTTCCCTTGGTATGTACTTCAACGCATACAATCTTTGTTCGTATGCCATAAGCTCGGATGAAATCTGTCTGCCAAGCTCTGTAAACCGTGCTGTATTTGCTCTCTTATCTTCCGATGTTGCCGAGCGCGGAGAAAACGTCTTATCTGTAATCGGATTGATAACGTTCAGATACGCGTTCGCCATGCGGAAATACCAATCATAAGCAACGCAAAGCCCTAAAATACGTTGTTGTGTCGGGTCTAAATCGTTGTCAAAGAAGCCGTCCGTATACAAATCAACGTCCACTTCTGTACCCGCAGGAATCTCTGTATTCAGCACAACGTTTCCACTTACATCATCGTATGTAAAGTCTGTATACGGCGTATATGTAACACCGCCAGTTGCATCCGTTTCGACAGTTCCAACGCTACATAATTGATGCCCGTTGAATGTTGTCTCCAAAGTAAGGGGAAAAGTGTCTGTTTCTTGAATTGTGTAGGTATAATCGTCATAGACAGGCAACGTATAAGTAAGATAACTTTGCATTGTCGGAGGACGATTGAAGCGAGGTACAGCAAGAACCAATGCTTGCGACTTTGCGCGGAAGAACTGCGCTGGGTTCGTCGCAAGCTGCTCCGACCATCGTACATCGTCTATAAACTGCATTGCGTACTGCGTCAGTACATCCGAAAAAAGTGTTGACATTGGTTCTTTAACCTTTTCTTTTTGATTTTGTTTAGCTCTTACAGAGCAATCCCCTCATCCTCGGCGTTCATGCTCTCAATAATCGGCATGAAGTAACCACGCGGATTCTTTGCGCTCTTGCTCATATTGTTAAGCGCAACTACGTTTTCACGCTTTACATACGGAGAATGGTTCTGATATGCTTCGTAATACCGCTGTGCGACCATCAGCTTGTTTCCTTCGCAAAGGTTCGGGAAAATCCGCAGCATTTCGTCGCCCATTTCAATAATCTTGGAGAACGCCGCCTTGTCGAGATATTCTCCGTCCTTATAATCGACGTGATAAGCAACTCTTTCTTCGTCGGTAAGACCGCTCAAAACGATAAGCCAACGTTTTTCAAGGTAATAATCGACAGCCGAATCCTTGAAAGAAGTAAATTCATTCTTCGGAATAAGCAATTCGCCGCGCTTACCTGTAATGCGTCCAAATCTGCCGTCTCCAAACATGACAACGCAATCGTCAGCGACTTCCGCTTGCCACAGCAAATGCACCTTTTCCGTACTTGCGGACACGGTAACAACTTGCGGTTGCTGCATTGTCATCATGCGTTCCATAAGTTCTTTCATTTGTTTTTGCAGAGCTTCGTTCTGCGCTTTCAGAAGCTCCAATTCTTCGTTTTTCTTATCTTCCTTTGGAGTTTCCTTTACTTCTGCGTTTTCAGCCTTTTTCGCCGCTTTACGAGCTTCTGCGCGAGCCGCTTTTTCTTCTTCTGTAAGTTTAGCCATCTTATTACTGCCTTTCTTGGATGGATATTTTTACCTTTAGCGGAATCTCTAAAAGTGCCGATAATCGGAGTTGAACCGATTTTGTGTAGCAACGGGCTTCGGCATAGGGAAAGGAGAGAGGGGAAAACCCCCGTCTCTCCATGTTTTGAGATTCGCTGTAATTACGCAACCGTAACCACGCCAACCTTGGACTGGAACAGAGCAATCGCATCGAGGGAAATGGTGATGTTGATTGCAAGTTCCATATCGCCCGCCTTGGACGGATCGACTTCGAGCTGAATCGGGGTGTCCTCGTTGTACGCAATCGTGAGGGGCTTGTAGCCGCTGCCCGAAAGCATGAACACCTTGCTCTGATCGAGAACAGTCTGCACAGCGCCAAACTGCGTGTTCGGCACAACCGCATCGGTAATCGGCATGAGGCGAACGCCCATGAACTCACCGAGATAACCCGCCTTGGTGTAATCAGCGCCAAGCAGAGTGGCAATAGCCGCGTCCATGTTGACGTTGGTAGCACCCGTGGTCTGCGTCGGCAGAACCTTGGACAGCCCAACAAGACCGCCGATAGCAACGAGGTTGGACAGCGGAGTGTTGTTCAGCGCGGAAATCTTGTTCGCAAGAGTGACCCAGTTCTGCGTGTTGAACGCATACTGCAAGCCGCTCGGAACAAGTGCGGTGTTGGACAGAGCCGCCGTCATAGTGGAGTTCCACAGAGCAAGAGTCTTGCTGTAGATGCCCGCCGTGATGTTGGCGAAGAAGCGACCGAAGTCAACGTTGTTGCCGACGAGCTGCGACCACTTCGCGTTAATCTGCGCGGTACGCGGTTGCGGGACAAGGGTGTAGGTCTTGCTATAGAAGCGATTACGCGGCACGGAGCGAGCAGCACCCCAAGCTGAATCTTGGAATACTGGAATATCGCCCGACCCGATTTCGACTTCGTAGCTCTCACCGATACCAACGGTGACGGTTTCCGCGAAGATACCGACAGCCTCGCTATACACGGCGGGGATAATCGGAGTAAGAACCTCACGATAAATACCCATCAAGGTCGCAAGGAACGCACGGTTGCCACGGAAGTTAGCTTGCTGCTTCTTGAACTCTTCCCAAGTTTCGGGGGCTTTTGAGCCGTTCTGCATACAAGCGATCTTCGCCGCAAACAGGAAATGCTCCTGTTGGAAGAACTTGTTCAGTTCCGCATACTCGGAATCGGTAACGATGCGAGAAGCGTTCTCGGCAAGACCCATAACCTTGTGCAGATTGTTTGTGCCACGAGCCGCAAAGTCGTAGGCGATAGAACGACCCGCCGCAACGATTTCGTCACGCTTGTCGGTCGAATTGGAATTGACGCGGAAAATGTCCGTGGAAATAGAATTGAAGGAAAGTTTAGACATAGTTGTTATCTCCTTTCAAATTACGCGGCGACGTGCTTTGCCACAACGTCAACGTAACCAAACGAAGCACCGTTGCCTTCTACGAAGTTGCCAGTACCACGCAGCTCGAAGTAGATAGCACCCGCGGTTTCGGGAGCAGCAGCCGCAGGAACGAGCAGACCGTTCGCAATGGTGAAGAAGGTGTTCGTGCTAAGAGCAGCAGACAGATTGCCGATGCCGAATCGATAGACACTCTGACCGTCGAAGTCAATGCGAGTGAACGCGCACGGGCGACCCTTAATCGACGGGAGACCAAGCGTTCTGCCACCAACGGCATAGAGGTTGCCATCGGGAGCTTCGACGTACTGCACGTCATAGGTGTTGCAAGCATAGATGACTTCGTTCATGTCATCAGAAGCAGCGGCAACGCCCATAATCCAAGCGTTCTCGTTGTAAACGCGAGTACCCGCAGGATTGTCGTAGCCTTCGTTACCAAGGCGGCCGGTGCGCTTGCAGAGCAGACCCGCAGAAGCAACGGCATCAGCGCCGCTTTCTTGATACAGACCCGCAATGTTAATCAGATCGTCAAAACGACCGTTAGTGATTCGCGGCTCAAAAGCCGTATTTGCGATATAAGCCATACGTTATACTCCTTTATTGCTGATTACGGATGCGGGCAAGAATATTCTTCACACCGCCGTCGCTGTTGTTAGCAACGCCGTCTTTCTTCCAAACAACGACCTTGCTGTTCTTGCGAGCCTTTTCTGCGTCAACCTTCTGCTGCGCCTTGCCAATTTCGGCATAAACAGCATTGCAAGCAGCTTCGTCGCCGCACCATTCATTGTCGCAATCAACGCAATCGTCGTACTTACCGGCATCAACGTCCTTGTCAATGTCGGACAGAACCTTCGCGTCAACCTCGCACTCTGCCGTCTCGTTGAACTTTTCGAGAGCCGCCTTTGCAGCAGCCTTCGCGGTCTTACGGCGACGGGCAGTTTCGGCTTCCTGCATAGCCTTCAAAGCGGATTCAGCCTTTTCAGCACGAGCGGTCAGATTGCTATTCTCGTTGGAAAGGGAAGCAACTCTATCCGTAAACGTCTTGTTCATCGTGAACAGATCGACGGAAACGGAACGCTCTGCGTCAAACGCGACAGAAGCATTGACGCTAACGCTATTGATGCGTTCGGGCTGTACGGTGGATTCGCCGTCCTTCATAATGTAATTGAAGGTCGCGCCATCCTCTGCCATCAGGCAAATGAGCTTTTCGCCCTTTTCCTCGTCGTGAATCGCGGACAAAACCGTGTACGTCGGGAAGTGAGCCTTTTGGAGAGCCGAAAGTTCTCTGAAATTAAGAACTGTCATCTTGTAATCTCCTTGTTTCGTTTTTGTGTTCTTTTGGTCTTTGGATTCTTGTGCTTGTCGTTGCTCATAAGAAGCAGCTTTTAACTTGGCTTCTGCGAACTCGCCGCCGAGCAACTGAAGCGCCTTGATCGAAGCATTCGGGATAGCGGGTTCAACGTCATCTCCAAGTATCGTCACGCCCAAGCCTACCCAACTTGTGAACACTTCAATTCCGCGTTCGGCGTAAGAATCCTCGACCATCGTTTCTGCGCTCACATCCATACGCCCTGTTCGTATGATTTTTTGCACTAACTCTGGTGCGTAGAACTCCCACAAGCGTCCTTTCGCCACAAGCCATTTTTCGCCGTCGATTTCTCGAATAGCGAAATCTTCTTTATCTGCTGACAACGCGCCAACTATTCTTTCTGCGGTCGCGTCGGTGAAGCTGTAATACTTCTCCCCCGTCTTTCTATCGACTTTCTCGCGCATATTGTGTCCGTCACCGATTTTCCCGTTGACAAACGCGCAAAGGATAGGCTGTCCGAGGAATGTTTCGTAATGATCTTCAAGGTTTCGATAGTCCCAACCGTTACGATTGATGCCTTCTCGCATTACCTTGATTTCTACGGCAAATTCGTATTTATTGAGCCGTTGGAGAACGGTAAGTACACCCGTGTACTTTTTGTTCTCGCCCTTGGAAGGCTCAATGACTTTTAACTTAGCCATCTTTAGTCCTCCATTTTGTGCATAACCCAACCGTCAAAGGACGAATAGCTCGGTTTCTTCTCCCACATAAGCGCCAGTTCAAGGATTCCCGTGTATTCAGCGGAGACCTTCATCATCAAGTCCTCCGTTTTCAACGCCAACGGGCGCGTAGCAGGATTCATTTCTGCTGCTTTGTGGAAATCATCAAGCGCCGACTGAACATCGTCTAAAATCGCAAGAACGATTTCAAACACTCTGTCCATATCCCGCACATCTTCGACAAGCTCTCCAATAGGCGGATAAATCGTCATAAGGTGGCGCTCATGCAGAATGTCCGTGAACTCGTCAAGATATTGCAGCATCTTGTGGGCTACGTTGTGAATGTAATCCGACGTATGAATAAGCCCCGCTTCGATGTACACGCCTTCTTTGACGGTATCGAGAAAATGGTTGGCACGTCCAAACTCGCTTGTCACCTTGCGCGAAGGTTCTTCAAGCACCGCGTATGTCGGATTGTCGTAGCCGTAAAATTCTCTTATAGCCATTGTTTTTTATTCCCCCGAATCAATGCTCGTTTCTTGTCCTTCCGAAACGCCGCTTCCCATTTCGCTCTTTGGTCTGCCGCCTTCTTCTATTTGAGCTTGCGGAGGCAAACCACCATTTTCGCTTTGTTTCATGGAATAACTGTTGACAAGCGGTATTCTCTTGTTCAAAACGCCACTCGCTACAACTGCGTCGGAAACCGCTATATCGTCTAAAACGGAATGTCCAAGAAGTGCATCGTATTTCAAAGTGTCAATTAAAATGCCGAGCGTCATGCCCTTACGAGCATCTTCAATTTCCGATTGCTCCGAGAAAACATTGCCAAACATCTTGAACCGCCAATCGTACTTCATGTACAGATTCTCAAAGATGCTGTTCATCATGTTCTCGAACGTTCTGTAAATCGGTCTGCCGTATTGAGATTCAATCTTTGCGGCATATTCGACCATACCCGCTCTCGGCTCTTTGCTTAAAGGCAGAAGCCCGTTGCCCGATTTCATCATCGTGTAGGCATAGCCTTCGGAAGAAATATCCTGTGCGTTCGGGGCTTCGGCAAGCTGTTCGAGCTTCATATCCTTCAACGGAGCGGCGAAGAAGCCTATACCGCCCGTATTGTTCTGCGCCATCATTTGATACCACAGAGCCTCGAAGAACTGTCTACCACTCGGAGACAACTTGTACGCGTCCTCCATCGTGGAGTTCACGTTGTCTTGATATTCGATTTCACCGTGTAGCAACGCTATCAACGGGTTTGCCAAAAGTTCTAATTGCAGATTTTCGTATTGTGAAATCTGCGCCATAGATAGCATCAAACCCGCAAGGGGTGAAATCACATCACGCGTTGAATCGTCGATCTCGAACGTCCAAACCAATTCAGCAGGAAGCGTTACCCAATAGAACCATTGACCGTTTTGATAGTAAATGTCGGGATTTCCCGCCGCGTTCGATCGCATAATCTCTTGCGCTCTTGCGTTGATGGACGAGAACACAACGCTTGACTTGCCGCGTTTCCTGTCGCCGTATTCTGGAAGCATGATGCTGAAGAAATCCTCCGCATACGGCAAGAACGTTTCGCCAAATTGCGACATATCAGTACCCGGAACAAGGAAGTACATCATGTTAAAGCTAACGGTGTACTTGGATATGTTGTTGAATCCGACGATTTTCAGCCAATCCTGCGGGAGCTGTTGCAAGAAGCAGTAATTAACCGCGTTGTGCGATTTATCTATGCTCTTGCGAAGCAGATAGAAGGCTTTGCCCTCTCGCATGGCTTGCATTGTCGCTTCATGCGCCGTTTGTTCGGGTCTTATCGCGTCGCTGATTTTCTCTACGAGCTTCCATTCCCGCTTGAAATCGTTCGTCTTTGCGTCCGAATCGTCTATGTACTTCGGATGCGTATAATGCCGATACGTGAGAATATCCGCCGTTGTTTTAATCAGCTTGAAATAAGGATATGCCGTCCACGTCAGCGAATTGCTTATCTCACGAAGCGGCTTCTCCGAATTGTTCGGATTAAGCAAAAAGTCTACGATTTCTTTCTTTCCGTAAGAATGCGGAAGTGTTGAAATCGACTTAACGCGATTGTTCTGAATCCACGGATTGTATGTAAACGAGTTGTACATTTGAGTACGACTAACAGCGTTTACAAACTGTTGTTTAGAAAGGGAAGGATATTGACTTTCCATAGCCCTAAACAGGCTGTTGAAAGACTGAAAAGCGATAGAGCCTTGCCCTATATTCTGTTGTAAGGAAGCCTGTTCTTCGCTCATTTATTCCCTCGTATAAACTATTCGGATTCTGATTTCTCTTTTTCGGCTTGGTCTATTTCTTCTTTGACTTTTTCCTTTAATTCTTGGATAAAGTCTTGAAACGCTTTCCATGTGCTTTCTTTATGGTCGCTTACAAACTCGTTAAGCAGTTCGTAATTACAACGTTGCAACCAATTCATGTCCTGCGTGGAAAGCTCCGATAGATCGTCTGCCTTTATCTCTACGGCGTTCTTTGGAATCTCTCCGTCGTACACTAAAACGTAATCGGGTGTTATTCTTTGGAAACGTCGCTTTCTCGCTTCGGCTATGTTCGCCTTTGACGGGCGCATAGCGGAAAGCAGATATACAACTTGCTTTTTCTCTTTCATATTCAGAAGTGATAATTACGTGTATCTGCCGCCCGTTCTCCATCCCGCCTGTATACGCGGTCTGTAATTCTTCGGCATGGAAATTGTTGCATTTTCAGCAGCGATCTTCGGCGTTTGTGCTTGCGGTGACGCAAAGAACTTGCTCCATTCGCTTTCACGCTTGCCGCCAATCAAGTCCTTTTCAAGAATCTGTGCGTATCGCATTGCGTACTTGAAAGCAGACCACATATCGCGCTGTATGCTGTTTGAAATTCTCTTTTCGGAGAACCCCATGCCAGACGGCTTCTTTTGTAAGTTGGAAATCTGTCCGCAGAACTTTCTCGTGTTGAGATACGGAACGGAAATGATAGAATCCAGCGTATCGTCTTTGATATGATGCAGAATCTTGTACGCTCTAATGCCGTCGTAGAAGTTCTGTACAAGCAACTGAACGTTTCTATGCTCAAACTCAAGCTCGCAATAACGAATCATCTCTGCATCGTTATCGTGAATGCCGTTGCCAAAACCGCCAGTAGCCTTAACGGCGTATATAACGGGCAATGCGCCATCTTCCTCAAGTTCGGGAAACTCATGGTTTACCGTACATAGCGGCGGCAACCCGTCTCCTAAGTCCTTGTGAAGCATTTCAAGTACGCCTTTGCCGTACTGCCAAGCGTCGATTGCTATATATGTCCCCGCTCCACCTTCAAGGCAGAACCTATACCATCTGTCTTTTAGCTTTCGAGCTTGAAGCATTTGCTCACGGGGTGGTGGCTCGTCAGCGACATATACAAGAGATTTCATGTATCTGTCTTGTCTCTGTTCTTCCTTCTGCCGTTCGAGCTTCAGAACGCTTGTAGCGCACTTTGCGTTATTTGCGCCGTCTGCATACGAAACGTCGTAGCCGATGACGTATATGACGTTTCTATCGCCGCAATGACGATTTTCCATAATCGTAAGCGTTCGTGATTCTGTAAGTGTAGAATCTCGAATAACGGGATTTGCACTTGAACCCGTCCATACGCTGTCGATTTCTCGGAGCTGTGTTTCGGGTGTCATCTTGCTTCGCAAATCTTCGTAGTATTCCGCATCTCGAATGCCCGAAAGAACCGCTACGCTGCTTGGGAAGTCAATCGCAACGGAGCTTTCCCCGTCGCACATTTCCCGAAACGTCTTATTTCTGTATTCAAAGGAAGGATTTTGCTGCCCGCCCGCAGATGTGATGTATTGCTTTTGGTAGTGAGCAAAGAACGGGTCGTTTTCGCGGTGTACCATACGTGCTACACGCGCCGTAGGTAGAACAACGCTTGCGAAACGCTCCATATCGAACGCTTTTCCCGCTTCTTCCTGCGCTACCTCTTCAGCACAAATACCGTTACAGTCTGCACCACGTTCAGCAGAAATTGTTATCGTAGAGCCGCACTTTGTTCGTAT
>Ga0326513_10004265_pt1 | contig 10267 bp, 10 predicted proteins | sample 2_2465_0518_D_FD_203654 | JGI IMG/M metagenome (GOLD analysis project Ga0326513, IMG submission 203654) | Bovine rumen microbial communities from UC Davis, California, United States - 2_2465_0518 | ecosystem: Host-associated > Mammals > Digestive system > Stomach > Rumen | place: USA...
GTTTGAAATATTAAAGAATCTTCCGTCTATAGTAACTACATATCTACCAATTGCCTGACTTTGTACCATTAGTGATTCTTGAAGCTTGCGTGTCTTTTCAGCTTTCTTCCTTGCATTCTTCTGTCTGCCATATTCTCTATAGTATTCCATAACAGCAGGATTGTTCTCTCTATAAATGCGTTGAACTTCTCTCATATAATTACGATAACCTTCAGGCTCTCTGACTCCAGTTCCAAACTCTGTCTGTTTAATCTCTTTAAGTTCAATGTATTTCCTATTGTCTGTATCTCTATGGACTCTTGTCATTTCATCATGGTCTTCATGCCACTTCTTACTAATGACTTTACCAATGAATTTTCTTCTCTTTGGGTCTTTCCATAATTCTCTTAAATGCTCTCTGTGTTCTTCTTTCATATCAAACTCCTCTACAATAATTAGTTCTCACGCACGCATGCGTATAATATAGTAAAATATTTTAGCTTTTGTAAATAAAAATTTACATCTGAATTTTCTTATTAAAGGGTTGACAATAGTTCCTAAAATTGCTATATTCGTGTATAATGCGGGAGAGGTAGCTACATTGATAGTATTATATAATATATTTTTATAAACGCGCGACACCCTGTGCGCGTTTCACCGGAAGGGTCAAAATGCTCATTTTTGAGTCCGTTTTGCAAAAACTACCCTGTTTTATGCAGAATTCTAGGTATCATAAAAATACCAGAATATTTTTTAGATTTTACGAACTCAAAAGATTTTACTATATTTGATATATCAAAACGCACGAATAATATTTAACTCTCTCTTCTACACGTGCAAGGCAAAAAGATTTTTTATATCCATATCCATAAATCCTTACAGTGAAGAAGAGAGCACTGTAAGGATTTTCTTTATGACTATTGAACAATATACAAATAACCCAAACCATTATGAAGTTTATGATTCCATCACGGATGCTGAACCTATCGCAGAATTTGAGATTGTAGAGAATAGACTCAATGGTTGGCAACAGATACACTGGTTATACGGTGAAGACACTGTAGATATTGATACACTTAGTGAAATTAATAATATACTATATGTAGGATAAAATAATGCTAAATGAAAATGATCAAAAAAGACTTCTTAGTGCTTTAGATGAATTATACACATATCAACAAAACTCTAGGGATAAATCACAATTATCGTTTAAGAGCTTTAAGGGTGGGTATGCAAATTTAAAAGGTGTAACAAAAGTTCTTGTAGCGGAATTCCATAGATGTGAAAGACCATTTACAGAAGATGAAGTTGAAGAATGGCTTATAGAATTTCAGAAAAAATACATCGCGAACTTGTCTCCTAAAAACAGTAAGCCTAAACTTGTGATTGCAGATATTGGTGAAACTGCAAGTTGGATTTATGAACAACTACATGATGCTTCTTGTCCGGTTCATTTATCTGATCGTGGCGATATGATTGAATTCGTCTCTGACGGAGTTCGAATCTCTGGTAATGAGAAAATAGTTCGTTCTTGGTTGACTACACGAGTTAGGGATTTAGGATTAACAAAAGTATACAGAGAATGTGACTTAGATGCAGGTTGGACACTGTTAAAACAAAAATTCCAGACAGCAACTAAAGCCTCTAAAATAAATATGATTAAGTATACGGGTTCTACTTTTGTAGATGATTTCTTAAGGTATATCTATGACTATTTGAACATTGCTGAAGAGTATGCTATATTTGAAATGATATTCAAACATTGGATGTGGTGCTTAAAGAGACGTATATTCAATAAAAGCGTAATTTGGCATATCTGGCCTAACTTTAAAGGTGCACAAGGTATTGGTAAGACTCAGATGCTGAATAGAATGTTTGCATTTATTGAGGATTTCACAGTTACAACTAATTTAAAAATCTTAAATGACGCAGAAAGAGAATACAGAAAGTTTACTGATAACTATATACTTATATTTGATGATTTGAATTCAGGTGAGAATAATGATTCTGATTTGTTGTTAAATGATTCTGCTGTTGATACTATAAAGCAAATGACAACACAGGAAATTTTGACTATTAGAGAATTCCAAACTCAAAACCAGATTAGAGTAAAGAATACCTTTATGCCTATTTCTACAGCTAATAAGCATTTGTATGACATCATTTATGATGGTGATGTTATGAGAAGGTGGTTTGAATTTAATTGTCAGAGAGATACTCCACCTGCAAGCTATGACGAGCTGAATGCTATATTAGAAAGATTTCCGGAAGCATTACAGGGAATTGACGAGAATAACGATAAGGGCTATTGGATTAGAGGAACTGAGACCTGTAATAAAATTGTAGAAATTCAGAAACATTATATTCCAACGAATACTTCTACTAATACCTGGATTGACTATTGTCATGTAACACCTGATTTAGAAAGAAGTGAAAAGACTAAGTTTATGGCACCTGAATATAAGCAATATATGACTTATTGCAGAGCCGTAGGAAAACATGCAGCTGGTCTACAAAGAGTTACTATGATTCTGGCAAGATTATGGCCTGAATGTATTGATGACGCCGGAATAGCACATGTATTCATTGAGAGTAAGGTGGATGAGTCTACTGGTGTATTAATCTGTAACGATATTACAAAACTTGAACCAATACCATTGACAGATTCAAAACATAAATCTATATTTGATGATGGAGGAATTAAGTTTGATTAGTATAGACTTTGAATATTGTTCTGACCCAGAGAACATAAAAGATTGGGGATTAGATGATGAGTTCAAGGATATACCGTATAGCTTAAAGCTATTCTGTGTATCTATTTTCGATGGAAAGAATTTTAAAAGTTGGTGGTTACAGGACATTGACCAAAGGAATGATTTTAAAGACTGGTTTAAAGCTCATGAGACTGAAAATTTTCTTTCACATGCTTATGAATTAGCGGAAGCTAGATGCTTGAAACAGCTTGATATTAATCCTATTCGTATACATTTTTATGACACCTGGACAATTGCGCATTTGCTTAATGACACTCGAGAAGAAATGTCATTAGTTAATGCTTGCAAGAAATTCTTAGGTATAGACATAGATACAGAAATTAAGGAAAAAATGAGGGCATACTGTATTCATGATTTAACAACAGGTCATGAAGAAGAAATTATGAAATACTGTGAAAGTGATACAGTATATTTGCAGCAATTAATAAACATGCTTCAGAGAGTCTATGTCTATAAGACTTCGATGGAAAATTGTATAGATTTAGGTTGTAAAAAGCCTAATTTTAGAGACTTTATTGAATCTGTTAGTGAAGATATTCGTGTGTCTATGTTTATTTCGCAAATAGGAATACCTGTGGACCCAGAATACATCGACCGCCTTAAGATTGCAATGGTTAAGTATAAAACAGATTATATCGCACGTATGGACGACAAATGGCATTGCTTTAAAAAGAAGAAAGACGGGTCTTATTCAGAAGACCAAAAGGTCATTCAGGAATTATTAGCTAAAGAAGTTCCCTCTACTTGGGAAAAGACAGCTAGTGGTAGGCTTGCAACATCTTCAGATGCATTAAAGGAGTTATTCCAATGTAAGAAACCAGGTGAAAGATTTGGTGAATGGTTATATTATTGGAAAGATAAAGTGCAGCCTTCGTCTAAAGGTATCGCAGATGGTTCTTGGTTGAAGTCTTTAAGGAACGATAGAATGTATGTTTCTACTATGCAGCCTCTAAAATCTAAAACACATAGATGGCAAGGAAAGAGTAAGGAAGGCTATGTACCATTGTGGACTAGCTGGACACGTGCAGCGATTGACCCTCCAGAAGGATGGTATGCTATTGAATGTGATTATCACTCTGAAGAAACAGCTATATATGGTGTTATATTTAATGACCCTAAGTATCTTGAGCAATACAGGTCAGGTGATGCTTATTGCTATAATGCAATTAATATGGGCTTATTACCTCCTGAATGTAAGTCTAAGAAATTATGCAAAACACAAGCACAACTAGATATGCGTTCAACTATTAAGACATTCACACTGGCATGGCAATATGGCTGTGGTGTTAAGAAATTGTCTTTGATGAGTAAGCTGTCTTTAGCTGAAACAAAAGATTATAAGCAAAGACTTGAAAATGTGTATGAAGCATCTATGAGAGTGAAAAAACAAATTGGAGAAGACATGGGTGATAACGGAACATTATTATTCCCAGATGGATATCCTATTTGCTATAGTAACCAATTTGGACAAACAACTAAACTAAATGCACCTATTCAGGGCTTCGGTTCGTATATTCTTAGACAAGTCGTCCGTAAAGCTTTACAAGCAGGGTTTAAAGTATTTGCTACTGTTCACGATGCATTATGGATATTAACACAAGACAAAGAAGACGGCCAGAGATTGAAGCAACTTATGGAAACCACAGCAAGAGAATTATTGCATGATGATACTCTTGAAGTAGGCGAACCGTTTATTCTAGCACATGGTGATCATAAGTGTGAAGATCCAGAAGATACAAAAATTTGGAATAAATATATTTCTGATTTACAAGAATAAAAATATTACTATATTTGTAATATAACGTTTAACAACGAATAAATAAGGATAATAAAAATGATTACATTAAATGAATTATATAAGAAAGCAGATGAAAAGACTAATGAAGCATGGGCTAATATTGACTCAGATGGTACATATAACGGTAGATTAGCCGCAACGATTATTTCAGAACAGAATGCAAGTTATGTTCCTGAAGGCGAAGCCCCTAAGCAGCTTATTTCATATGTATTTGACCTTCTTAATGAAAAAGGTGAAAGCGTTCATGTACATACGAAGCCTTGCACTATAAGCTTTACAGACAAGAGCAGACTTCCGCAGATTTGGAAAGTCAAGAATGGTGAAGAACTGTCCGCATTACTTTGTGACGCTAATGGTAAGGCAAAAGATGTTTATGTTAAGTGTCTTGTAGAAGTTAAAGAAACGGATAAGGGAATATTCCCGACTGTTACTAAGGTTTCTAAGATTATGGATAAAACTGATCAGCCTGCTACTAAGCTTTCTGATTGGGATTTGAAGGTTTACGGTAAGGAAGCTATTTCATATGAAATGACTCCTGAATACGAAAAGCTTTATGAATCTAAATAAATAATTTACATGGGCATCCAAGGCTCAATTTGACATCCATTCATTCATACTTTACCTCAAGCCTTGGACTGTCCTGACAAGTATCTAAGTCTTTCTTTTTTGTTCATTTTACTTTTTTCGCTTAGGTACTTGTCAGGGCAGTAATAGTTTCATGTTTATCCTATTCTATCTTCACTTTTATATTACTGTCCAACTAATTATTATATTATGAAAAGAATATTATTTGCACACAAAAAATTAGATAAAGATTTCCCTTATTCTGATTACACCGTTATTCGTAATGATAAAAATACTGATCTCGACCACAGATTGTACTCTGAGGTGGCTGGCTTTCAGTTATTTTGGGAACAGCTCAAAAAGGACATGGAAGTTACAATGGGCGATCATGTAACACCAGATGATTTCTTCTCTCTTAACCATTATCGTAGGCTAATAGACCGTGATTGCACTAATAGACATTATATTGTGCAGCCTATGGTACTTCCGGGCTCTATTGCTCAACATTATGCGTATTTCCATAATGGTAAAGATTTGGAAGCAAGTATTGAAGCTATGAAGCAATGTTTCCCGCATTTAGTAGAAGGTTATATTCAGACATTGAATGGAAATAGATTTATTCCATATAATATCTGTGTATCAACAGCTGGAACATTGTGTGATTATTTCAATTATCTTATTACAGTTCTTAAGAAGACAATGGAAATTATTGGCATTACAGATTATGAAAGTGCAATAAAGCATGTTGAAAGTGATCCAGAGTATACTCGTAAACTTGAAAATAGAAATGCAGATGTAAAATATCAAGTGCGTATACCTTCGTTCATTGCAGAACGTTTAAGTACTTTCTATTGGCTACTAGTATCTCAGAAAGTTCCTGTCTTTCCTGCTAGAGTTATTTTAATGGAGCAAAATCAAACGATATAAGGTTGACTGAACAAATTTTTCCTTAATTCTAGGATTGACGAAAGTCAATCCTTTTTCTATATTAACAATATAAACGAAACAACAATAAGGAGTTTAAAAATGTCTATCGAAATTGGAACAATCCTCGTTCGTACCTATGGCTGCACCGCTCTTGGCCATGAATTCTTCAAAGTAGCATCTGTCTCTAAAACTGGTAAGTCTATTACTGTTGAACAGATTGGTTCTAAGATGGTAGAAAACTATGGATATGGTCAGAGCGGCAAAGAAGTCCCTGATGAAACTAAGTCTCATGGTATTGTTACTTCTGGTAAGCATAAGCTTATCGATGGTAAGTGGGTAACTGATACTAAACCGTTTCAGTTTAAGCTTAACTCTGATGGTTCTTTCGGCTCTTTATATAAGAGAATGCAAGTTTGGGACGGTAAGGCTTGCACATTCTATTGCGATTAATAGGGGTTTACAAACAAAGAGTAATTTGCTATATTATGAATATGAACGTAACGAAAGATAATTACATGAAACTCGCCACGAAGAAATTTAAGGGTCTTCGTAAGGCTTTCCTCAGTGTCTATAAGTATATGGGCCTTGTCCAGTCGGTACAATATAAGACTTTCTGTCTTCAAGTTGCTACTGGCAAATATGATAGTATGTCAGTTGACGAAGCAGTTGCTGCATACAAAGCCTGGGATGATAAGATAACTAATTTACTAGATAATACGGTGAACAAATAATGAAGAGGTAACAAATGACTAAAGAACAATTATTAGAACATCTCAAATCTATCATTAATCCTGACGAATATGTCAAGGAATTTATCAGACAAATAGAAAAAAGTAAGGGTTAATTCCCTTACTTTCTTTATCTTTCTACTGAACGGTTATATAACCTGTCATCTCTTTTAATTGCTGTTTGACGGTGTCTACGTTTTCTGTCAACTTCTAGTTTATATTCATTCCATTTTGCAGGATTTTGTTGCCAGTCTTGTAACAAATCCCATGTGCCATATCGTTGTGTAAATTCTTCTTTAAGATTGTCTGGCAGCATAGCAAATTGTTCTCTTAATAATTTTTCAGATTGTCTATTAGCGTGATCTAGTTGACGAACAACATTACCATTAAAGTTCTTATATTTTTTAGTTGCATAAGATGCATACGGTGCATAATTATCTTTATTTCTAGTAGTTTTTTGATGTGTTCTAATTTTTTCAGCAATATCTGGTCTGCCCATACCTATTGCTGCGTTAGCCATCTCCTCAGCTCTTTGAGGGGTTGATCTTCTTCCTAATGCATCATCTACATAGAATTGCCATTGGTCTTCAAGTTTTGCCAAATTATCATTTAAAGCTGCATCGCTAGATTTAAATTTTTCTCTTGATAAAAATGGACCATTTAAATTTACATCAGCTTTTTGCCTTAATGGTGAATACATATCTTCACCCTGATAACCAAGTTCTCCATTCATAGGAGATCTTGACGTTGTCCTATATCCTAAGTCTCTGGTAGTAACATTATTAGAATTAACGAGTTGTTGCCCTTCGGAACGAATTCCAATGTTAGTTCCACCTCTATTTGGGCCCATAACACTTAAAACAGCAGGTTGTTCTACTAATTCTTGTGTGGCCCCTACTCTACCCCTAGAAGACGCAACTTCATTTGCATCAAATAATCTATGTCTATGTAATGCTGCTTCTTCACTAGGATATAATTTTATACCACCATGTTTAAGTCTTGATTTCCATGAAGCATAGCTACCTTTTGTAAACGCATCTTTAATTGTCCTAAACTTTCCTAAAATTGGGAATCCCATGATTGCAGATAACAGAACGTCATCGTCAGAATAATCACGTAATCCCAGTTCCCTTTCAGCGTATGGAACAGCGCCAGCAAAAGGTGTCATTTCAGCAGCATCACCAAATATGTTTGCGATTGATAGACCATCTTCCATTGTTCTAGGTGCAACGAATGATGCAACTTCTCGAGGTGACGGAACTGCATTACGTAAAACGCGACCTGATATATTTCTTCTTTTTGTCATATATTAATTCTCTCCAAAGATTTCAATTATTCTCGGATCATCCTTATATTTCTTGAACTTTTCAGGTAACTTAGGCTTTTCAATAAATTTATCAAAACCTGGCTTCTTATTAAGTTCTGCTAGTCTCTTCAAGAATTCAAGCTCAGCTAAATCCTTATCTGAAAGTTTAGGCTCTTTTTCGAATGTCTTTTCAGATACCAAGTCAGTAGGAATGATATTACTCATACCACCTAAGAATCTAGCACCATATTGGCCTCTACCTTGTGCATTAGTTAAGTATGTACCTGGAGCTTCACCAATATTACCTTTTGCCCAATTCCAAATACTTTCTTTAGGCGTTGCACCCATAACTTCAAGTTCATCAGAAGTTAAGGTAGACATTGGATCAGTGCCTTGCATCGATGCAGTTCTCATTTTCTTTTCAGTGAGATATTCACCAGCTGGTTCAATAGACGGTGTATATTCCGCAGCTACTGCTTCTTCAGCATTAGTCTTTTTACCACGTAAAAGTTTAGCATCTTCACCAAATGCATCTAGCTCTTTTAATGTTATCTTATTGTTATTACGAGCATATTCTTCAGGTGATATTTCTTTAATTACGTATCTTCCATTTTCCTTGCGAATGGTCTTATATGTAACCTTACCAATTACATCAGGTCCATCCATTTCAAATTCCTGCCATACACCACCGTTCCTTAATTTTCTTTGAACGTCACGGGCAGCATTAGCTTTTTGGTTAATGAAATCTTTAGCAGCTTGACCCTTAGCTCCACCCTGGAATGGTCGAGAAGCCCAACGATAACTACCCTTCAATAAGAACGGAGTTGCAATATTGGTAGAAACTTCACCAACAATATCTTTGGCTACATCTTCAGAACTTTCACCATTTAACAAACCATTTGCTACACCTTTAATAACCGGAGCTGCAGTGTTATCAACAGCATTCTTAACGAATTGTTTTGCTGCAAGATTTTTGATTGGTTTACCAGCTATAGCACCGCCACCACCAAGCATAGCTGCATTAATACCAACATCAGCTGCTAAAGGAACAGCTAAATCATCAATGTAATGTTCACCATCTATATTTTGATAATTCTGACGTGCATACTCCTTGGAAACAGGTAGCATGAAATCAACAGCAGCACCAGCTAATGTACCGTCGTTCCAGATTTTTTCTAAGTCTTTCTGTTGTTGATATTCTCTTAATTTATTTAAGAAATCAGCTCTATCTTCCTTATTGTCATAATCATAACCGTATTGACCAGCCAGAACTTTCATCTGCTTATAATTATAATTTTGCGGATATACACCATCTATAGAAAGATCTGTAGTTTCATCAATTTCAGGACGATTAGACAACTGGCCAAAAAGACGCATCTTGTCCATTTCAATTCTGTCTTCAGGAACTTGCCAGTTTTCTAAACCTTGTGCTTCTAATTGCTTTTCCCAATCATCAAGCTTTTCAAGGTCTGTCCATTTGTCAAGTTCTGCAGTCAACTTATTAAAGGCTTCAATCTTACTATTGATACCTTTAGCTTCCTGAGCACGGTTCCACAAATACTTAAGATTCTTTGCATCATCAAAAGCCTTTTGGAAATCCTTACCTTCATAAATCGGCTTATTACGGCCATACCACTCATTCAGTTTGCTGAAGAGTGTCTTTTTATTTTTCTTTAAATAAGAATCAATTTGATCTATTGTACTGGCCATAATAATTCCTTAATTTCTTGTACTTGGTCTAGCTGGAGCAGTTCCTTTAGATTTAGGTCTACGGTTAGACATTAAAGTAGTTAACTTCTTATTATAACGACGGTCACGTAGCATCATATCCCAGAGTTCTGGATTATTGTCAATGATTTGCTTGCGTGCGTCTTCAAGCTTTTTCTGATAGACTTTGAATTTCTGAGCAGCGTTCATTCTGTCATAATCAGGACCCTTACCAAAGTTTGCATCAATGTCTTCAAGTTCATCTATTGCAGCCATCATCTGATTGTATGGTAAATCACCAGACAATTTAGCTTTCATTTCAGCAATACGTGGGTCATTAATTCCATAATTGCTAGCTTCAGTTTCAAGACCTGCTAATGTATTGAGGAACTGTTGTGCCTGTTCAGGAGAGGTATTGAGACCAACAGCCATAGTAGGCAAATAAGAATCAAGTTTATTCTGAACATGTAGTTTCTGTTCATCT
>Ga0326513_10004266_pt1 | contig 10266 bp, 14 predicted proteins | sample 2_2465_0518_D_FD_203654 | JGI IMG/M metagenome (GOLD analysis project Ga0326513, IMG submission 203654) | Bovine rumen microbial communities from UC Davis, California, United States - 2_2465_0518 | ecosystem: Host-associated > Mammals > Digestive system > Stomach > Rumen | place: USA...
CAAAAAGCCATCAGCAAATAGCGACCACCAAAAAGTAACTAGAGAAAACATCCAGCGCCTTGCGCAGAGCGAAGCTCTAACAGATGCCATGATGGAGTTTGTAGACCATCGGAATCGGTTGAAGGCTACAATGACATTCCATGCTGTTGACTTGATGCTTCGTAAACTTCAGGAACTGGCACCAGATGATGAAGAGAAAAAGATCCAGATCCTGGAGCAGTCGATCCTGAAAGGATGGAAAGGGGTTTTTCAGTTGCAGGAAGACAGCAGACCTAACAATGGCGATTCTACCCCCAAGAAGAAAGAGCCACAGACATGGCACGGTCACATACTACAGTGAGGTAACAGACAATGGCGAGTGAAAGAATACCCCTTGATGTTGTGGCGAAGGTCACTGGACATAAAGTCACATATGTCAGGGCGAGAATGTTAGCAGGTGATTGGGACATTGGCACGGTCACCAAGATTGGCAAGAAGCACAGTTTTGATGTGTTCAGGGCGAAATTTGCAAGGCATATGGGGAGGCCATTGGATTATGTCTGGCCAGAGGAGCTGCAGTAATTGTTATCTACACATCACATGCCCGGAGAGCGATAGGGGATATGCCTGCCGGACATGGATCAGTATAAAAGCGGGGGTAAACAGACATGGTGGAGATCACGAAAAAACTTCCGGGCGGTTGCTATCTGGAAGACAGGGACAGGATCGAAAAAATCAATATCAGGAAGATTGATGTGCTTCCATTTCAGAAGTATCGGTTTGATGTCATTGACGATGATGACGAAACCGAAGAGCAGGAACTGTCATGGCATGAAGCCCTGATGATTTTCACGGCAGTTGGAACGCTTATCATGGCGGGACTTGCGACAGGGTGGATGTCCTTCCTGATCATGGCGATTGGATTTGTGATTGTCACGATCCTTGTTGCGGTGATGGAGTGAGGTGATGTCGTGTGTCGAGGATACATTCTGATGGCAGAGGCAGTAATGTCTATTCGCTCCATGAAGTAGACCGGCAAGACCAGAATGCCGAACACGATCCGTACAGACGATTGTGGACATACATCATCCGGCAGGCCTGTTCAGATGAGTACCAGATCATCAGGGCAAGTCCGAAACATTTTGAGAAGCTGTCGGAATTCGATACGGTCCATAAATTCTTCCGGTCTCCGCACTTCTCGCAGTTCACTGATATGGATGGCGAAAAGCTTTTCAGGATGATCCGGGAGAAGGCACTGGACGATGAGCGGAACGGCAGGCCGAGGAAACTGGTGCAGAGAGAATCTTATGATGGCGAATGGGAGGTGTAGATGCGGGACGTAGACGATGACGAGGAGTATGAAATCGAGCAGGTACAGAATGTTGAGGTGCCGCAGATGGTTCTTCCGGTCGGGATGGTTGGCGTAGAGCTGGGTGACTTCATGGCGATGACGGCTATGAGCCAGAGGCTGACGATCCTGCAGGAAAGAGTGAGAGCCGGAGAACCGATGACGAAGGAATATCTACTGAGGGCGCTCGGGGCATTCGATGAAGCAAACGGGGAGGCGCTTTATCGGAAAGTGAAAAAGGAGAAAACGGATGAAAAAGATTAGACTGCTCAGCCTTGAACTGAACCACTTTCAGGGGCTGAAACATTTCGTACTGGATACGGAAGACGGATGCAACATAAGAATCAATGGCGAGAATGCCTCCGGTAAAACGACACTGTTCAATGCAGCTACATGGCTGCTCTTCGGCAAGGACTCCAGAGGAAACGAGAAATTCGCAATCAGGCCTTTGGATGAAGACGGGAACCCGGTTCACAATGTGGACATCGTGGTTGAAGGCACTTTCGATATCGATGGCACCATCACGGTCCTTAAAAAGACGAGCCGTGAAAAGTGGGTGAAAAAGCGCGGGGCCGAAAATCCCGAGTTCCAGGGTAACGAAATCATCTATGAGGTTGACGGCTATCCCCGGAAGGAGAAGGAGTACAAAGAAGTCATCAATGGCATCATCTCCGAGGATGTGTTCAGGATGATAACAAATCCGATGTACTTCGCATCACTGCCGTGGAAGGAGCAGAGAGAGACGCTGATGCGTTTCGTTACCAGTGAGACCGATTCGGAAATGGCGATCCGCTTCGGTGGGTTTGAGGTTCTGCTGCCGGAACTGGACAGGGCACCATCGCTTGAAGAGATCCGCAAAAAGTTCAATGCCGCTAAGAAGGCTCTGGAAGACCGACAGAAGGAAATTCCGGTCAGGGTGGACGAATTATCGAGACAGATGTCAGAAGCGAATTTAGGGGCAATTCTGAGCGCCAGAGAGGCATCTGAGAAAGTGATCGCGGATATCAGGCTGAAGAGGCTGGAAAAAGAAAATTACAGCAGACATCTTACGGATGCGGCAACGGCTATCAGAGTCTATGAAGCAGACAAGGTTCAGGTGGCGAGACAGGAACTGGATGCCGTAAATGAAAAAATCGCGGATATACGCAAAAATATTTCCGGTGTTGAACTTCTCGCAGAGCGTGAAGAGAGCGAGATCAGGTACATCGAGCGAGAACTTGAGCATCTGGCGGAGGAGCGTCAGCGTCAGGAGAAATGGTTCAACGAGGAGCGGAAGCCTTTTGAGTCCAAGACCTTTGATGATACCAAAACGGTTTGCCCGGTCTGCGGTCGCAAATATGATGCCAAGCGCATCGAAGGGATCCGAAAAGCCTTTGACGAGGAACAGAAAAAGGCAATGGATGAGTACAATGCCTTTCAGGAGCGCCAGAATGCCACTTATTTGGAATTTAAGACGAAGAACGATAATTCTACCGCCAAGAACTCCGAACGCCTTGTAGGGGCAAATAAGACCCTTCATGGGCTTAAAGAGAAAATCGCCAAACTTCAGGAACAGGAGCAGAAGCTTCTTGACGATAAGGCGAAGCTGAATATTTCCGGGCCTGACTACTACGGAGATAAGAAACATGAACAGCTGGTCAACGCTTATCGGGCGGTTGAAGAAAAGCTGAATGCCATTGCCATTGATGACGGAGCGGAAGCGCAGGCGATGGAAGACATCCGTGAAGCGGACAGGCAGATTGCAATGATTGACCGCAATAAGGAAATCCAGGCACGAATCAACGAACTGAACGATGAACTCCGTGAAGTCTCCCAGAGAGCAGCCCGTCAGGAACAGATGATTTATCTGCTTGAGAAGTTCATCCGCATGAAGATGGAATCCGTCTCCGGGGAAATCAACCGGCACTTTGACATTGTGAACTTCGTGCTTTTCAACACACAGATCAATGGCGGCATCAAGGAAACATGTGAGATCTCCGTGGACGGTGTACCTTATGGCTCCCTGAACAACGGTCACAGGATCGTTGCCGGAATGGATGTTATCAAAGCCCTACAGACGCTGTACGGAATCGAAGCTTTCGTCTTCGTGGATAACAGCGAATCCGTAAACGCCTACAACTTCCCGAAGATGGACAACCAGATGATTTACCTTCGGGTAACCGATGACAGCAAACTGAGAGTGGAGGTGGGATGATGGCTGAAAAAGCTGAACTGCGGAAAGCAGAACCGAGTTTCAGTGTAATGCTGACGGAAAAGCTTACATCCGTCGAGGATGCACTGCCGAAGGATTTCAACAAGGCCAGGTTCGTACAGAATGCTCTGGCGCTGATCAATGACAATCCGCAACTCCAGAAATATTCCAAGGCACAGCTGATGGCGGGATTACTGAAAGCCTCTTACCTTGGTCTGGATGCCTACGCGAAGGAATGCTACCTGATACCGTATGGGAATCAGCTTCAGTTCCAGATTGATTACAGGGGAGCCAAGAAGCTGGCAAAGAAGTACAGCATCAGGAGAATCCGGGACATCGATGCAAAGATCGTCCGGGAAGGGGACAGGTTTGAGGAAACACTGGATGGCGGAAAAGCTTCCTTCACCTTCAAACCGAAGCCTTTCAATACCGGAAAGATTGTCGGAGCGTTCGCCTACGCCCTATATGAGGATGGCGGCATGATGATCGACCAGATGTCTGTTGATGATCTGGAGACCACAAGAAAGCATTCCAAAGCGGCAAACAGCATGGCGTGGAAGGATTTCACAAGTGAAATGTATCGCAAAACGGTTCTTCACAGGCTGTGCAAGCACATCGAGATTGAATTCGATACTCCGCAGCAGAGACAGCTTTATGAGGACGATGTAGCCATTGCGACTTCGCCGAAAGAGGTTGCAGAAGCCGAGATCATGGAGAACGAAAACGCCGAGGAATTCGTGGTGGAGGAGCCGGTCGATGAGGCTTAAATGTTTGGGGAGCGGATCATCCGGGAACTGCTACCTTCTGGAGAATGATACGGAGTGCCTTGTGATAGAACAGGGCATCTCCTTCCGGGAGGTGAAGATCGCGCTGGACTTTGACATTTCCAAAATTGTTGGAGCGGTGCAGAGCCATAGCCATGGAGACCATGCCGCATACGAAAAGGACTTTACAAAATGCGGAATTCAGGTCTTCCATCCGGGCGAAGGAAAGATGTCCTTCAAGTGCGGTGGTTTCAGGATCCAGGCATTCAAGTGTGTCCATGATGTACCGTGTTACGGATTCGTTATCTGGCATAAGGATTTTGGTTCTCTGGTTTTTGCGACCGATACGGAATATGTCCCGGTGAATTTCCAGAAGCTGAAACCGAACATCCTGATGGTGGAATGCAATTATCAGGACAGGTACCTTCATGAAGGAATCGACCTGAAGCAGAACCGGCAGTACGGAACGCACATGGAAGAACAGACCGCCATAAGGTTCGTGGATGCGAACAATACCGAAGACTTGAGAACCGTCATTCTCCTGCACATGTCTGACACGGCCTGCAATCCATTCGAAGCACAGGACGCATTCAGAAAGAAGTTTAAGAATATTGCTGTTTACATTGCACAGAAAGGGTTTGAGGTTGAACTGTGACAAACAGGGCGCTGATCGACTACTGCTACGTTATCGCAGGTGTTTGTAAAAGTTGTAAACGCAAGAAGGAATGCAACGATTTCAAAGCAATTTTTGGCAATGATCCATATGAGGCTGATGAAGTCCACCCGGAACAGTACAACGACGAGGAGATTGTAGATGTTTCCGAAAATCGATCTGAAGGAAACTGGTGAAAACATCAAACGCCTGATCGTTCAAAGCGGGAACACCATAAAGGGTGTGGCTGAGTACATGGGTTTTTCGACTCCGACGGCAGTTTACAAATGGGTAAACGGTTTAAGCTTGCCGACCGTCGATAACCTTGTGGCACTCTCCGAACTGCTGAACGTGACGGTGGAGGAGATACTGAAAATCAAAAATGACAAGGGGGAGTCATGAAGTACAAGAAGATTGAGTTGACCAACAAAGAAGCAGTTGTGGCGGAATTCCTGAGAATCACGATTGAAGAATCCAAGCTGACCGCCGCGGAAGAAAAGAATGTTCTGCGGGTCCTTCAGGCAAGATGCGATAGGCGGCTGCAGAAGAAGGCGGTGACGGCGTGAATGACTTTTATTGATTTCTTCTCTGGGATTGGAGGATTTCGAAGGGGAATGGAGCTTGCTGGGCATCAATGCATAGGGTTTTGTGAAGTCGATAAATATGCGGTTATGTCCTATGTTTCGATGCACCTTCTCACCGATGAGCAGAGAGAAAAGCTATCTTTACTGCCGACAAAAGAAAGACAAAAGGAAATCTTGAAAGGTGAGTACAGAAATGGTGAATGGTTCTCAGATGACATTAGACGAGTTTATGCCGGAGATATCCCAAAGGCAGACTGTTGGTGCTTCGGATTCCCGTGCCAGGACATCTCAGTTGCGGGAAAACAAGTCGGATTTTATGGAAACCGTTCAAGCCTGTTTTTCAGAGTTATGTACCTTCTCGGACAAATCCGGGAAGAAGATCGACCCTCTTACCTTTTCATTGAGAACGTTAAGAATTTGCTTAGCGTTAATGGAGGATGGGATTTCGCCCGGCTGTTATCTGAAATGGACCGGGGGGGGTATGATGCAGAGTGGCAAATTATCAACTCAGCCTATTATGTACCACAAAACAGGGAACGATGTTTCATTGTCGGACATCTTAGAGGAAGAGGCACCGCAGAAGTATTTCCTATCGAAGGAACAAACAGAGCGGATTGTGTTCGAATAGATATCCTGGGGCATCGTGCCAATTATAGAAGAAACCTGCAAGTTTTCTCTATCGATGGGATAAGCGAGGCATTGGATACCAGCCAGGGCGGTGGAAGGCAGCGCCATATCGCTATAGATATAGTTGGCACTATAGATCCGAAGCGGCATAGCCAAATGGATGTAATGGGCGGAGACGGGCTTTCAGCAACGTTAGATACCATGCACGAACCAAAAAAGGTAGCAATCCCGGTTCTAACCCCGGATAGGGCAACAAAGCGTCAAAACGGCAGACGGTTTAAAGAGGATGGCGATCCGTCTTTCACGCTGACCGCGCAAGATAGGCACGGTGTTGCTGTTGGGATAATTGATGATCAGGGAAGAAGTAACAAGGCTTGTGAAATCAAGGGGATTTGCCAGACACTGAAAAGCGAAACACATGGAAACGTTCCGAAAGTGGTTAAGGCTATATGCGCAAATGAAACAGGGAAACACCCACCTATATATGTCAGGCTATCGGAATCCGTAACAGTTTATGCGATATGGTATCCAAAGAAAGAGCACTATATTGCAATCCGAAAACTAACCCCGAAAGAATGCTTTAGGCTTCAAGGTTGGACAGACGATTATTTCGAAAAGGCTCAGTTTGTAAATTCCGACAGCCAGCTGTATAAGCAGGCCGGAAATGGCGTTACAGTACCAGTAATTGAAGCTATAGCAAAGGAAATGATGATACGTTTTGGTCAGAAAGGAGAAAAATGACGTTTAGGGAATTCCGAGAAGAAATGAGAAAACATTGGGCAAAGATGTGTGATGAGGCAACAGCATTATTTGTTGTCGATGCTGATGGTAATGAACTTTATGAAAGATATCAGTCTGCATTTGCTCCTGGCGACAATATGATCTACAGAAAGAGACCGGAGCATGATTGTTCTTCATGCAGACATTTCATTAATCAGGTTGGGGGTGCTGTTGAGATCAAGCATGACGGCTCAGTAGTAACAATCTGGGGATTTAAGACCGGCGACCAGAAGTATCAGAGAGTGTGTGATACGATGGATAGATTTGTAAAATCACTGCCGATTAAAGATGTGCTTCTCGCAAGTCGTGGTCCGGTTGGTCACGACCATGACATGGAGTACATGGATGGCGGAATTATAAATCAATACGACCATCTTAATGTTATGCTTCCGCGTTACTGTATCGTCAGTAATGATGCTCGGCTGGGTGAAATGCAGAGCGAGGCGAGAATCAAGAAAAACGTGCTGAAAAGGGCGCTTGAAGAAATCCAGCCTGATGCCGTTGATACTGTACTGGAATTGATTGCGTCGAATACATTGTATAAGGGGCAGGAGTGGAAGGCATCTATTTCACAGTTCAAAGAATTTCAGAAATTTTATAGAAGTGTCGATAAATCCAAAAAAGATAATGTAGCGTGGCTGAAAGCAGCAGAAAACGTGAATTTTGCAAGAATCAGAAACACTTCGATCGGTACATTGCTGGTCAACATCAGCGAAGGTATGGATCTGGAACAGGCTGTAACACAGTATGAGCGGATCACTGCTCCTGAGAATTACAAGAGACCGAAAGCAATCTTCACACAGCGGATGCTTGAAGATGCCAGAAAGAAAATAGAAGAACTGGGTTATTTAGATTCACTCCCCCGGCGGTTTGCAACACTGAACGATATTACTGTGAACAATATTCTGTTTGCAAACCGGAACATTAAACCGTCCATTTCCGGCGGAATGGATGCGACAGACTTCTTTGGACAGATGCAGAAAGATATGCAGAATGTTAATCCGAAACGGTTTGACCGAGTGGAAGAGATATCAGAAGAGAAGTTTGTTAATGATGTGTTGCCAACAGCGCAGACGGTTGAACTGTTCTTCGAAAACAGATTTGCAAAGAACATGGTTTCTCTTATCGCTCCAATTAACCGGGACGCGAAGAGTATGTTTAAATGGGGAAATCCTTTCTCATGGGCGTATTCCGGGAACGTTACCGACAGCCTGATGAAAGAGCATGTGAAGGCTGCTGGTGGGAAAATAGACGGTGTCCTGCGTTTTTCTATCATGTGGAACGATGTTGGCTCTCACAATAGAAACGATGAAGATGCGCACTGCATTGAGCCGGGCGGTTATCATATTTTTTTCGGCAGAAAGATCGACAATATGACTGGCGGTATGTTGGATGTTGACATTACACATCCAGCCCTCTGTGTTCCAGCTGTTGAAAACATCACATGGCCTGATATCGACAAGATGAAAGAAGGTTTATACCAGTTCTTCGTGCACACCTATTGCGGCCGTTGTGGACGCGGGGGATTCAGAGCGGAAATCGAATTTGATGGACAGATCTATCACTATGATTACCATCATGATACAAGAACAGGAAGGGATTACCCAATAGCGAATGTGATTTTAAAAGACGGGAAATTTACCATTGTAGAACATATGCCGTCAAATATTTCAAGTATGGAAGTTTGGGGACTGAAAACAAATCAGTTTATTCCGGTATCGATTATCTGCTATTCTCCGAATTATTGGGATGAACAGAAAGGTATTGGACATCAGCATTTGTTCTTCATGCTGAATGGTTGCACCAACACTGAAGAGCCGAATGGATTCTACAATGAGTTTCTTAACAATGAATTAACTCCTCATAAGAGGGTTATGGAAGCGCTTGGCGGCAAGGCTCATGTTCAGAGTGCGGATAATCAGTTATCTGGGGTGGGATTTTCCATGACGAAGAGATCCGATGTTATCGTCAAGGTTACTGGAGCAACGGAACGCATCATGAGAGTAATGTTTTAAGAAGGAGAGCAAAATGGAGAGAAATTTGTTTGAAATCGCAACCAGGAAGAAGTTTCGCTATCCCTACAATGGCATGATCTCAACTGAGGATCTGTGGGATTTGCCTGTGGAAAAACTGGACACCATTTATAAAAAGTTGACAAAGGAGAAGAAGAACGATGAAGAAGACAGTCTTCTTACCCCGAAAACAAAGAATAATGATCTGGAAGATTGCATCGAGATTGTAAAGTCCGTTGTTGCTTATAAGCTCAACGCTGCGGAAGAGGCCAAGAAAAAGGCTGAGGCAAGACAGAAGAATCAGAGAATCATGGAACTGATTGCAAAGAAACAGGATGAGAAGCTGGAAAGTCTTCCGATTGAGGAACTTGAAAAACTGCTTGATGGCGATGTGCGATAATCTGGAAGAAGATTGTATCATGAGGAAATTGGCATGTGGATGAAAGCAAAAAACGGCAACTTCGTCAACATGGACCAGATGGAGTGCGTGTGTGTTAACAGGATGGACGGCAGGCAGCTTGTTGCTATCAGTCCCACAGGAAAGTCATACGTTATGGCGGAATGTGAAAAGCCGGAAGACACGGTGGAACTTCTCGAGAATGCTGCTCTCGTCCTGAACAGAATGATGGGGAGTGAAAATGAAACATAAGTGTGATGACTGCTGGTGGTACTGGTGGGGCGTACAAGGCCCCGTCTGCCATCATACATCAACGATTGAGGAAGATTGGAAAGATAACGGTCGGACTTGTCCATGGTTCGATCCGAAAGACGAGAAAAACGAGCAGGAGGATCCAGTAGACATCTGGAACTAAAAGATGAGAACAAGATCAGGAAATAAGAAGGTTGAGAAGCCCTTGCCGATGGAACTGCTCATGAAGGCATGGCCATGGAACCTGGCATCCGATGTTATGACGCTGAAATACGAATATTCCGAAGAGCGGTATAACGAGGTTGTAAAAGAGAATCAGCTGTTTACGGCGAGGATTTATGTTCCGGGATTCCTGGAAGCAATCGAAACACTGTCAGACCGGGAGCAGAAGGTTTTACATCTGCGGTATGAGGAAGGCCTGACTTATGAGCAGACCGGCAAAGAATTTGATGTTACCCGTGAGCGGATCAGACAGGTGGAGGAGAAAGCTATGCGAAAACTGAGAAGTCCTTTTCTGGCGAAGAAGTACATCCTGGTTGACGCACAGACCACACAGGATCTGAAAAAGGAAAATGAAGATCTGATGCTTCAGGTAATCTGTCTCCGGGATAAGCTGAAGAAGATCTATGATGCGGTTGGCGTAAATCCTGATGAAGCAGAGAAAAAGGCAAAAGAGGCGG
>Ga0326513_10004270_pt1 | contig 10263 bp, 9 predicted proteins | sample 2_2465_0518_D_FD_203654 | JGI IMG/M metagenome (GOLD analysis project Ga0326513, IMG submission 203654) | Bovine rumen microbial communities from UC Davis, California, United States - 2_2465_0518 | ecosystem: Host-associated > Mammals > Digestive system > Stomach > Rumen | place: USA: California...
TTCCAATCTTTATATCTTTTATAAGAAATGTGTGTACCGGATTCTTTTTATTCTACCGATGCTACTAACTTTAGAGGAAAGTGTACTATAAAATTATACTATCACACGCATTTATATTTTACTTCAGCAATATTCTGCAGCATATTACTATTCAAATAATAAACGTTTTATATTTGTAGTCCGTAGGGGAATCGGACCCCTCTTGGCAGGTTGAAAACCTGTAGTCCTAACCGATAGACGAACGGACCAAGTTAAAGTTCTGTTCCATCTCGCCCAATGTATTCAAGCTAAAGCCTATGGGAGTTCTTTCTTTACGTACGCTCGATTATGACAACTCCAGCAAGTAATATATGGTATAATTTCCGGATAACCTATATTGCTAATGCCAACATTTTCCTATCATTCTAGGTAATGAACTTTGTAGGGTTAACGAGGATCGAACTCGTATCTTCAGCGTGAAAGGCTGACCACCTAACCTATTAGTGAGATAACCCCAAATTACTAATAAGGATTCTGTTGTATTGAAGCGTTACGCCACTATCACGTAATAAACACCAAGGCTTCAATATATGTTTACTGAACTATGTAATAAAGGGTATTACACCCTCAGGTTGCAATGCATCCTGCTTACAGTGGTTTTTCACCTAACCTCCCTTATCAGTGGTCATATATCAAGATTCTCAATCTGCAAAGAAAAAACACTGGATGGATTTCCACCATCAATCTGAGCTCATTAGCGGATTAGCTAATCTTCCGTGGACCAATACCCAAATATCGCCTCAAAATTTGAGACATTATTTAATAAAAAACGTCTCATGAGGTTTCAGTGTTTATAAAATAAAGTAGATTACCGTCAGAATTCAACTGACTTATGACATTTCAAAACTTCATCCTGTATGTTTCAACATTTAGCTGTCCTCGTGGCTTTTCTGCACCCCACCGGAATAACCTACTTTTGAGCCCCAAGCCGGATTCGAACCAGCAACCTGCGCATTGGACTATATAAAGGATTCGAACCTTTATTCACATGAATTCCCATCTGAATTTAAATATAGTCTGGTTTTTATAATGGTTACCTTCCATCTATACAAGTGCGCTGCTCTACCATTGAGCCATTGGGGCAAATTTAATGCAAGTTATAATTGAGTCTTTATAACAATTTTCATGCGCTCCTGCTTTCCGGAAATTAGCATGCTGTACTCTACCTTACTCGACTTGTACGAATTGCATTTGTAACGGGAGCAGGATTCGAACCTGCGTGCGCCTTTTGGACGCCCTAGCTTATGAGACTAGTGAGATAGACCTCTCCTCCATCCCGCAATGTTATTAAAAATAGCTATACAGAATATTCTTTTCTTGAACTAACGCGACTGATTACCGTATGATGGACTTTCACCATATTAGATAACGTTTCCGGATTGTTAACTAATATATTCTATCTTCCTGTATCATAGATAATGTACAACTTTCTATGTTTGCTATTTGTGGTGGCCGTGGGAGTTGAACCCGACTATCTCCAGCTTATAAGGCTGGTGCTTATACCTGTTAAGCTTCGCCACTATCAGTATTTTCACAGATTAATACGAACTGTATATGAGCTTTGGTTAAACTTATAGAGGGGTAACATGCTACTTCATATAAGACTCATGAATATCTATCAACATTTCGAACTGCTCATAGAACAACCATTTAGCTATAAACTTCTCCATGAATTTTGCATGGCATGCAAGTGGATTGATGATGGGACTCGAACCCACATGGAGCTGATCAACACTCCGCACCTAATGTATCTGCTAGCAACAGGCCTGATCCATCAATCTTTGTGGTAATGGCAGGATTTAAACCTACGTAAAAATGGTTAGGGATAGAAATTCCATTCTCGTCGCTTTCCCTTTATCTATCATCGGTTGGGCTACCGCGCTCTAATCAGCTGAGCTACATTACCAAATAAACAATCTACACGTATCCTTTTACTCATCACCAAATGTTGACTAGTACATAATGATATTTCAAAAATACTCCTTTGATATATAACTTTTGCAACAATTATATATCTGCCACTACTCCCAAACATCCTCAATTGTTTGTGGGGCTTGATGGATTCGAACCATCGACCTTTACCTTGTAAGGGTACTGCTACTGAACCAGCTGAGCTAAAGCCCCAAATGTGCGTCTTACCATACCTTACCGCACTTTATATCAGATTTCGGAGTCTCCTTCATGTATGGCTTCCAGTGCATGTCCTATCTGATTAGGTTTGAATTAAGAAATACATTATTTACCTTATTCAGGCGATTCAGATTTACATTCTTAACTTTTACTCAAATACCTGCAGAGTCAAAAGTCTGATACGCATTTGCGATCGCTTCAGCTCAAGTTTCGCATTTTTTATCTTCTTATTATGATTCTGTATCAGTTGAATCACATACTGAGGAGTTTGTAACTAATAATTAGCATCTGAATTACCAAACTTTTCCGAAAATAATCAGATGGGGCCCAAAATTTATTTCGCTTCAGTCACATTGCCTAAATTCGAACCTCTTTTGCCAATAAGCAAATTTGGAGTGGGGTGGGAGGGATTCGAACCCCCGGAGTTTCTAATGTACTAGATTTACAGTCTAGCGCCCGTCCACCATCCGAGCAGCCACCCCAAAAATAGTGGAAATTAGACTGGAATTTCCACGAACCAGCCAAACGTTTTGTTCTTCAGGTATTGTTTGGAAAAACCTATAGGAAACCATGAAAGTTTCCTAAGTTATTAGGTCAACCTTTAACCGCTATGTTAAAAGTTTTAGAAAACTGCCAGATTCACATCCAAATTTTCAAGGTATTAATAGCATTAACCTTCTGTCTTCTCTCGCTCTTCTTCACCTATCAATAAAAATTATCAATACCCATTAATATTGATAATAATTAAGTAGCCCGTATGAGAATCGAACTCATCTTTCCAGGTTGAAAACCTGACGTCCTAACCGATAGACGAACGGGCCAACTGGTGCAGATTTAAAATGTGCTAACTATTGGATGCACTGCGAAAATCTCTTACTCATTTGGTACTGCACCTAAGAGATTACCTTGCCAAGTTGATTTGAGATCCAGGTGGGAATCGAACCACACCAGGTGAACTTCTCACATACCGCACCACCAGTATACTCAAAGTCTGCTGTCCATATTGTTCCCTTTTGGTGTTTAAAGGTTTTTCAAAAGGTTATCCTACTACCGAATTACATTCGAGAATAGGGCCTTCCAGAACCCGACCTACAGCAGCTTATCAGTTTGAATCTTACTCCTCATACGGGAATCGAACCCGTGACCTGCCGGAACTACAGAATAAAAATGTCCTCCATTCTTTGCCCCGGTTCTTCTACCAACTTGAAGATATATGAGGATAACCAATGAACATTAAAAACTGAATCAAAACTCGTTCATCATGCAGTCATGCTCTTTTGGGGAGTCATCTGTCAAAGTTTTATAGTGCGCAATATTAAGAATGTCTATTCCATCGCGGTTAATACTTATTTCAATCTACTCTGATGGCATTCTTAGAGAAGGCTGTTTAATCCAACGCAACTAAGTTTCTCATCACCATTAGTTTTACTGGACAACCTTAGTGAGTATGGATGGACTTGAACCACCGACGCATCTCCGCCCTTGTGGGCTTCAACTCATTAACCACCTGTGAAACATACCCAACTTTATTGATTTTACTTATGGGAGGTGATCCCCATTCAGAATGCTCTTTATCTCCGCACCATAAAGGCCGTTTGAACTCCTAGCAAATTCCACCGCTTGCTTTCCATGCAGCACTGATTTATAAAACCAATTTGTCAATCTTATATTTAAGAGATTATACTTTCCGCTTAGTTGTTACTTTCTGATAAAGAATCGATTACTTTCTAATATCATACCGGCATACGTTCTCTTAATAAGGCATTACTACCAATATTGGTGAGAATTACTGCATTGCATCGGGTTTATTAACCTCTTAAACAATTTGGTTATTTTGTGTGTATCAATATGTCAAAGAACTATTGTTTATTGTTTTGAACAGTGCAAAGATACGAACTATTTTTGAATCAAAAAAATTTTTTGAAGAAAAAGTTCAATTCTTTAACGTTGTTTAACAATTAGTGTACACAGGAGGACTCGAACCTCCAACCGCATTTGCCTAGAATTTTCGCGCGGTACCAGCGTTTGAAGCTAGCGCGTTTACCACTTTCGCCACATGTACATCTTTATATTATATATTATATTATTTAATATCACCCTTCTTTATAAACTTTGCTATCTCTTTAGCACGTTTATTAACTTTTTCAAAATCTTGATAATCTTTTCCTTGAACCATTGGCTTATAATATTGTAAGCACATACTTAATGCCAAGAAATTAATTCTCTCATCTTTTGTAAAGCCCTCAAATAAAGTGCTACTTACATTTGTATCGTCTCCGTTTGTTGTAATCATATTCTAAATTATTTAAATCATGCAGGGGGAGTTGGATTCGAACCAACAACTTCATGATTAAGCACTCGTGCGCTCTACCGTTGAGCTATCCCCCCAATGGTTATATTGAAAATCCTCGCCATAACCATCGAATGTGCTTCGTGTGTTCAGGACCTTTAATCTAAAGCTTTGACAAAATCCCATTGTGTTATCCAATTCACCAACGCGCCATAATTATTAGTTTGTTAGTAGAGGCGCGTACGAGATTCGAACTCGTTGTAATGGGAATTTCATGATGTACACGAACGCGCTATCCTGACACTCCGCATTGACTGTGACTCTAAAGCTCTTGACACAATGCTTATGCTAAAATCTAGGATTCTGATAAAGCTAACTGTGATTCTAAAGCTTTCGTCAATATGTCAATTTATATTATTCTATTTTAATTATCTACTCTTAAAGAACCAGATAAGTAATACTATGATTATTATCCATAAAAGCGCTCCACCATAAAGAGGAAGTAGTACCAACCACCATGACCAATCAATATAATGTGTAAGCTTCAATACTATGAATACTATACCAAGCAAACCAAAAAATCCGATTCCACTGCTTGAACTGCTTGAACTGCTTGAACCTGGCATTGTTTAATTCATTAATTTTACTTTCCGAAATGAATGAAATCAACAAGTGCGTCAACATTCAAATTCTCAGCCATAACTTCCTGATCATTTACCTCCTTCAAAGCGGCGATAACTGCCTTAAGAACACGGCTTCTACGATCCAAAAGATCTGCCTTCTGACGCTGTGACCATTCACCGGTAAACTTCTGGAATGTGTAATCACCAGTCTCTACAGTCTTCTTCTTCTGTACAACAGCTGCACGATAGTTCTCAGGAATATTTGCAGGATTAATATTTGGATCCTTCAAAATAACATCCTCTGTTTCTGTAGTACGTGTAACACCCTTTACCATCTCAGTCTCAAGAACCTCGCGATCCTTATACTCTACATTCTTAGAAGGTGTCCAAACCTCAGAATCAGAATAAACAGGAATACGCTCATACATCGTAACAAGTTCCTTAGAAGTAAGAATACTCTTCAAACGCATCAAATCAAGTGCAGTCAACTCACCAAATGAAACACCATCAACAATGAGCTCAACTTTCTTTGCACCAGCAGAATTTGTAGCCTCTACCTGGAAAACTTCCTTCAAGTAATTCTTTGCTACCTTATCACCAAACCAATCAAGCTGTTCCTTAACAGTAGTCTGTACATTTGTAGTACCCTGCTTGGTTGGGTCCTCAGAATAACCCTCACGAGGTGTAAATGTTTTCTTTTCACCACGGAAAGCACCCTGGCTCTTCTTAAAATACTCAGCATACTCATTTACTTCTTTATTATAAACTGATGCTGAATGATCAACCTTGGCAAGCAAGGTATTCATCTTTACTGCGTTATTCATAAATCTAAATTATTTTATTTGTTAATGTTTAAATGTTATATTTGTTATATTGTATTTCAAATTAAATGTTTACTTAATTTCTTAAATTTTTTATATCTTTATTTCTAAGTAAATTTCTCATTTATTTGAGTTACGAATTAATATATTCTATCTGATTATTAAAGTCTGTTTTTTAATTGCTAAAACATATTAAAAAGAAAAGACCTCAAAACTTTTTACAGCCTGAGGTCCAAGGGGAATATATGTTGAATAACCGGTTATGAATTGCAACACTATTTTTTGAACCTCGCTGTACATGTTCCTTCCGCACATTCATATATATAATTAGCTGCGCCGACTGTTGTATTGCCTGCGTAGTTAACTGTATTATATGTATTTACGAAATGTTGCATGATATTACAATTTATTTTATATAATATATATTCAAAAAACATTCAAAAGTTTTCTTATTTTATTAAAAAATTTAATAAATGCTAATTTTTTAACATTTTTTTGCAATTTATTTAAAAAATTTTATTATTCGTTGCTTACCAAATAACGGTTGTTTATATATTTTTGACGTATCTATTATTTTTGCTTCTCTTTTTATCATATCATGATCTGGATAAACTGGAATAGTTTTACCATGATAGCATATATCCATATAAGGGCTTGCTATTACCTATATATTACTAAAACAAATATTTAATGAATCTATATATTTTGATAATACATAAGTAAACCAACATTGATCCTAATCATTATATTTTACCTCTGAATATAAAGTATTATTAACATCATTTAAGAAGGTTGCAGTTTCTTCACATATCTTATAACATTGTATACCACATTCTATAATTCCTGTATGATTTATATTAAATTTATTTTCTGAGGTATATCTAATAAAATGTTCCATATATTTTTTATCTAATCCTCTTCCTTTAATCCATACATTATATTCATTTATAAAATCATCTCGATAACTATGTATCATTAATAATGCATCATAATTATTATTATCAAGATATTCTATTATTGGTGTAAGTTTTTTATGTATCTATATAGATGCATCAATACGTAAAACATATTTAGAATCAGACCTGCATATATCTAATAACTTGGTATATTTTACTATAAAGGTTTTCTATAATCCTGTTAATTTATCCGTATTTAATGCTGCCATATACATAATTTTCCATGCTTTACTTTTTAAATCAGGATTATCTGTAACACATATATACTCAGCATTTTCATCTATTTCCTCTGGTTCTCTCAATAAATCATAATTATTGAATACCATTGTAACAATGCTATATTTAATAGGCTGCTTTTTTGTTTTCATTATTTTATATATCCTGCTTTCTTTTTTAATTCTCTCATAACTTTTAATGCTTCTGAAATTGTCATAGGATGATGAAGTTGGCAATGTAAACGTTCAGAATCCGGCAAATTAAACCAGTCTTTTTTTGTATATGGTATTGTCCATACAGTTTTATTTTTTACTTCTCTTAATGATGCTGCAATTTCATCTATATTCTGATTTTTCTTATATTCATTCCACATTTTTGTAAGTTCCTTCATCTTCTTTGCATCATTAGTAACGCGATCAGCTTCACTTACATCATAAGTTTTGACCTAATATATAGGATTTGTAAAATCAACAGTCGCAAATAGAGTATCTATATATTTTAATAAAAGGTTTTCTCCATTTAATGATTGTATAAATCTCTCTTGTGGAAGATTCATCTCTAATAAACGGCTATAGAATACAGAAGACATTACAACATCATCATATACATTTTCTATATCTGCTAATTTTTTCTATACATATACAGCTTTTAATATATCCATGTTTCTCTTTGAGAAAATCATACAAGCACCTGATGCATAAAAATTAAAGCAACTCCAATAAGCAGCAAATATTTTAAAAGTATACAATATAGAATCATCTGTTTCATCAGCCAAAAAAGAATTCAATAAATCTACATTAACCCAAGTAGAAGTATTTGTTCTTACTATATAATCATATGTATGACCTGCTGCTTCTAACATCTTTACTCCTTCTATATAACGTATAATTAATTGAGAAATATTATCTTTACCTTCAACATTCTTAATATAGATTATATGTTTATCTGAATCCATATAAGAATCTTTATTGGTATCTACAATAGTCCAGAAATCACAATTTGAAAATTCTCCATTAAGTATAGGTTTTGCCCATGTTTCTCTGCAACATTCATCAAGAATATTATATAAGTTATAATTACTTGCAGTAGAAGACATATTAATAAACAATATTTTCTTATAATCTTTACATGGAAGTAAACGAGTATTTATATCAGCTTTTGGATGTATATATTGACGTGGTAATGATTTTACATCAACTTTATTTCCTGGTGTATTAAAAAGCATAACAGCTTCTGCTTTTGGTGAATTCGGATCAAAATTTTCAAATGTATAAACGGCTTTATCAATTAAATCATAAAAATTGTCAAAGCATTTCTTTGATGACCACATATTTAATTTTTTGCGAATATCCGCACGTATCCAAGAAAGGTGGTGCATCTTTACTTCATTCCATTCAAATATATGATAATCAACTGTAAAATGACGGAACTTATAATCTTTTCCATCTGCTCCTTTCCTTACTTCTTCTCTATCATATGGACGTAAATAACGACGAGTAGGATCTGAAGGCTTATTAAAATCTACACTTTCAAATCCATACCTATATTTAGTCTTTGTTACAAAAGGAACAAACATTCCATCTTTAAAAGGATAAATGAGCACATGATTATAATCATGATAATAATTTATATACTAACAATATGTCTGCTCATAATCATTTGCATCTATTGCCACCAATCCTCTCAAAAATGATGCATGTGTATAATATTCATCAGAATCAATAACTATAATATGGCTACACCCATGCTGTTCAGCATCTTCTATAATTTTATTTCTCTTATCTGTTTCCTATTCACGAGCATGCTTATTTAAATCCAAAGTAACTGATATAATTGTATCAATTAATCCATCTTTTTGTAATCTATCTAATTCTTGTTTATCTATTGCTGGAAGTGGATCACCATGATATGATACATCCTATACACCTACAGAAACATAATCAATTAAATCACGTAATTCAGAAATAATATTATAGAGATGTTCGGTACCCTCGAATGCAACGATACCCAACGCAAGTTTCTTGATATTCTACCAATTCTATTTTGCCATATATTTGCTTTATTCATTTATAGTTTAAAATTATATATAATAAATATTTAAAAGTTTTGGTAATTTAAATGATGAACGAATCCTTTGATTTCAATAAAGTTAGAGATAATAAACCTTCAATAGCAGGAATTATTAAAAAATCAGTAATAACATTAATAGAAGAAAATGTATTGCCATTATTTAATAACCTTCGACCTGATTATAAAGAACGCTATAGATTTATACCAGAACATCGTTTTATTGGAAATAAATGTGAGTTATTATATCAGAATAAGGTTATTATAGATTTTACTTTTGGATATGATTTTATAGAAGAAATGAATGTATATGATACTACTAGATTAACAGTTGTAGGATATAATGGTTATATTTAGGATGTAAGTGTTATATTTTATGTTGTCCGTCAAATTCCAATGCCAATAAACACATTAAATTTCTGTTATGATAGCAGTAAATATCCGGCATATAAATTTGAAGGTGATATTGCCCATGATGAAATGAGAGATCTTACAAGAATAATGGAGGATTATACAGATAGTTTACCTGAACACATTACATTTAATAGCAAATATATAGATTTACATAATTTACGTTTTGAAAATGAAAATGCTATTAAAAAATTCCTTTATAAAATAAGAAAAGATAATGGCGAACAAAAATATGAAATAAAGCAATGTATCTTTATTACAGAAACTCCTCCAGAATTTAGAGGCTTGCCTGGTACTTCTCGTAGTAAAGGTACAACTTCTAAATTAATAAGGAAATATATCAAAGCACCCGTAAACTCATTATTAGAAGGATTTGATTTTGATTCCGTTAATAAAGAAAAAAAGAAAATTAATATATATCAGAGGTTTCATAGAATTATAGAATTACCTTATAGTAAATTAACACTTGAAGATAAGTCATTTATAAAATCTTTTAAAGATTCTATGCCCACTATCAAAGTTAAAAATAGAAAAGAATTAGGGACATTATTATCAAATATTATAAAAATACTTGGAAATAAATGTAATCTTAATTGGATAGATGTAAGTAGTATTACTGATATGGGCTATCTATTTGCCCGAAAAAAATTTAATGGTGATATATCTAATTGGGATGTAAGTAATGTTACTATTATGAGTGGAATGTTTTT
>Ga0326513_10004271_pt1 | contig 10261 bp, 7 predicted proteins | sample 2_2465_0518_D_FD_203654 | JGI IMG/M metagenome (GOLD analysis project Ga0326513, IMG submission 203654) | Bovine rumen microbial communities from UC Davis, California, United States - 2_2465_0518 | ecosystem: Host-associated > Mammals > Digestive system > Stomach > Rumen | place: USA: California...
TTGCTTTTATTCTCAGTGGTAGCGTGGCTGCTAAAGCGACAGCGCTTTCTTTGCAAGATGCGCTGGATATGGCCATGGCGAACAATTCCAAAATCAAGGCTGAAAAGGCGAAAGTGGATATTGCCCAAAGTGGCGAAGATGAAGCTTTTGCCCGTTTCCTCCCGACGGTGAGTCTGTCGGCTGGCATTACCAAAATCAATGATCCCATTAATATTGACCTCGGGCGTTTGAGCGATGTCGCTGGTGCGGCCGCTTATTCCAAGGCTTATATCGATGCCTACAACAAGGCTTCCGCTGGCTATAAGCAGGCTTACGAAGGCGCCTATGCCAAGACGGGGAACGAAGCCCAGGCAAAGGCTTATGCCGAAAACGCCCTCAAGGAAAAGCTTGGCACGGGTTCTCCGGAAACGTTTGCCCAGCAGACTGCGGAAAAGTATGGCTCGGCTGCAGAGAACGCCGATTTCAACATGAAGGTGCAAGACGACTGGTTCTTCAACGCTCGCCTGACCGTCGTTTGGCCGATTTTTACCGGTCTCAAGATTTATTCTGCTTATGACGCCGCCAAGGAGAATGTGAACGCCCGTAAGGCAGAATTTGAAATGGCGCAGAACACCGTTTTGATGGATGTCGCGACCAAGTACTTTACGCTCCGCTTGTGCGAAGAGCTTGTCGGCATGCGTGAGTCCACCAAGAAGGACCTCGAAGAACATCTGAACCGTTCCAAGAAGCTCGAAGAGGGCGGCCAGATTAGCAAGACGGAACGTCTCCGTGCCGAAGTGGCGTTAGCCGAAGCCGAGAACGCTTATGAAGATGCCCTCCGCGACCAGTCGCTCGCCCGTATGGCTCTTGCAAGCCTCTTGCATACGGACACAAGCCTCACCGCAACAACGCCGGTGGAATCTCCCGAAGGCATCCGCTCGATGGATGAATTCAAGGCGCTTGCGGTCGAAAAGCATCCGGGCCTCCGTCAGCTCCGCATTGAACGCAAGCGTAACCAGAACGCGATTAGCGCCGCCCGCGCTGATTACTTCCCGACAATTGCATTGTTTGGCTACAAGGAACTTTATACCAGGGACTTGACGATTCTAGAACCGGAATGGGCGATTGGCGCCAAGTTGCAGTGGGATATCTTCAAGGGTGGTGATACCCGTGCCAAGGTGAGCTCTGCAAAGGCGATGGACCGTTCTTTGGGTAGCCTCGAAGAAGAAACGATTGATAATTTAAAGCTCTTGGTCGAAAAGCGCTGGCGTGAACTGGAACATGCAAAGGGGAGACTCGCAAGCCTTGTCAAGACGCGTGAGCTTGCGGTTGAAGCATTGCGTAGCCAGAATAAGGCGTACGAAGCAGGTCTTGCTACAGGCCTTGAGGTGGTGGATGCCGAACTTGCGCTTTCCCGCTTGCAGGTCGCTGACATCAAGGCTCATTACGATGCTGTGATTGCTTGGCTTGGACTCCTTGAAGCCGCCGGCGAAGTCTCTACCGCAGGTACAGTCCTTGTGTCCAAGCAGCTTGTGGTTGAAAAGCCTGTTGATGCTTCGGCAAGCTCAGCAACCGGTGAACCTGTCGCAACAGAACCGCAGGCCGCAACTGAAGCGCCTGTTGCAACTGAATCTGCACAGCCTGTTGAACAGAATTTAGAAACGGAGAATAAATAATGAACGCATTAAAGATGATTGGAAAAGTTGTTGTCGTACTTGCCTTGATAGTGCTCGTCATTATGGGCATCTCCCAGCTCCAGCAGTTTGCCACGCAACCGCGTGAGCAGTTCTTGCAAGGCCAGATGGAAGCCCGCCGCGTGCTCGTGGCAGGGAAGGTCCCGGGCCGTATCGAACGCTTGCTCGTTCACGAAGGCGATGTCGTCTACAAGGATTCTCTCGTTGCTGTTATCAGCAGCCCGGAAATCGAAGCCAAGAAGATGCAGGCTCAGGGCGCACTCGGTGCCGCCAAGGCTCAAGCAAGCAAGGCCCGCAATGGCGCCCGCAGCGAAGACATCACGGCGCTCAAGGCGATGGCTGATCGCGCTCAAGAAGCCGCAACGTTTGCCAAGAACACTTACAACCGCGTGCAGAAACTCTACAACGAAGGCGTGCTTCCGCTCCAGAAGCGCGATGAAGCTGAAACGCAGATGAAGGCGACCCAGTCCGCAGCTGATGCCGCCCGCGCTCAGTACAATCAGGCTGTTGCCGGTGCCCGTAGCGAAGACAAGGCCGCCGCAAACGCTCTCGTGATGCAGGCCAAGGGCGCGAATGCCGAAGTCGATGCCTACCTCGAAGAAACCAAGATTCGCACGCCGATTACCGGTGAAGTTTCTCTCAAGCTCGCCGAAGAAGGCGAAGTTGTCGGTTCCGGTATGCCGATTATCGCCGTGACGGACTTGAACGATTCCTGGGCGGTGTTCCATCTTCGTGAAGATTACCTCAAGAACGTCTCCAAAGGCAAAAAGTTCTACCTCCAGGTCCCGGCTCTCGATAAGACCATCGAAATGACCGTAAGCTACATCGCTTCTGTCGGTGACTATGCCACATGGCGCAGCTCCAAGGAAAGCTCCGGCTTTGACCTCAAGACGTTCGAAGTTCGTTTGCGCCCGACGCACAAGGTTGAAAACCTCCGCCCGGGCATGAGCGTTTTGCTCCCTGTCGACGACATTCAGTAATTGGATAGAAGGTTATCGTGCTGAAAGGTCTTTTAAAGACAATCGGAAAGATTTATTTCGGCCACAAGATTGTTTTGTGGATGATTCTTACGGTGCTCCCCGTCGGCGTTTCCGTGTTTATGCTGGAAATGTTCTCGAGCGAAATCGTGCAGCATATTCCGGTGGGCATTCTCAAGCAAGACAAAAGCCAGCTTGCAGATAAACTTGAAAGAGCGCTCCAGTCTAGCCCTGTTCTCGATGTCGTGTTGAATTGCCACGACATGAGCGAATGCGAACATGCCGTGATTCGCGGGGACTTGCAGACGTTTGTTGTTCTCCCGACGGATTTGGAACGCCATGCGCTCCGCCTTGAATCGCCTGTGATTCCGGTTTATTCTAGCGGTCAGAACTACCTCACGAACATGTTTGCAACAAAGGAAATCCGTGCGGTCATTACAAGTGTCGGCTCGGGTCTTTTCGCCGCATCGTATGATGACCCGGTCAAGACGGAAATTCATTCGGTCGGGAATATCGAAGGCAACTACCAAGGCTTTTTGGCGCTTGGGCTTGTGTCTGCAATGTTCCACCTGGCAGCAATGCTTGTGGCTGTGTACATCGCATCGTTCCCGCTTCGCGACAAGCGCGTGCGTGAGTTTTTCAATTACGCTGAACGTTCTTGGGTGACGCTAGGCGTTGCCGCTTTTGTCCCTGCTGTGGTCATCCTTTGGCTCGAATACATGGGCTGCTATGCGTACACGCATCGTATGCTCATGCCGATGGGCTTTGAGGAATTTGTGATGGTCTCTGTGGCGCAACTTCTGATGGTGATTTGTTGCTTTGGCGCTGGCATTACTTTTGTGGGCGTGACTGGCGTGATGCGAATTGCGACTGGCGTTTCGGGCGTGATTGGCGGCCCTGCATTTGCGTTTGCCGGCCAGACGTTCCCCGTGATGGCAATGCCGTTTGCCGTGCGTTGCTTTGCATTCCTGCTCCCGCTTACGCATGTGCTCCGCGTGCAGTCCATGATGCTCCTCGGCGATGTCGGCATGGCAGAATCCTGGGAGGTTATCAAACTCATGGGCGGCATGGCGTTGTTCTGGGTGCTGCTCGGGTGCTTTACGATTGTGCTTCGCTGGAAGTACCGTCTAAAACATGATTCGCAGTTGCCGGTCGCTATCGAAGACGAAAACGTGGTGACCGTTGATTCGTTGCTTAAGAGCTTGTTCGAAAAAATCAGGAGGCGAAAATGATTAGTCGTCTTTTGAAAGTGACTTTGACGGAATGGAAATTGTTTGTTACGGACCCTGCGGCTGTGCTTTTGCTTGTCGTGGCGGGAATTCTTTATGCGTTCTACTATCCGACTGCATACATGAACCAGACCGTTTCTCGCGTTCCTGTGGCTGTGGTGGATTTGGACCATTCGGCAAAGTCCCGTGAACTTACACGAATGGCGTCTGCGACGCAACAGGTCGAAGTCAAAGCTGTCTATAATGACTTGCTTGAAGCTGAGACGGCGATGGCGAGTGAAGAAATTTATGGCTTCATGGTTATTCCGGAGAACATGGAAAAGGACTTAATCGACAAGAAAACGACCAAGATTGATATCTTTACGCATGGCGCCTACGTGATGCTCCACGGTACGATTGGAACGGCATTCTCGACATGTGCGCTGACGGTCGGTGCGGTGAGTAAGGTGAAGGCGATTGCGCTCGGCAAGAAGGTGCCTTCAGCAAAGGCGATGGCAATGCGCGACCCGATGCCGCTATCCATCCAGACCATGTTCAACAATACGGGAAGCTATTCTAATTATGTTGTTCCTAGTGTGCTCGTGCTGATTTTGCAACAGTCCCTTGTGATTGGAATTTGCGTGCTTGGTGGCGCTCGCGGGCATCGCCGTTTCCGCCGCAACCAGCGCTATTCCGAAGTCGAAAACGAGAGCATGCCGTACCGCTATTTGGGCCGTTCGCTGGCGTATTTTATGCACTACTGCTGCTTTATCCTGTTCTACCACTGCGTGATTTACAATATTTTTGATTTTCCGCGTCGTGGCGAACTCTTGCCGATGACGATTTTTGCGGTGGTGTTCCTTGCATCGGTCATCAATTTTGGCATGTGCCTCTCGCAAGTTTTCTTGCGCCGCGAATCGAGCATGCAGCTGTTCCTGAACCTCTCCATCCCAATCTTGTTCCTTGCGAGCTTTAGTTGGCCGAGCTATTTGATGCCGAGCTGGATGGTGGGGCTTTCGTACATCCTGCCGAGTACGTTTGCCGTACCCGCATGGCTTTCTATTGAACAGATGGGCGGTGACATTTACGATGTGGCGCCTAAGCTTTATCTGCTAGCGATACAGGCGGTCATCTACTTCGTGCTGGGCATGTTCCTCACGCATTTGCGCGACAAGAGCAAGTTCACCACCGGTGACATGTAAAAACCGCCGATAATAAGCAAAAAAGAGTGACGAAATCACAGTCGCTTTCGCCATTCTTTTTGTAAATTGAATAGTGAAAAATGAGGTCAATGGTCATTAGTCCGTAGTCATTAGAACTAATGATTAACAACCAATAACTATTGACCAATAACTAATTACTAATAACCACTGACTAACAACTAATAACAACTATGATGTTCGACCCTTTATACATGATGATTCTCGTGGTGACGCTCGTGCTTTCGGGCGCCGTTTCCCTGTTGGTCAAAACGCGTTTTGCCGCAGGTCAAAAAGTCACAATTTCTAGCGGCCTTACCGGTGCCGATGTTGCCAAGGCTATCCTTATGGAAGCGGGCATTACCGACGTGAAAATCCTCAAGCACCAGGGCTTTCTTTCGGATCATTACAATCCGCTGAACAAGACGCTCAACCTGTCGCCCGAAGTTTATTCCGGCCGCAATGCAAGTGCCGCAGGCGTTGCCGCTCACGAAGTCGGTCACGCTATCCAGCATGCTGAAGGCTACTTCCCGCTGTGGCTCCGTTCTGCCATTGTGCCTGCCGCCAACATCGGTTCTAATCTCGGACCATGGCTTGTGATTATCGGCATTATGCTTATGGGCATGGGCAAGGCTCTTGGCCAGTCTCTCGCGGTTGTCGGCGTGGTGCTCTTTGCGCTTGCGACACTCTTTACGCTTGTGACCGTGCCTGTGGAATTTGACGCTTCTGCACGTGCCAAGAAGGCTCTTGCCCGCATGGAAGTCGTTGCCGCAGGTCGCGAATACAATACCGTCTCTGGCGTGCTCTTTGCCGCAGGCCTCACGTACGTCGCCGCTGCAATTTCTTCTATCTTGCAGTTGCTCTACTGGGCATACCGCGCAGGACTCCTCGGCGGTCGCAACGACGATTAACGATTGATTTGTCACCTTTGAACAGTCATCCCGGATTTATTCCGGGATCAGTACTTTTAGCCTCGCTTCGGCGGGGCTTTTTTTGTTGATTTTGCGGCAAAATTCGCCAATATTGAATAATTTGGAGTATCAGCTAAATTCTTTTTGTCCTTTTCTAAAGAAAAAGCGATATCTTTATAAAGAGAAGGACCTTTTTTGGGGAGCTAAAAAATGGAATACCAGAATATTGATATTAGTACCTGGACGCAGGTGGGCGAGGGCGGTATCGGAAAAACTTATGTGCATCCCGGACATCCCGATATTCTTTTGAAAGTGAATAATCCGTCTCGTTGTGATGAGGCAACCGTAAAGCAAGAACGTGATGCTGCTCAGCATGTCTTTGATTTGGGAATCCCGACGCCTCGCATGTTTGATATGGTGCGTGTGGGGGATGGTTACGGTCAGCTCGTAGAAATCATTAAGGGAAAAAAGTCTCTTTCGCGTATTTGCTCCGATGATCCGTCACGCATCAGTGAAATGGCTAAGTTGCTTGCTTCATTGGGCCTGCGATTGCACGCCTTGCCTTGCAATACGGACTTTTTCCCAAGTCGTAAGGAACTTGTTTTAAAGGGTATTGATGCGTCTGATTTTATTGCTGATGATGATAGAGAAAAAATGCGAGCGTTTGTTCAGAGTATAGAAGACGAGAAAACCTGCTTGCATGGTGATTTCCATATGGGTAACTTGATTATTTCTGGTGACGGTAAACCTTATTGGATTGACCTTGGTTGGTTTAGTCACGGTTCGCCAATGTTCGATATAGGGCATTTTTTCATGACTTGTCAAGTTTATTCTCAGTTCCCGGCAGCGCAGGAAATATTCCACATGTCGCAGGAACAGTTGAAAAGCTTCTGGAATGCGTTTGCTGAGGCCTACACGGGGAATAAGGACATTTCCGCCTTCACAGCTCTTGCTGGCAAGTTTGCTCCTTTGGATGCTTGTATCCGTTCAATCTTGATGCCGACTCCTGAAGCTTATAAGAAGTTGTTTGCAGGATTGGTTCATTCCCTGGTCGAAAAGTTTTATTAAGAGAGGCTGTTATGTCTGAAGAAGTTGAAAAAATCAATTTAGAAGATTATGTAGCGACGGGAGAAGGCGCAACAGCAGTCTCGTACACGCACAAGACTCGCGATACGATTGCGAAACTTTATCACCCCGGATTCGAAGCGGACTGTGCTAAAAAAGATTTTTTGACATCTTGCACTGCTTTTGATTTGGGGGTTCCGACTCCAAAACCAATTCGCTTGATAACGGATGGCGAACGCTTTGGTGCTGAATATGAACTTATCCGGAACAAACGCTCTTTTTCGAGAATTATTTCAGAAGAGCCGGGTCGTTTGCAAGAGCTTTCTTTGATATTTGCAGAAATGGCTAAGAAACTCCATTCGACGAAAGCGGATACGTCAAAACTTGTGTCAACAAAGGAAAAATTCCGTCGCTTTTATCTTGAAAAGGCTGTAGTTCCTGACTTTTACAAGCAAAAGGCCTTGGCTTTTATCGATACGGTTCCCGACACCCCGACTTGCCTTCATGGCGATTTGCAAATCAGCAATGTCATTACCGATGAAAAGCGAACACTTTGGATTGATATGGGCGATTTCGGCTATGGTGACCCTGGTTGGGATTTGGGAATGTTGTGGAGCATGACGCACAGAATGGATGAGCAAAAGGCTAATCTTGTTTTCCACATGAGTAAAGAAAATCTTTTGGCTCATTGGAATATTTTCTACCCTGCTTATTTGGAAACGACGGACCCGCAGAAAATCGCAGAAGCCACGAAACGGATTTTGCCGTTTGCAGCGGTCAAGGTCCCTTATATGTTCTATATAGCAAAGCGTTTTCGCTTGCCGGATGAAGCCTACCCGTATATCGCTAAATTATTTGGATAAATTTTATTCAATATTTTTGCACGTAATTTGTTTTGAAATACACAACTTTAATAATTGTTTCTATTTTATATAAATAGAACGGAGTTTTGTAATGGGAATCGAATTTGGAGTGCTGAAACGTGAAGAGCTAAGCGATGCTGTGGAACTTTCGTTTCGGGCCTATGAATACTATGAGTATTTTTTAAATTTTTTCCCGGATTTGGGCTTGAGGCATAAGGTGATACGGTCCGTTTTGTACGGAACGTGGCGCGCAATTTTGAAAAAGTCGCATTTCTTGATGGCTAAAGTAGACGGAAAAATTGTAGGCTTGGCTGTGCTCGAAGATCCGCATTACAAGAGACCGTCGGATTTACAGTTCCTACTTCATGGCTGGTGGAAAGTCTATTTTAGCGCAGGCATAAAACGTGTGAATGCTTGGGTTAATATGGATGAATCTGCTGGGAAACCTTGTCATGATTACCAGCACAATGGCGAAAATATTTGGTATTGCAGTTCGTTGACAGTGGACCCGCCATATCAAGGAAAGGGTGTTGGTACACAGCTTGTTGCGTTTATGGAAGAATACATTCGTGAACATGGAGGTAAGCAACTGACTTTGTTCACAAACTCAGAGAAAAATCTTGCGTTCTATAAGAAGAATAATTTTGAGGTTTTTGATGAACGCGATATTGCTGTCCGAGATGGCTTGAAAATGAGAAGCTGGAGCGTTAAAAAATCGCTTTAGCGCTATCAAGAAAAATTAATCTTTTCCAGCTCCGTAGACTACGGGGCCTTCGTCATCATCATCGTCGCCATGCTCGGCGAGGTATGCCTGATATTCTTCATCCGTCATTCCGCCTTCATCATCTTCGGGCATGAAGGACTTGCGCTCGGACTTTTTCGCAGGCTTGTTTTCTATTTGCTTTTCCAGATTCGTCGGAGATGCCGTGGACTTTGATTCTTCTTTGCGGCTTGCGCGGGCGCTGCGGTTCAAGTAGGCGATGTATTCCTCGTCTGTCATTTCGTTGCCGAAACTGTAAGAGGAATAACGGTCTTCTTCTGGTTCGGCCGAACCGTAAGGGGACGTGCTGCGAGATGCCGCGGAGATCGGCTGCGTGGCGCTTGTTTGTGCCTGCGTTGAGCTTGTAGTTGATTGCGCGTTGTTAGACTGCGCGGAACTTGCGTTGTTGTAGAATGCTTGGGCCTTTTGCATAAAGGCGGCAAACTCTTCATCGCTCATCTGCTGGACAGACTGCTCGTTCAAACCTTGGAATGAACTTTCGGCGGACTCTTCCTTTACTGATTCTGTTTCAGCGGGTTCGTCTACAGGCTCAAACGTGTGGGCGCGTTCTTCGGAATCGTCATCGTCGTTAGCGCCGAATTCAGGAATTGAACTCTTGCTAAGCACCGGAGCTTCGTCCTCGCTAGCGGACATTTCTGCACTTTCCAAAGTTGCGGACTGCGCGGCTTCTTGAGCCGAAACAGCTTCCGTATTTTCGACCGGGGCCGCAGCGTTGTCATTTGCAGGAGCGGCATTTTGGCTCGGTGCCGTTTCTGCACTTTCTGGAGTTGTGGGCTGTTGGGCGGTATCTCCAGCAGGTGCGCTTGCTGCTTGCAGAGCACCTTCGGCGGCGTCCGCTTCTGCAATCATGTCGGCAAACGGATTGTCCTGCACTTCGGAAATATCTTCGCGACCTTCCAACATCGCGTTGAGGTCTTCTTCCGTAACGTTCCTGCCGCGTTCCGTCCAAAGCACGGCTTCACGCATCGTAGCGGCAAGGTCGCCCACGCTCTTTTCCTTGGAACGTGCAATCGCCTGGCTACGGATCGTTTCCACAAGCCCGGCCTTGACTTCGGGATCCTTGCTGAAGAACACGGTCTCGTGTGCCATTTCGTCGGCGTACTCGGGGTTGTTCTTCTTGCGGTAAATCCAAATCGGTCCGAAAAGCTCACTCTGACGGAAAACGATATCGTCCGTCTTGATCATTTCGAGCATGGCCATGAACGTCACCGCAGCGACAATCGGGTGGCTGTCGTTGTCGAGCAAGTCTTCAAAGAGTGCACGTCCATGTACGTTCAGGTAGTTGTTAATCGCCTGCTGGCGGTCCTGAATGGTCACGTAGTCCAATTCGATGTGGTGGATCGTCTCGGAAATCTTTGTCTTTAAGCTCTTTTGGTAAGCGCGGAAAAGCTGCCATATGTTGGCGTCGGCAAGCGTGTCATCGTCGCTCTGCGTCTTTTCGAGGCGCCCACGGGAATATGTTCCGAAGTTCTTCGCTTCCATTTCCTGGAGACCACTTGCGACCTGCTTGAAACGCTGGTATTCCAACATTTCCTTCATGAGCTTTTCGCGGTCTTCGTTGTATTCCTCTTCCATCTCCGGATC
>Ga0326513_10004272_pt1 | contig 10261 bp, 13 predicted proteins | sample 2_2465_0518_D_FD_203654 | JGI IMG/M metagenome (GOLD analysis project Ga0326513, IMG submission 203654) | Bovine rumen microbial communities from UC Davis, California, United States - 2_2465_0518 | ecosystem: Host-associated > Mammals > Digestive system > Stomach > Rumen | place: USA...
CTCAACTTACAGCTATACTGATATTTCAGGAGAAACAGTAACCGTCTTGGCGGGCGATGCTATTTACTCGTCATATTTTAATTCGGATCAATATTCGATCAATTTGTCGTTTTCAGCAGATAGCGCTACATTTGAAGACGGTGAATCATATACAATCAATGTTACCGTAACTATGGATTCTGGATTAACAGCTTCTGATTCTTACGAATTTACCATAGACTGGGAAGAAGTACCGTTATATCCTAACGCTTCTATTTCCATAGACGAAGATGACTTGTACGCTTCAATCGTTCCATATTGTACAGTACAGTTTGAAGATTTCTATGATGGAGACGACGACACTGTCGAGCAGCCTGTTTTAGATTCGACTACTCTTACTCCTGATACTTCTTTATCTGTATACCGAATCAGTAATGACGGTGAACTTGTTGAGATTGCTACGAACATAAGTAATACCGGACGATATTCTATTATTGACCCCCATCCAACTCTTGATTGGGTAGCTTATAGAATAGTAGCGTCGAGCATGACAAGTGGTCAAATAGCTTACACTGATACCACTCCTATAGATGTGAATCAAAGCGGTATTGTTATATCTTGGGATGAAGACTGGGAGATGCTTGAAGAAGATATTGATTACGGTGAAGGTGCTGATAATCCTACACTGGAAGATGTTGATCATGCGGGTAAGATACTCAAATTACCATATAATGTGGATGTGACAGAAAACAACGCTCCGGACGTTGAATTGATAGAATATATCGGACGAAAACGGAGTGTGAGTTATTACGGTACGCATCTCGGGGAGACATCAACATGGTCTACCGAAATATCCAGACAGGACGCTAATTATTTCCAAACAATGGAGCTTCTTAGACGATTATCTAAACGTACTGGAGACGTGTATGTTCGCGAAGCTCCTAATCGTTCTGGATATTGGGCTAACGTACAAGTATCATATGATGTTAAGCATACAGCAGTTACAGTTCCGGTGACACTTAATATCACAAGGGTAGAAGGAGGTATGTAACGTGCCTGATTGGACAAGAGGTATGCAGCAAACCTTCGAGTATTATGAGGTCGACCCAGATTCCTGGCTTGATATACGTAGACTTGATCATGTTTTAAGTTCTACCGTAACCAGAGAAGAAAGCTCTGATACTTTAGGCAATGCTACTATAGAATCTACGGACGAGTTTGATGAGATATACGTGCGGATATATTTAAAAACTATTCAAGACGGTATCGAAGAAAAAGAATCGTTGGGTACATTCCTTATACAAACACCTTACGATAACTATAATGGACGCGTTCATACATTTTCATATGATGCTTATACACCGTTGTTGGAATTGAAAGATTCCATGCCTCCGATAGGATATTACGTAGCAAAAGGCGTTAACATAATGGACCAGGTCTATAGAATATTTTTCGATGTCTATAGACCTCCGGTTATCGCCGGTCGTTCAAGCGAAACGTTGGAAAACGATTTTATAGCGAATTCTGATGATAATTGGTTGACGTTTTTATCAGATTTAATAGCTAATGCAGGTTTCGTATTTGGATTGGACGAATTGTCTCGATTGATATTTGTTCCGACACAGGATGTTAACGCTATGCAGCCTATTTGGGAATTTAATGACGATAATTCGTCAATCCTATATCCTGACATAAAAATGGAACGCGATTTATACGGTATACCGAATGTAGTAGAAGTTGTGTATACAAAGAATCAGGACGCTTCTGTATCTGTAAGAGTTGTTAACGATGATCCAGGTAGTCCTACATCTACCGCATCACGAGGACGAGAAATAGTTTTTAGAGAGACAAATCCAACATTTAATGGCACTCCTAGTATGATTGAAATAACTCAGTATGCTAAGGATTTGTTAAGAAATAAATCTACTCTTGAATATAAATTACAGTATAAACATGGTTATTGCCCGGTAAGAGTCGGTGACTGTGTTCTGCTGAATTATAGGAGAGCAAATTTGATAAACGTTAAAGCTAAAGTTGTTTCTCAGTCTATAACGTGCGAACCCGGTTGTCCTGTTGAAGAAACAGCAGTATATACAAAGAATTTATGGGGGTAATGTATGGATATTTCAGCTTCTTTGATGAAAAACTATTCCCAATCAATTACTCCAGATATTCCAACTAATACTGAAAAAATATTATATGGTACAGCGGTAGTTGAAGACGATGCGATATATGTTCAGTATGATGGGTCGTCTGTTAACACTCCTGTTGCAACAACCGTTGATGTAAAAAATGGCGACAGAGTTATGGTGTTGCTCAAAGACCATGCGTCTACCATTATGGGTAACATTACGTCACCCACCGATCAAACAGCACAGGCGTATAGAGAGCTAAATACTTATTTTCAACTTACCACAGAATTAGACTGCGATGTCTCATCAATCGGATACATTATTCTAGATCGTAGTGATAATTTGGTAACGTTATATTTTAAGTATAGATTTACAGATTATACTGCTATCGATACGCCACTTATTTACATATTAGATAAATATGCTCCTAAAACTGATCAGATATGTCCAATAATAGTTGATATGGGAAATGACTCTTATGTTTCCGGTTATACAATTATTGGAAACGATGGCATTATAAGTCAGAGTATTTCCAACAAATGTATCGGTATAACGGGCAGTATTAAATATGTGATTTGAAAGGAGTGATATTTTGGCTGATATACTTGCTTATTTACAATCGATCAATAGCGCTGTATACGGCAAAGACGTAAGAAGCTCTATACATGACGCTATCGAACAGATTAACACTGAACTAGAAAACTCTGTTGAAGCTCTAGAGTCGTCGTATGCTTTAGTTGTTGAAGAAAATACGACGATTATTGACTCGATTCAGACTTTGATTAACAATGTCGGAAAACCTCGTCAGGCAAACACAATAGCTGACATGACTGATACTGATGCTATATATGTTTATACGGGATCAGAATCTGGTATGATTTCTGGAAACTGGTATTACTATCAGAATGATTCATGGGTTAATGGCGGACCTTATAATGCTTCGGCTAATTCGACTATTACACAGGGTACCGGATCTAAAGCGGTTATAGTAAATAATACCGATAACAATAAAGCGGCTGGCGACTTTTCATTTGCAGCCGGTCGCAATACGTCTGCTTCCGGACTCTGTTCGTTTGCCGAGGGCGATGAAACTTCCGCAGAAGGATATGCCTCCCATACCGAGGGTATTGGCACTATCGCTACTGGAGATGCTCAGAGAGTTTTTGGAAGGTATAATGTTGAAGCTAACAGTTCATTTATCGAGTTGGTTGGAAACGGTGTTTCCGACGATGCTCGTTCGAATGCCAGAACATTAGATGACGATGGTAATGAATGGTTAGCTGGTAGACTTGAAGTTGGTCCTCAACATGATTATTTGGATGCTACAAAGATTCAGCGTTATGATATTATTAGCGATTATTTGAACAGTATCAGCGATATTAAAACTGTTACTGGTTCTACAAACCAGATAACTATAACTGAATCGACCAAGGGTATGGTTTTAAAGTCTATGACTGTGAAATTTACCCCTATTTTAAGTCCTGAAACTAATGATTTTGTACGTATCGAAAACGTGGTTATTAACAATACTGGAGATACTACCGAAACGTTTAATGTATCTTTTCTAGAGGTTATAAACGGTATCTATGGTGGTATTTATGACCCTATTTCCGGTCAATTAACAGTAACCATGTTTGGTAACACATCTACCTGGGGAGAGATGGCGTTCTCCATCGATCCGGATAATTATTTAGGTAAGCGTTTACCTCTTCCGGATTGTTTGTATGGTAGTGCTGGTAACAGCGAAAATACGGTGTGCAATGTTTCCAGTGTTTACAGTTATGATCAGTCAGCTACTACACATCATTATATTTACAGAGATGATGTCGAAGAAGGCTATGCTATGGTAGTTCTGCCAGACGATACTCCAGATGATACAGTTATAACGGTTGTCGGCACTTTAGAAACGCCTCTTGTATTAAACGTAGACCCCGTTAGATTGGTTTGCAGCGGTGACAGCAATATTATATTAGTTGATAAAGGTATTATAGAATCTGTCGAATATTACAAAGATCTTGTATCTCCTAACGTTGAGGAGTTACGAAGATTGATTGAAGACTCCAGCGGTATTCAGACTGGTTATACTGTCGAAGAGAAAGCTAAACTGGAAACGATTCAACAGGGAGCAGAAGTTAATGCCCCGGCATTTAGTTATATTAAGATTGGCGATGAATATATTACAGCTGTTAGCGATAACGACGTATTAGAACTTGCTGCTGGAGCAAACATCAGTTTAATTAAAGCTTCTGAAGGAAAACGTGTTACGATTCACGCAAATATTGATGATGTGATTGTTGCAATAACCGATGAAGAACTGGATGAAATTTGCGTTTAGGAGATTCTTATGAATACTAGTATAGTTTTTACGCCGAGTCAGATTTTAGCTCTGTGCTCGGCGATTGTTGTTATTTCAGGGGGCGTCCACGTGTTTATGGATTTTATCTACAAAATATCCGCTCCAAACAAACTTCAGAATAAACGTCTCGATAATATCGAACTTCGTCTGGACAAGCATGATGAGATTTTTAAAAAAGATCTTATGCGGTTCGAGGAGATAGACGAAAGTACTCGTGTAACTCAAAAGGCTATATTAGCTCTGTTATCTCATAGTATCGATGGTAATGAGGTAACAGAGCTGAAAGAAGCCAAGAAAGAACTGCAGGATTATTTAATTAAGAGGTGATCATGATGAAAATTAAGAAAAGCACTGTCGTGAGAACAATTATTTTGTTAGTTGCTATTGCTAATCGTTTTCTAACAACTAAAGGTATCACGTTATTTGTAGATGAGAATCTTGCAGGGTTGTTTGCTGATCTATTTCTTGCAGTAGCCGGTCTCGTTGGATTCTGGTACAATAATTCCTTCACGAAGAACGCTATCAAAGCTGATGAATATTTGGATGAACTGAGAAAAGCTGACGACGATATCATGAGCAACTGGTAAAGTGTATGGCATATATTTACGAGAACAAAAATCCTCTGAACAAGCGCGTTGGGGATTGCGTTATTCGTGCTATCGCTAAAGTGATGAACATGACTTGGGACGATGTTGCTATTGATCTATCCATGATGATGGTTTTGGAAAAAGACATTGTATCGTCTAACTCTCTGTGGGGCAAGTATCTGTTGATGAACGGTTTCGTCCGTGGAAATCTTCCGGATACTTGCCCTCATTGTTTTACTTTGGAAGATTTTTGTAAGGTCTTTCCGGTCGGAACATATTTAGTCGCTACAGGTTCTCATGTTATAGCAGTTATAGACGGCGATTACTACGATACGTTTGATAGTGGAAACGAAGTTGTGACGTATTACTTTGAAAGAGTAAGGTGATTTAATTTGACATATCCTTATGGTAATCCATGGATGGTTAACCCTACATGGACCAATACCGAAACTCAACCACAACAGAACAACGGAAGTTTTATGACCGTGGCGGTTCAGGGAGAAGCTGGTGCTAACGCCTATCCTGTAGCTTCAGGAAACACCGTCATGCTTATAGACTTCGAGTCTGGAAAGTTCTGGATAAAATCCAATATGAACGGGATACCCCAAAGACTGAGGTCTTTCACATTTAACGAAGAAATTCAAAATGACCCGAAAGACACAGGCTCTGTAACAAGAGAAGAGTTTGATGCGTTATCCAGTAATGTAGCAAATCTCGCTGCAAATATTAACAAGCTCGTATCTGAGTTAGGAGGCACCGGCAATGAACATTAACGATATGCAGAACTTTATGACGCAGTTTAACCAATTCAAACAGAACTATAATAATCCGCTTAGTCCACAGCAAATGGTTCAGCAGTTGCTGGATTCCGGGAAAATGACGCAACAGCAGTTTAATCAGCTCAGTATGATGGCTAATAATATTCTGAAAATGAATAAATAGTCTGTAATCTTTTGGTCAAAGATTCGATATAGTTACTAGTTAATCATAGTTTTGATGAAAGGACGTTTTATCATGAGTTTAACAGATGGTGGAAACGGATTATCAGCAGCCGATGTGGCAGCAGTTGTAGGCAACGGAGGTAATAGTTTCGGCTTCGGAAATGACGGAGGTGGTCTTTTCTGGCTCTTAGTCCTGTTCTTATTTGGCTTCGGCAATAATGGATGGGGTAATGGAGGCACGAACGATATGTATCCTTGGATCAATCAGAGCAACCAGATTAACGATGGATTCCGTGATCAGATGATGAATAGTACGATCAATGGAATTCAGGGTGCTGTTAACACTGGATTCGGCGATATTCAGACAGCTCTTTGTGGTGGATTTGCCGGAGTAACTCAGGCTGTTACCAGCGGATTCCAGCAGGCAGAGATCGCTAATAACGCTCGCCAGATGGCGGATATGAATCAGAGCTTTGCTAATCAGACAGCTATTCTGCAGGGATTTAACAACCTTCAGGGCCAGTTATCTCAGTGCTGCTGCGATAACAGATTAGCTACCTGCCAGACTCAGAATCTTATTTCTAACGAGTCTGCTGCTACCAGAACTGCGATCCAGGGAGGTATTCAGACAATTCTCGTTAAGATGTGTCAGCAGATCAATATGCAGAATCTCGCAGCTAGTCAGGCTGCCCAGACAGCACAGCTTGTTGCGGATAACACGGCTCAGACACAGTATATTGTGAACAGAGTTGCTCCTTATCCGATTCCTTCTTACACCGTTCCTAATCCGTTCGGTACTGCTACTACAACAGCAGGTGCGTAGGAGGCGCTATATTTATGGACAAGACTTTAGACCGTCTTAAAGAAACTTTAGAAGATGAGATTAAGAAGATTGTCAAGAAAGGCGATATTACTCCTGCCGAGTTGGAATCAGCTTATAGAGCTGTAAAAACTATTAACATGATCGACGAAATGTGTGACAGAGGATATTCCGAAGGACCGCACGGAACTATGAGATATAGTTACGAAAGAGGTCGGTCTCCAGTAACGGGTCGTTATATTAGCCATAATGGGTACAACGGGTACAGCGGTCATTCTATCGCAGACAGAATGGTTGCTAAACTCGAGTCAATGTACGACGAGGCTAAAACCGACCATGAAAGAAGCACGATTGAAGAATGGATTAATCGGCTTCGCTTAGGCAACTAACTGATTGCGGAGAAGGCGGCTGTGAATAGTAGCGACCGCCTTCTTTTTTCAAGTATAAAAGGTTGAATATTATGTTTTCAATTAATAACGGTAAAATATATATTACCAGAGGAGATTCAGCGTATATCACTATTAGTGTTGTGGATGCTGAAGGGAATGCGTTTGCCCTGGATAACAGTGTTGCTCTTCGTGGTCAGGTTCGTTCTATTCTTAATGATGATGAAAATTTGGGCTTTTTGTTTGATGCGGACATCACTATAAACGAGGATGACGGTACCGCTACATGGCATATTAAGCCTTCTGATACAGCAACTGCCGTTATGGGCATCCCATATTACTATGATATAGAGCTCCATATCGGCGAAGACGTTTATACCATTATTTCGTCGACTCTTAATATTCGAGACGAAGTAACACTTCCGGAGGGCGTTTAATATGATAGGACATTTAGAAAATAACTCTCCAGTATTAACAGGACAGATAAGCGGAACTAACGCCTCGTTAACCAGTTTATTATCTGCCAAAGCTATCAAGGGTGATAAAGGAGATAAAGGAGACAAGGGAGACACTGGTGATCCGGGTGTATCTGCCACCGTGGAAGTAACCTCCGACACCGACTCCGATTACCGCCTGACCTTTACGGATGTGAATGGTTCTATCGAGACTCCGAACTTGTATTCCGATGTGACGGCATCAGCCAAACAGCTTCTTTCTGACTCCTACACCCTAGACCAAGTCCTATACCTCTACCGCAAATCCCCCGACTCTGACAGGGCTGTGGAAGAGATTGTTGGTGGGACGGTGGGGTGGAATCAGTTGATTGACGATGCATACGATTTTCGCAGTCCTTACACGCATAACGGTATTACATTTATAAGAAATAACGATGGGAGTATCACTGTTAATGGAACGGTTAGCGGTTCTACTACCTCTTATTGTCAATTATCCACATCATCAAACATTGTCATCAATCATATCTACTTACTGACTACAGTCAGTAGCAACCAAGACATTGGAATGTGGCACAACGTTACAGTAGGTGTTAAACCGACTACTATAATCAAACCAACATCTATTGGTATCGGATTCTACATCAGAATCAATACAGAAGGAACATCAATCAATAGCGTAGTAGTTCGTCCTCAGGTATTTGACCTCACAACCATGTTCGGCACAACCATAGCCGACTACATCTACTCCTTAGAGCGGTCCTCCGCAGGAGCAGGAGTAGCCAAGCTGAAAGAATGGGGGTTCTTTACTGAGGATTACTATGAATACTGCGAACCCACTCTGAAGAATGTTGAAGGGTTACAGAGTAAGAAGACTGTTGGGTTTAATCAGTGGGATGGGACTTATGAATCTGGTAAGTGGATAAGTAACGGAGCGACTGGGGCGACAGCTAATGCATCGGGGTATAATGTAACTGGATATATTAAAATCTTCCCGAATACCGTTTATTACCATAGTGTTACTGGTTCAATCAGAGGAACATACTTTGATGCTGACAAAAATGCTATCGGAGCCTGTCAATGGAATGCGGCTTCAACAGAAACAATGCCGTCTAATGCTCATTATGTTCGTTTTACCGTAACGGATGCAAATCTTTCAGCATTTATTGTCAACCTCTCCGACCCCACACGCAACGGACAGTACGAACCGTATGAGAGCTATTCTTACCCACTCGACTCAACTCTTACACTTAGAGGTATTCCGAAACTGGATTCCAACAATAACCTCTACTTTGACGGTGACATCTATCCGAGTGATGGGCAGGGAAAGAGAAGGTATGGAGTTGTAGATTTGGGGACGTTGACATGGACTACTGGCACAGATTCCGTTGGGCAATACTTCAAGGCAACTCTATCACCTGTTGCGAAAAGTAAAACTGGAACTGATTTAGGAAATAATATTTGCGGAAAATATCTGATATCCCCATCAACCAATGTTGCAGATAAGACTCTTGCTCTTAATAATGCAGGGAATACTGTATATGTCAGAGATACGGCTTACTCTACAGCATCCGATTTTACTACCGCAATGAGCGGAGTCATGTTAGTCTACGAACTTGCCACCCCCACCACCTTCACCGCACAACCCTACCACAATCCGCAGATTGTAGGGGATACAGAGGAGTTTGTTACTACTGGGATTGTTCCTGTGGGACACTCAACAAAGTACTATCAGAACCTCAGAAAGAAGATTGAAGGTCTGCCGTGGAATTTCTCAGACCTTATCGCTCCGACAGAGGTGACGAACAAGGCGACACGGAACTACACCACTGGCTCTTATCTGATTCTCAACAACATCCTTTACAAAGTCACTGCAAACATCGCAAACGGCGGTACAATCACGCCGAATACCAACGTAACCGCTACCACAATCATGGCTGAAATCATGACTTTATAGGAGGCTAAACTATGTATAATTTTTTCATCGTACGGTTTACTAACCGTCAGGACGGCACTACAGGAAACTCTATCAAGGCTTATGAAACCGAACCCGAAGCCCTCAAAGAATACTTCCGTCAGGCAGGACAGGCAGTGGATACAACACATCTGACAGACTCTGTATCCCTGCTGACCAAGGAAGGGTTTGAGGTAAGGCATGAGTGCTTTGAGCATGAAGCTGCTCCGGAAGTTCCCGAGGAAGTAGAGGAGGCTTAATATGTCATATTCCAGAACGAACTGGATATCAGGAGAAACACCGCTCTCGGCGGGGAACATGAACAACATTGAGGAAGGTATTGAAGAAATCAACACTAACCTCGGCAAGACCATAAGCGTGGATGACACGACCGTTTCCGTCCCTTCTTCTGGAACAGGAAACAAGATCCTTCAGACGGTCACCCTTCAGCCCGGCAAGTATATTTTTATCGCTATGGTTGCCTTCGACGCCAACACTAGCGGCATGCGAGGCGTTTCTATCTCCACGAACACCACTGTACAGAACCCCTATTACGTTTCAATCGGCGCACCGTCCACCGGCTCCGCTTATGTGCAGATGGTGCGGCTCGTTGACCTCCTCACTGAGACGGTATTCCGAGTCATCGGCAGACAG
>Ga0326513_10004274_pt1 | contig 10259 bp, 13 predicted proteins | sample 2_2465_0518_D_FD_203654 | JGI IMG/M metagenome (GOLD analysis project Ga0326513, IMG submission 203654) | Bovine rumen microbial communities from UC Davis, California, United States - 2_2465_0518 | ecosystem: Host-associated > Mammals > Digestive system > Stomach > Rumen | place: USA...
TTTAAATACCTATACCGCAGGGTCAAGCGGGGAAAGGACAAAATATGTCATTTGAAATTATCGACACACAGGAAAAGTTCGACGCGGCTATTTCGGAGCGCCTGAAAAGGGAGCGGTCGAAGTTTGCCGACTACGACGAGATCAAGCAAAAAAACGCCGAGTATGAAAAGCAGATCGGCGAGATGACAAAAGCGGCAGAGGAAGCCGCGAAAAAGTATTCCGGCTATGACGAGCAGATCGCAAAGCTGCAAAGTCAGATAAAGGGCTACGAGACCGGCTCGGTAAAAACGCGCATCGCCCACGAAACGGGAATACCTTACGAGCTTGCGGAAAGGCTTTCGGGCGAGACCGAAGAGGATATCAGAAAGGACGCAGAGACGCTTGCGAAGTACATCAAAAGCAAGCCGAGCGCGCCGCTGAGATCTCCCGAGGGCAAGGAAAGCGACGGCAAAACGGCGGCGCTGCGTGCCTTTACCGCAAGTCTTACAAATAACGAAGCATAAAAAGGAGAAAAAAGTTATGGGTAACGTTCTTACAAAGGGGAGCTTGTTCCCCGAAGTCCTTCTCGGAGATTTCATTCAGCAGACAACGGGATCGTCGGCTCTTGCAAAGCTTTGCGGCGCTCAGCCTATCCCGTTCAACGGCTCTAAGGAATTTACGTTCACGCTCGACCGTGAGGTAGATATCGTAGCCGAAAACGGAGCAAAAGGCGTAGGCGGCGCGACAGTCGGTGCTATCACGATCGTGCCGATCAAGATCGAGTACGGCTGCCGTATCTCGGACGAGTTCAAGTATGCTTCCGAGGAAACGCAGATGAATTATCTGAAAGCATTCTCAGAGGGCTTTGCACGCAAGGCTGCAAAGGGTCTCGACCTGATGGCGATACACGGCATCAATCCGAGGACGGCGACAGCTTCTACGATCATCGGCACAAATCATTTTGACAGCATGATCGCGTCGTCTAATACCGTTACGATCGCGCCGACCAGCACGCCCGATGAAAACGTCGAGCTTGCGATCGAAAGGGTACAGGGCGGGGAAAGAGACGTCACGGGTCTTATCCTTGCGCCTGCCTTCCGTTCCTCGCTCGCTCAGGAGCGCACCGACGACGGCGCAAAGCTTTATCCCGAGCTTGCATGGGGCAACAATCCCGGCGTTATCAACGGTCTGACCACAGAGGTAACATCGAACCTTTCGGCAAATTCCTCGCTTGACCGCGCACTTGTGGGCGACTTCACGAACGCCTTCCGCTGGGGCTATGCAAAGGAGATCCCGATCGAGATCATTGAGTACGGCAACCCCGACAACGACGCGACCCTCGGCGACCTTAAGGGTCACAACCAGATATATCTCAGAGGTGAGATGTATATCGGCTGGGGCATTCTTGACGCGCTGGCGTTCGCTCTCGTGAAGGCGGCTGAGTAATGGGCGCGGTGTATGCCGAGGTCGGCGAGATCGCCGTATTTGGCAAAAACCTGACGACGCAGGAAACAGAGCAGGCGGAAAGCCTGCTCGCGGCCGCGTCGGCAAAGCTTCGGCTCATCGCCAAAAGATACGGCAAGGATCTCGACGCAATGATCGCAGCGGACGAGGATCTGCTGCTTGCCGTTAAAGAGACGGTCATAAGCTGCGTGAAACGCGCTCTTGACAGTTATTCAAACGATACCGCGGCAGCCACTCAGACGAGCCAGTCCGCACTCGGTTATTCTGTTTCAATGACGTATCTCAACGCCGGGCAAAGTCTATACTACCTCAGAAACGAACTAAAGGACCTCGGCATTTTACGTCAAAGGTACGGCGCAATGGAGGTGTATGAAAGTGAAGAGCCTGATACGGGGGATTGATATTCTGCTGTATTCCGGCAGCACTACGGAAACAGTATCAAATGTTCTCGTTGGTCAGCCGATCACATCGCTTGCAGCGGAAATGACGCAGGAAACAGGCGTGCAGCAGAGCTACACGATCGCAATACCCAAGGGCGACACGCACGACTGGACAAGCAGGATCGTCGAGTTTTTCGGAGAGCGCTTTCGCACGGTGGGATATCCGATACAGGGCATTGAGGAAAATATACCTCTTTGCTGGCATAAGCAGGTGAATGTGCAGCGGCTCGACGTTACGGGCTCCTGCACGATCTACAGCAAGGTCGATTACGGGCGGCATATCATCGACAATGTTTACGCCTTTAACGATCGCGGGTCCGCGCCGGAGATCGGTGTGAATATCCAAAAGGGAGCGCTCCATGTTCACATCTATGCCGATCGTGCCCGGGAGGACAGCTATATCCCGACGATCGGCGATATTATTGTTGACGGAGAGTGTGACTTCGAGTTCGATACTTCGTCACAGGAGAGCACGTCGCAAAGCATGAAGGAATTTCGCGAAAGCGGCGCTGTTTTCGGCGTTATCGGCGAGATCAGGACCGTCTCCTACGGCTCGCTGCCCGACTTTATCATTACCGCGAATTGAGGTGACAGCATGAAAGCGACGCTTGTTTGGAAGCGCAACCCTCTTGTCAGCCGCAGAAAGCGAATTGAAGAGACGCAGGCGTACATTGACGAGAGCTGCATCGAGGGCATGAACGAGTTTGTGCCCGTCGCGATGCCGTATTATCCGGGCGCGGGAATGCTGCGTGATTCGGCTCAGATCATAGAGCCGGGACACATCATATACACGGCTGAGCACGCCGAACACCAGTATTACGACGAGCTAGATCATTCCGATACCGGAAACCCGAAGGCAACGCGCTTGTGGTTCGAGACGATGAAGAAAAAATATGTTCACAAAATACTGAAGGGCGCACAGAACGTACTGACGAAGGGGAAAAGCAAATGAACATAGTGGAAAAAATGAGGGATATCCTGCTTCGTTTCCCGAAGATCTCGACGATATGCAATGATATCAATATTGATCTCACGTCAGGCGAGCCTACGAGCTATGGTCTGTCTTCGACGGGCGACAGCTTGATATCGGAGGATATTCTCGGCAATCAGACAAGGCGGCACAGCTTTTTGCTGTATGCGTCCTACAGCGGTATCAACGATTTTGAGAGGACGGAGAACAGCACCGCCCTGACGGAGCTTTCCGTATGGCTCTCGCAGCAGATAGGCGAGGAAGTCACAACTGTGATCGAAGATGAGACCTGCACGGGGGAGATAACAAGGATAAGCGCCGGGAACGGCAGACTTTATGCTATCGAAAACAACAATATCATTACCGGTATGCGTTATCAGCTTCAGATCGAGGTTGAGTATACCGTGGAAATCTGAAAGGAGAGACAACAATGCCTGAAAACACACCAACGCTTCTGGGCAGAAAGCTAAAGCGAAGCGCACATTTATTTTACATCGACACGGGCTTTGACATAACGTCGAACACATACGCATGGAAGCTGATCGGCAAGGACGTCGAGGATATGTCGATCGAGCTGAACCCCGACACGGAGACTGTCAAGAACATTCTCGACGAGACGACCGTCAACGACAACGGCTACGAGCCGAGCATCTCGGTCGATACGTATTTCGCGAATCCGAACGACGGCGCGTTCTACACAAAGCTCAAGGACATCGCCATGAACCGTCTGACGGGCGACGCGTGCCGCACACGCGTGATGGAGGTGCTTGTCGATAAGACGGGAACCGAGTTCGACGCGTGGGTAGAGGAAGCGGTCATCAAGCCGCAGAGCTACGGCGGAGCACAGGGCGGCGTGCGTATTCCGTATAACGTGCTTTTTGACGGTAACCGCACACAGGGCACGGCAACTTATACGGGACTGACCGATACGGACAAGGCGAAGACGATAACACCGACATTTGCGGCGGCATCGTAATTAACGAATAAATAAGACAAGAGGGCGCTGCGATGCGTCCTCTTTTGCTTGGAGGTGCAAGCGTGGAATTTATTAATTTTGACAAGGGCTACAAGACCTACGGTCTCAACGGCGATGAAAACAATGTTATCCGCGTGAATCTCGCCGACCGAAATATCCTCAAGCGCGCCGAGGAGACAATAACGGCGTTCCAAAATTACAAAAACGAGATAAGCGGCGACGAGACCGAGGAGGAGCTTTACGACGGACTCGAAGAGCTTGTGCGCGAAAGGGTAGACTATACCTTCGGCGCGGGTACGGCGGACGCGGTGTTCGGAGATATGAGCTGCTTTGCCGTCGCAAACGATGACGGCGAGTGCGTTTTCGAGACGTTCATGAACGCGATAATGCCGGTCATCGAGCGCGATATCGAGGACGCTGCCGAAAAGCAGCACAAGCATATCTCCGATGTTGTCGATTCAAAAAAGCTTGACGGCATCGCAGACGAGATCAAGAGCGCCTCGCCATGATCGGGTATCTTCCGCGGTCGCTCACGGTCGGCGGCAGAAAGCTTGCAATAAACGCCGACTTTCGTATCGCGCTGAATCTTTTTGAATATCTCAAGAGCGGCAGGCTCACTCCGCTTGAAAAAGCGTATCTGACAGTCAGAGTGATCTACAACGATGTTATCCCTGACGACCTTTTTGAAGAAGCTGTCGAGCGTGCGTACTGGTTTCTCGACGGCGGCGATATGCCGAAATCAGAGCCGTCAAACGTTCCGCTTATCGACTGGAAGCACGACGAGCAGATGATATTCCCCGCAGTAAGCAAGGCGGCAGGCGTGGAAGTCCGTGACCTGCCGTTTCTGCACTGGTGGTCGTTTCTCGGCACCATGGGAGAGGTAGACGAGGGGCTGTTTACTGCCGTTATGAATATCCGCTACAAGCTTGCAAACGGAAAGAAGCTCGAAAAGTATGAGCGCGAATTCCTGCGGCGGCATAAAAAGCTTGTGATACTTCATACCGAGGAAGAGCAGGAAGCCATCAGAGAGACGGAGGAGTTTTTGAAAACGATAACTTAGAAAGGACGGTGAAAAAAATGGCAGTCGATGGGTATCTGAATTTTGATACCGCGATAAACACGAAGGGCTTTAATAAAGGTACGAAAGAGCTGTCAAGGGAAACTGAAAACACAGCCAAAGATATTACACGCACAGTTGAAAAAGCTGCTGAAACTGTAAGAGAAACTATTGAAAACGTGCCGGATATTCATGTAGATACTGTTGTCGATTCAGCGGGTGTTGCACAAGAGGTAACAGAAGCTGTAGCTGACGCAGGATCGGTAGAAGATGATATTCAGATAAATGCCGAGATACCTCCTGAAAGTGCTGCCGAAATAGCAAATACAGCGCAGAATATTGAACAGCAGATACAAACCATTCTCAATGATACAGAATCGACCGAAAGATCCAGAGCGGCGCGCATAGCGGCTATTTACAGACAGCAGGGCATGAGTATGTCCGATTCTATGAGCAAAGCGTGGAACGACATCAGAGCAGGCGCACGAACGACCGAAAATGCGATAAGCAATACGGGAACTCGGACAAGAAAAAGCTTTGACAGCATATTTGAAAAAACAAGATCAGCTTTTGAAAAAGTCGCCACTACTGTTAAGTCTGCTTATGAAACGACCGGTAGATTTATTAAGGGTAGGACGTCCGAAACTGAGAAAGAAACAGAAAAGTCTGCTGAGAAAGTAAAAAGAGCATTTATAAGTACGGCGACCGATGTAAAATCTGCTTTTGATATGGCGTTGGGATCTATCAGAAGAGTAGTCGCATTGTTTAAACAGCTTGGTTCTGCCTACCGCACACAGATCGAGTCGGAAGCGCGGCTCGGCGCGACAATGAGAAATTCAACATCGGCGACCGCGGCGCAGATCGACTCCGTCAAAAAGCTTGCCAGAGAGCTGCAGGAGCTGGGCGTAGTAGGCGACGAGGTGCAGCTTGCAGGCGCACAGGAGCTTGCGACATACGTCGGGAATGCTGAAAGCATAAAGAAAATGTTGCCTGTGCTAAACGACATGATCGCGCAGCAGTACGGATATTCCGCGAGCACCGACAGTGCGGTCACTATCGCGACGATGCTCGGTAAGGTCCTGCAGGGGCAGACTTCGGCGTTGTCTCGTTACGGCTACAGCTTCGACGAAGCGCAGGAACAGCTATTGAAATTCGGCACAGAGGAACAGCGCGTCGCAACGCTCGCCGCGGTAGTCGAGGAATCCGTCGCAGGCGTAAACAATGCGCTTGCCGACACTCCGACCGGCAAGGTCAAGCAGCTTGAAAACGACTTCGGCGACCTGAAAGAAACGGCGGGTCAGCTTTTAACGGAGATCGTTTATCCGCTTGTGGTCAAGCTCGACGTCGTTGTCAAAAAGATAAACGAGATCTTTTCGGCGGCGTCAAGCGGAGTAAAGAGTATTTTCGGAGTGAGCGACGACATTTCCGTCGGCGGCGCTAATGACAGCACGGCGGAGCTTGACGATTCCTCCGCCGAAGCCGCGGACAATTTCGCCGATATCGCCGAGAGCGCGAAGGAAGCGGAGAAGGCAAACAAAGGCAGCCTTGCCGCGTTCGACGAGCTGAATGTACTGGCGCAGGATACAGCAGACACCACCGCGGAGAGTACGGCGGATATCGTTCCCGAAACGGCTGCGGCGGAAATCCCCGTAGGGCTCGACACATCGGGCTTTGAAGAGAAGGTCGATGGATTTGTCGAAATGATAAAGGAGAAGTGGGAGCGTCTGAAAAAGCTCACACAGCCGCTCAAGGTGTCGTTTGACGGGCTGAAAAAGTCGCTCGCGCCGTTCAAGGACAAGGTCGGCGAGGGCTTGGAGTGGTTTTGGAAAAAAATACTTAAGCCGCTCGGGAAATGGACGCTTGAAAAGGGTCTGCCTTCGTTTGTCGATATGATGTCAGGTTTCTTTACTCTTGTTGATAAGGTCGGAAGCAAGGTCGTAGACGCGTTAAAAGAGACGTGGGATAACTTTTTCGGAAAGATCGCAGCTGCTGCCGGAGATAAGGCTGTCGGGCTGCTTGATGGGCTTGCACAGTTTTTCCGCGATGTTGCCGATAATCAGACGGCTGTCACGACGCTTGCGGTCATCGCCGAGATCATAACGACTATTATCATGGCGGTCAAGCTGATACAGGGCGTTCCGGCGTTCATTGCCCTGCTGTCAAATCCTATGGCGTGGGTAGTGGTCGCGATCGCAGCGATAATCGCCGTTATTATCGAGCTCATCACATACTGGGATACGCTCAAGGACGGCGCGGTCATGGCTTTCGACGCGATAAAGGAACGGTGGGAGTTTTTCCTTACCGCCTTTCGCGATACATGGACGCGCTCGATCAAAAGCATTACCGACAGCGCCGTGAGGATAAAAAACAAGGTCAGAAACGGGTTTGCCGCTCTCGCCGCGGCATTCAAGGACACCTGGGATCGCTCCGTGAAAAGCGTTACCGACAGCGCAGAGCGTGTCTGGGAGAAGCTGAAAAGCGGCGGGCGCGCCGCATGGAGCGGCATCAAAACGACGTTCTCGAAGGTCGCGCAGTTTTTCGGCGATACCTTTTCAAACGCATGGGCGAAGGTCAAAGCGGTGTTCTCTAAGGGCGGCGCGATCTTTACGGGCATTAAAGACGGTATTGTCGAGACATTCAAGGAAATCGTCAATTCTCTCATCGACGCGATCAACGACGTCGTGCGAGTGCCTTTCGAGGGGATAAATTCTGCGCTCGGCAGCATAAAGAATTTCGAGCTTGCCGGGAAATATCCGTTTGAGTGGCTGCCGACTATCAACATTCCCGAGCTGCCGCACCTCGCGCAGGGCACCGTTATTCCCGCAAATTACGGCGAGTTTGCCGCTATCCTCGGCGACAACAAGCGCGAGCGTGAGTTCGTCGCACCCGAGTCCGCGCTTGAAGAAGCATTCCTCAGGGCGCTTGCCCGTGCGGGTATTACAGGCGGCTCGCGAGATGACGGTGATAATGTGATAAACATCGACGGGCGCGAGGTCTTCCGGGCAGTAAAACGTCAGGCGGACAGCTACAAGCGCACGCACGGCGTTCCCGCGTTCGGGTAAGGTGGCGGCATGAGTACAAATTTCAAGGGCTATTTGATAAAATTCAACTCCGGCGGCAAGAGCACCTTCCCGCATAAATATCTCGCGAAGGGTCCTGTCATCACGCCGTGTCAGCGGCTCGACGCCAACGCATACCGCGACGCCAATGCCGACCTTCACCGCACGACGATAAACAATCATAAGTCCAAGCTTGAGCTTGAAACGATACCGGGGCTGACACTCGAACAGCGCATCGAGCTTGAAACGGATATGCTTCAGGGTAGGCTCGACAACATCGAGCGCAAGTACCGCCTGACATACTGGAACGACGATATCGACGTGCTGAACTACGAAACCGGCTATTTTTATCTCGCGGACATCAGCTATACTATTGAAAGCATATCCGACACGACGATCGTGTATTCCGCGATAAAATATACATTCGTCGAGTATTAGGAGGTCACCATGATAAACGTCTCAAACGGCTACAAGCACGCCGTGATCCACGGCAGCGTGACGGGGAACGAGCTCGACATCTGCGTATTTGCGGCAGGCGAGAACAGCGAGACGCTGCACATTCGCAGCAGCAACATCGTCTCCGAATCGCTCGAGATGACGCAGGGCATCTGCGACGAAAGCGACGTGAAGTTCGGCGGCTGTATCGCAGGCTCGTTCGAGGTCGACATTTCCTCAAAATACGATATCACAAGGCGGTACATCACCGTTTACTGCACGCAGTCGGCGAACGCGCCGCTCTACCCGGGTGTGCATTACCCCGGGCAGTACACCTCCGACGACGAATACTGCGCCGTTTACCCCTCTCGTGCGCTGTATTCGCGCAGATATGCGATCTTTTCGGGCGAGGTGTATTCGTGCAGGCTCTCTAAAAATCGCCTGACGCGCCGCCTGATCGCCTACGATCGGTTTTATTGGCGCGGCAGGATAGAGTGCTCGGGCTGGTACAAGTCGCTTTACAATGGGCGGCAGACGATCACGCTCGGCGAGCTGCGGCAAAAGACACTCAAGCAGTACGCGATACGTCAGCAGGCGATCATTGACGAGGACCCGGATAACTACGACTACGACGCGGTCGTCGAGCTGCCGGGCGACGATTTCCCCGTGTACAAGCTCGACGTTGACGAGCTGACGGTGCAGGAGCTGCTGCGCATGATAGCCGAGTTTTGCGGCGTTTTCATGTACTTCAACGGCAACGGCAACATCGAGTATGCCGCGATCGGGCAGACGATCTCCCAAAGCGCCGAGGTCTACGACTACTACATCGACGCCGACGCAGAAGAGGTCGAGCGCGTGGGATTCGACTGCATTCACACGAAAATGGCGGGCGTGTACGAGTTTGTGCAGGGTCAAAGCGATCAGGAACACCCGTACTACCTTTTCGACAACGACCTGATAACGAATCAGTATAAAAGCCCGGGCGAAACTCCCGACGCGGCGCATAATTTCCAGACGGCATTTTATGCTGTGCGCGGCGAGCTCGCGCCGTTTTTCGACGTGACATACCGACCGTTCGAGCTTCGCGCGGAGTCGCGCCTGTGGCTGCAGCCGGGCGACCCGATACAGTTTGATATCCGCTGGTTTTCCGTCAACGAGCAAAACGGGCGCGAGGTCACGCACACGCAGACGATGACGGTGCGCAGCTTTATGTTTTCGCGTCGGATCAAGGGCATACAGGCGATGGTCGATGAGCTTTCCGCGCAAGGCGAGATCGACGAGCTCGACGGCGGCGAACAGAACGATCTGCCGCAAGTATAAGAGGTGAAATATGTCATACACAAAAACAGTCTGGAAGGACTACCCCGACACGTCTACGCTGATGTCGGCGGCTTTACTCAACAAGATGGAGGACGGGATCGCGCAGGGCGTGTCCTCCGCGGCGGCAGCGCACGACTATTTGTTGTACGCGCTAAACGGGCTTTTCCCGCGGCGAACGTCGACCGACGTGTCGGCGCAGGGGCTGTACAGCTATCGGATACCGAGATCGCAGTACGACCCGAGCAACGACGGTCTGCTGATCTGGCTGAAAACGACCGACAGCGACGAGTTCGACGTCCTGCTCGGCGTGAATCTCGACTACGGCGTGACGGAGGACGGCAGCGACGTTGTCGTAACGTTTGGCGCGCTGGACGTGCCCGCCGCGAAGCGCGACAAGTTCAGGTTTACGATCTATAAATACACGACCACAGCCGCCGCGTCATTGACCTACGGCACGACGGTGGGAATGTCGGTCGGCATGACAAGCGCGTATCAAGGCACAAGCGAGGAGGTAACGGACTAATGAGCATAAGTATTTTTGACAGCAGGAGCGTGCGGA
>Ga0326513_10004275_pt1 | contig 10259 bp, 7 predicted proteins | sample 2_2465_0518_D_FD_203654 | JGI IMG/M metagenome (GOLD analysis project Ga0326513, IMG submission 203654) | Bovine rumen microbial communities from UC Davis, California, United States - 2_2465_0518 | ecosystem: Host-associated > Mammals > Digestive system > Stomach > Rumen | place: USA: California...
CCCTGATCGGGATCATTTGCATTTTGATCGGCGCGATCGTATGGGCGGCATTCGGAAATATCTACACGACTGTGGATTGCGCCGGAACGGTCAAGAACGGAAATCTTATGCTCTATGTAAAGGTGGCTGACCGTCCCTCTGTCAAGGAAGGGATGGATATAACCGTGAGCGGGCACAAGACGGTGGTGCGCGAGATCTCTCCCGAGCCTGCGCAGGTCAGCGAGGAGATCGGAGAATATATCCTCGACGCGGCAGGGCTTGATTCAGGGGACTGGGCCTACACGGTTCAGGCGGACACAGACCTTCCGGACGGCGTCTATGGAGCCAGCATAACAGTGGAGTCGATCCATCCGATCAAGTTTGTGACAAACTGAGGGGATCCGCGGATCATTCGAGATCCCTGCTTATGAGCGATGAATGACACCAGAAGACAGCAGAGGCTTATCTATGAATAAATCAAGCAGGAAAATCAAAGAACCGGTGAAAAAGGGAGTCGCCAAGGTTCCGGTCATCATGCAGATGGAGGCACTGGAATGCGGAGCGGCATGCCTGACAATGGTTTTGGCATATTATGAGAAATGGATACCGCTGGAGCAGGTGCGCGTGGACTGCGGCGTCTCCAGAGACGGATCGAACGCGGGAAACGTCCTCAAGGCGGCCAGATTCTACGGTCTTGCGGCGGACGGCTACAAACTCGAGGTGCAGACGCTGGTAGAGCACGCGACTTTTCCGTGCATCATCCACTGGAACTTCAACCACTTCGTCGTGCTGGACGGATTTAAGGGCAAAAAAGCGATCCTCAATGATCCCGCCAGAGGCCGCGTGGAAGTGACCATGGAGGAATTTGACCAGTCATTTACAGGGATCTGTCTTATGTTCTCTCCCGGAGAGAACTTCGAGCCTTCGGGAAAACCCAAGAGCGTTCTCGCTTTTGCCGCCAAGAGGCTCAAGGGAGCAGAGGTGGCGATCATCTTTGTCGTCCTGACAACGATCATCTCATCCCTGTTCGGGATCATCTCCCCGGGCTTCTATCAGGTGTTTATGGACAGGCTGCTGACGGGACGAAACCCGAGCTGGGCGTTTCCGTTTCTGGTGCTGCTCTCCGTGTTTACGGCGCTGCAGATCATCGTCGCCTGGATCAATGTGGTATATTCCATGAGGATCAACGGAAAGCTCGCCATTGTGGGAAATTCCTCTTTCATGTGGAAGATCCTGCGGCTGCCCATGGAATTCTTTTCCCAGAGAATGGCAGGTGATATCCAGTCCAGGCAGAACTCCAACACAGAGGTCGCCTCGAACCTGGTCAACACCTTTGCACCGCTGGCGCTCAATACGGCCATGATGTTTTTCTATCTTGTTGTCATGGTCAGAATGAGCATTCCGATGACGATCGTCGGCATGGTCTCCGTCATGATCAACGCCCTGTTCTCCCGCTACATCTCGGAGAAGAGAGTGAATGTCGCGAGAGTACAGGCCAGGGACAGCGGCAAGCTGACCGGCACAACGATCGCCGGCATTGAGATGATCGAGTCGATCAAGGCGAGCGGCTCTGAGGAGGGGTTCTTCAGCAGATGGGCAGGCTATCAGGCCAGCGTAAACGCCCAGGACGTCAAGTTCTCCAAGATGGACGAATATCTGGGGCTCCTTCCCAATATCGTGTCAGCAGTTACGGACACACTGGTCCTCTGCATGGGTATCGGCCTCGCCATGAGGGGTCATTTCACACCCGGTATGATCTCCCAGTTCGGGATCTATATGAAGCAGTTCCTGTCGCCGGCTGACCAGCTGATCGCCACGGGACAGACTCTTCAGGAGCTCCGGACGGAGATGGAGCGCATTGAGGACGTCATGGAATATAAGACGGACGGACTCGTGGACAATGAGGTGAGCGCCGACACGCCGGACGTATCTTTTGCAAAGCTCTCCGGGCACGTTGAGATGAGGGATGTCACCTTCGGCTATTCGCCTCTGGGCAAGCCGCTGATCCAGAACTTCAGCATGACGCTGGAGCCGGGCAAAAGCATTGCTTTTGTCGGCGCGTCCGGAAGCGGCAAATCCACCCTGGCCAAGCTCCTGTCGGGACTCTACAAGCCCTGGAGCGGAGAGATCCTGTTTGACGGCAAACCGATCACGGATATTGACAAATCCGTATTCAGAGGCTCTCTGGCAGTCGTGGACCAGGACATCACCCTGTTCGAGGATACGATCGCCAATAATATCAAGATGTGGGACACCACGATCGAGAACTATGAAATGATACTGGCAGCCCGCGACGCGCAGATCCACGACAAGATCATGCAGCGCGAAGGCGGCTATGAATACAAGATCAGAGAGAACGGCTCCGACTTCTCGGGAGGAGAGAGGCAGAGACTTGAGATCGCAAGGGTCCTGGCGCAGGATCCCACCATTGTGATCATGGACGAAGCCACCTCCGCACTGGACGCGCGGACAGAGTTTAACGTTGTGAAGGCTATCAGGGACAGAGGCGTCACCAGCATCGTGATCGCCCACAGGCTTTCCACGATCAGGGACTGCGATGAGATCATCGTGATGGATCACGGCCTTGTGGCCGAGAGAGGCACGCATGAAGAACTCTACAAGCTGGGCGGCATGTACACGCAGCTGGTGAGCAGTAATTAAGGCAGCGAGGAGAATACAGTATGGGTTGGTTTGACGAACAGATCCGTCTGAGAAAACTAAATGACGAGGAATTGCTTGAGGAATCCTTCCTGGATATGGCAGGCGCTGTCATGGGAGTGGAGATGCAGGCTTCTTTGGAGAGCAACCGGATCAGGTCGAAGAACGCGATCGACGCCGTGCTTCAGTGCATGCATATCCGCAGCAGGGACATACCGGAAGATATCACGGACCTGAACGATCAGCTCGATTATCTTCTGGAGCCCCATGGGATCATGCGCAGGCGCGTCTATCTTCCTTCCGGGTGGTACAAGGACGCGGCGGGCCCCATGATACTCATTTATAAGGATGGAAATATTCCGGTAGCGGTTCTGCCGGGAAAGATCAACGGCTATGAGTTCACGGATCCCGTGACAAACAAAAAGTGCAGGGTCGATGCCAAAACAGAGAAGCTGTTCGAGGAGGACGGCCTGTGTTTCTACAAGCCTTTTCCCCAGAAGAAACTCGGCATCAAAGACCTGTTGGTCTATATGGCGCTTTCAAGGACTGTCTCCGACAACACGATGATCATCCTCAGTACGGCTGCGATCACGGCAGTGGGCGCCCTGACGCCTATGCTCACAAAGCTCGCTTACGGCAGGGTCCTTCGAAGCGGAGAGATGAATATGCTGTATGCGCTGGCCTTCTTTATGATCAGCGTCGAGATCGGTCACCTTCTCTTTGACGCGGTCGGCAATATGATCACCCGGCAGGTACAGACCAAACAGGCTGTCGCGATCGAAGCCGCAGTCATGATGAGAGTGCTCTCTCTTCCGGCTTCTTTCTTCCGCAAATTCAGCGCAGGCGAACTGTACACCAGGACACAGTCGATCTCTGAGCTGTGTAAACAGCTCGCGTCAGCGGTATTATCCACAGGATTTACTTCTCTGTTCTCCCTGGTCTATATCGTGCAGATCTTTCACTACACGCCGGCTCTGGTCGTTCCGGCTCTGTGCATAACGCTGGCTACTGTTGTTTTCTCAGTGGTCTCCACACTGCTCAACACGGAGATCGCCAGGTCCTCCATGAAGCTGGCAGCAGAGGAGAGCGGCATGAACTACGCGATGATCACCGGCATTCAGAAGATCAAGCTGGCCGGCGCTGAAAAGCGCGCATTTGCCCGCTGGGGCAGACTGTACTCCAGGGAGGCGGAATTCCTGTATAATCCGCCTATGATCATCAAGATGAATTCCGTGATCAGTACGGCGATCGGCCTGATCGGCACGGTGGTCATGTACAGCGCCGCGATCAAGAGCGGCGTGACATACGACAACTATGTGGCGTTTACCAGCTCCTTTGGCTTTGTTTCCGGCGCCTTTATGGAAGTCTCTTCCATAGCGCTCATGATCGCGGGTTTTCGTCCCACGCTGGAGATGGTGAGTCCCATTCTCGAGGAGGAACCGGAGTCCACGGGAGGCAAGCAGACCGTCACAAGACTCGGCGGCAATATCGAGATGAGCCATGTCTGCTTCCGCTATACGGATACGATGCCTGATATTCTCGACGACATGAGCATCAGGATCAAGGCGGGCGAGTATGTGGCGATCGTCGGTGAGACAGGCTGCGGCAAGTCCACACTGGTGAGGCTTCTTCTCGGATTTGAAAAGCCCAGGAAGGGCTCTGTTTTCTACGACGGCAAGGACATCAGCAGCCTTGACCTGAGGTCCCTGCGCAGGCATATAGGCGTCGTGATGCAGAACGGAAAACTCCTGATGGGCAGTATTTTTGAAAATATCACCATTTCCGCTCCCTGGCTGGGAATGGACGCGGCCTGGGAGGCCGCAGAGGCAGCGGGGATCGCGCAGGATATCAGAGAAATGCCCATGGGCATGCAGACCATGATCTCCGAAGGACAGGGCGGTATATCGGGCGGACAAAAGCAGAGACTTCTGATCGCCAGGGCGATCGCTGGAAAGCCCAATGTCCTGATCTTCGACGAGGCGACATCCGCCCTCGACAACATCACCCAGAAGAAGGTCACAGAGGCCCTGAATTCTTATAAATGCACAAGGATCGTCATCGCCCACAGGCTCTCCACGATCCAGGCCTGCGACAGGATCCTGCTCCTGAGGGGCGGCAAGATCGAAGAGGACGGCACCTATGAGGAGCTGATCGCCAAAAAGGGATTCTTTGCCGAACTCGTGGAGAGGCAGAGGCTCGACACGGGCAGCAGTAAGAATAACGAGGATGAAAGCTCTGAAGGCGAGCCGGAGGAAAATGACAATGCTCCCGAGGGTTAATGCGGGTCTGAGTATCGACGCGGGGCTCATGAAGCGTCTCGCGGTCATCACAATGTTTATCGACCATATGACGCTTTGCTTTCTGGAGGTCGCCAGGAATTCGGAAGGCAAGCGGATCATGTACACCTTCGAGGGAGGCGAGACACTCGATTCCATCGGGAGAGGCATCGGAAGGCTCGCGTTTCCGGTATTCTGCTTCCTGATCGTGGAAGGTTTTTTGTACACGAGCAGCAGATGGAAGTACTTTCTGCGGCTGCTCATATTCGCCGCGGTTTCACAGGAGCCTTTCCGGCTGCTGGTGTTCCCTTATTCCGACAAACGCCACTGTGACACTATTTTTACATTGGCATCGGGATTCTCGGTGATCTGGTTTGCAGAAACGGTGGCAAAATATTGCCGGGTGGACGATCTTTTGCCGGCCCGTCACCGGAAAGATCCGGAAAAGGAAGAGAGCTTCGCTTATCCTGTCCTGAAGCTGCCCGCATGGGCGGACAAAAGGGCGGTCAGGATCGCCCTGTGGCTGATCCCCTGCGCGGCCTTCACTTATGGGGTCTGCAGGCTTGCCAAATGGGCCGGGTTTGATTATTCCTACGGAGGGGTCATCTGTATTTTGATCCTGTATCTGTTTTACCGGCTGCGGGAGATCTCGCTGCTCGGGGCATGGGCCTGGCTGACATACTACAACCATAATGAACTTTTGGCGTTCACGGGTTTTTACCTGATCTGGTGTTATAATGGAAAGAGAGGAAAACAGAACAAGTATTTCTTTTATCTTTTCTATCCGGGACACCTTCTGCTGCTGTATCTGATCCGCAGAGCCGTGTGGGGCAGCTGACAGCCGCTGTCAAAACCCGTTTGAGATATTTTGCTTGATCATGGAGGACTGAATATGGAATTAATGTTTATCGGCGCCGCTCATGAGGTGACGGGAAGCTGCCACTACCTGCAGGTGGGCAAGAAGAAATTTCTTGTGGACTGCGGCATGGAGCAGGGGATTGACCGATTTGAGAACGTGGATCTGCCGGTTTCCGCTGCGGATATCGACTTTGTCTTCCTTACGCACGCGCACATCGATCACTCGGGAATGCTTCCCAAGCTCTATCACGACGGATTCAGGGGACAGATCATCTCCACCAATGCGACTGCCAGCCTGTGTGATATAATGCTCCGCGATTCGGCGCACATCCAGGAAATGGAGGCGCAGTGGCGCAACAAGAAAGCCAAGAGAAAGGTGGACGGCGAAGAATACGAGCCGATCTACACGATGGAAGACGCCGCGGAGACGATCAAGCTGTTTGTCCGCTATCCCTACGGCAAGATCTTTAATGTCTGCGAAGGGGTCCGGTTCCGCTTTACGGATATAGGGCATCTGCTGGGATCGGCCAGCATTGAGATCTGGCTGCAGGAGGGCGGCACGGAGAAGAAGATCGTCTTTTCGGGCGATATCGGAAACAAGGACCAGCCCCTTTTAAAGGACCCCGAATACACAGAGGAAGCGGATTATGTGGTCATGGAGTCCACCTATGGAGACAGGGTCCACGAGAAGCAGGAGCTGGATGTGGTGCACGAGCTGGCGGCTGTCATCAATGAGACTTTCCACAGAGGCGGAAATGTCGTTGTACCGGCCTTTGCCGTCGGCAGGACCCAGGTCATGCTTTACTATATCCGCCAGATCAAGGAAAACAATATGGTGCCGGATTTCCCGGATTTCCCGGTCTATGTAGACAGCCCGCTGGCTGTTGAGGCCACCCAGATCTTCTACGAGTGCGGACAAGAGTGCTACGACGACGAGGCGCAGGAGCTGCTTGCGAAGGGGATCAACCCCATTTCCTTCCCGAACCTGAACCTGTCAGTCACGACGGAGGATTCGAAAGCGATCAACTTCATCACAACCCCTAAAGTGATCATCAGCGCTTCGGGAATGTGCGACGCCGGCCGCATCAAACATCATCTCAAATACAATCTCTGGAGAGAGGATTCCACAGTCCTGATGGTGGGCTATCAGTCCATCGGTTCGCCCGGAAGAAAGATCCAGGACGGCGCGAAGGAGATCAAGCTGTTCGGTGAAGATGTGGCGGTAAGAGCCAGGATCGCGACGCTGCCGGGACTTTCCGGACACGCGGACAGCCTCGGCCTGATCGAGTGGATCGATGCCTTCAAGAATAAGCCGAGCCAGGTCTTTGTGGTACACGGTGAGGACCAGACGGCCGATCTGTTTGCCGAGACGCTGACAGAAAAATACGGGATGAGAGCCGCAGCGCCCTACAGCGGGACCAGATATGACCTTGCCACCGGCAAGTTTATTGAGATCGCAAAGGGAGTGCCGATCAGCAAGGCTACGGCAGGCAGGATGATCTCCAATTCGTTTACAAAGCTCAAGCTCACAGCGCGCGCTGTGCTTAACTTCGTCAACAGCTGTTCCGGGCTTCCCAATAAGGATCTCGACAAGTTCTCGGCGGATCTCGAAGCTCTGATGGAGAAATACAAAGTCTGATAAGAAATAGGAGAACCAAACATATGAATTTAATCGCAGCTGTGGATCAGAACTGGGCGATCGGCTATAAGGGACAGCTTCTCGTAAGGATCCCTGCGGATCACCGGATGTTCCGCCAGGAGACACTCGGCAAAGTCGTTGTTTACGGCAGAAAGACGCTGGAGACCTTTCCTATGTCCCAGCCTCTCGACCGCAGAGTCAATATCGTATTGTCGACGAATCCGGACTACAAGGTCAACAACGCGACAGTAGTACATAGTATCGACGAGCTCCTCGAAGAGCTCCGCAGGTATCCGTCCGAAGATGTCTATATCATCGGCGGGGAGAGCATCTACAGGCAAATGCTTCCCTACTGCGACACGGCACATATAACAAAGGTGGATTATGCCTACGACGCGGACGCCTATTTCCCGGATCTCGACAAGGACCCGGACTGGGAGGTGACGGCAGACAGTGACGAGCAGACCTATTTTGACCTCGCCTACACTTTCGTTCGCTATGAAAGAATAAGAGGAACTGAGAAATGAGTGAACGGTATGATGTGATCATTGTAGGAGCGGGTCCAGGCGGGATCTTCTGCGCCTATGAGCTCAAGGAGAAGAAACCGGACCTGCGGGTCCTTCTTCTTGAAAAAGGCCATTCTATAGAGAAAAGATACTGTCCCAAGAGAAAGACCAAGCACTGTAACGGCTGTCACCCCTGCGCGATCACCACTGGATTTGCCGGTGCGGGCGCGTTTTCAGACGGCAAGCTGTCTCTCTCCCCGGATGTGGGCGGGACACTGCCGGATATTCTGGGCTATGCCAAAGCAAAGGAGCTGATCGAGAGGTCAGATCAGATCTATCTCAAGTTCGGAGCGGACACCAATGTCTACGGCGTCGGCAAGGAAAAGGAGATCAGAGAGATCCGCGCCAAGGCGATCGGCGCCAACCTCAAGCTCGTGGAATGTCCGATCCGCCATCTGGGAACGGAAAAAGGGTACGAGATCTATAAGAAGCTCCAGCAGCATCTGGCGGACGCCGGCGTCGACATGCGCTTCAACAGCCCTGTGAAGGAGATCCTGATCGGAGAAGACAAGAAGGTCAGCGGTGTTCTCACAGAAAAGGGCGAAGAGTTCTACGCTCCCAAGGTGGTCGTAGCGGTCGGAAGAGACGGCGCGGACTGGCTGAACGGACAGTGCGAGCAGCTCGGCATCGAGTCTGAGGCGGGAACCGTGGATATCGGCGTGCGCGTAGAAGTCAGGGACGAGATCATGAAGTTCCTCAATGAGAATCTCTACGAGGCAAAGCTGATCTACTATACCCCCACCTTCGACGACAAGGTGCGCACCTTCTGCACGAATCCTTCCGGAGAAGTCGCCTCGGAGTACTATGACGATCATCTGGCGGTGGTAAACGGTCACGCCTATAAGAGTCAGGAGTACAAGACGAACAATACGAACTTCGCGCTGCTCGTCTCCAAGAACTTTACGAAGCCCTTCAGGACGCCTATCGAATACGGCAAGAAGATCGCGCAGCTCTCCAACATGCTCTGCGGAAACCGGATCATGGTGCAGACCTTCGGCGATTTCAGGAGAGGCAGGAGATCGACGGAAGAGCGCATGTGCCGCAACAACCTGATCCCTACGCTCAAGGATGCGGTACCGGGCGATCTGTCCCTCGTTCTTCCTCACAGGATCATGGTGGACCTCGAGGAGATGATCTTCGCCCTCGACAAGGTGACGCCGGGCATCGCGTCGGATGAGACGCTTCTCTACGGCGTGGAGGTCAAGTTCTATTCCAATAAGGTTGTAGTCAGCAAGGAGTTTGAGACCAGCATCGCAGGACTTTACGCGATCGGCGACGGCGCAGGCATCACGCGCGGACTGCAGCAGGCATCGGCCAACGGACTGTGTGTGGCGGACGCTATTTTGACAAAGATCACTGATAATTGAAGCGGCGGGGATCGCGGCTTACCCATTACGGAAAGGACGGATTGGATTTATGGGGAGAATCGGAAAGAGAGCGGCCCGCACAGTGCTGCCGGTCGTTCTGCTGATCTGTTCTCTGCTTCTTTCCGGCTGCGGCCAGAGACTGGTGATGACCAGGGGCTTTGAGAAGGATGAACTTTTCAGGATCGGCAATACCAACTGCCTTCTTTCGGAATACAATGTGTTTCTGCTGAACCTTCAGAAGCACTGCGAGAGGACCTTCGGCCACGAAGTGTGGGCGGGGGCGGAAGGCGCGGATCTGGAGGAGGCCATTGAGCAGAGAGCGCTCTCGGAGGCTTCGCGCCTCAAGGTGATGCTCCTTCTGGCGGTTCAGGACAACATCATGCTGACGGATTCCGAGGAGAACCTGGCGGATGAGGCGGAGACAGAGTATTATGCAGGGCTGTCCGAGGAGGAGAAGATCTATCTCGGGATCGAGGAGGACACGCTGCGCAAGCTGTTTGAGCAGTACGCGCTGGCCCAGAAGGTATATAAGAGCATCGGAACCTCCTTCGAGGAGCGGTATGACAGCTTCTGCACGACGCTGGATTACGACCTGAATGAGCAGCTGTGGAACAAGGTGGAACTGGCGGAGATCGAAGATCTCACTGAGACGCCGGGCTTCTCAGAGGTTTATGCCAAGTATTTCGGCAGCTCTTATCTGGGGCAGGACAGCGACGAAGAGGAAGAGACAGGGACTACTCAGCAATAGTTTTTGGACAAAATACAGAAATTGTTAGCACTCACGCCTGTTGAGTGCTAATTTTATGTTGACATTTGTCATTGGGAATACTAAACTCTCTGTTAGGCAAAGATTTTTCATGGATCTGCCCTCATTGAATTGAATTTCAAAATCTTACATAGAGTAAAGGAGACAACA
>Ga0326513_10004276_pt1 | contig 10256 bp, 5 predicted proteins | sample 2_2465_0518_D_FD_203654 | JGI IMG/M metagenome (GOLD analysis project Ga0326513, IMG submission 203654) | Bovine rumen microbial communities from UC Davis, California, United States - 2_2465_0518 | ecosystem: Host-associated > Mammals > Digestive system > Stomach > Rumen | place: USA: California...
ATCGTGACATCAAGGACATCTCAGGAACAAATATCTACGACGTTATCGTACTGAAGGATGATGACTCTGAAGCGGTCATCAAGTTCGAGGATCGCTACTCGAAGCTGATATATATATACACCCTACTCCACCCCAAGGGGTATCATCGTCGCAGCCTTAACAAGCCTGAGAAGGCTTTTCCAGAACTCGCTAGCCTCTACAGGGCAATCTTCATGGCTGCCCCAGACCGCCTGATAGCATACACCGCCAAGGACTTCGACCACATGATGAGCATGGCAGTGGCATTTGTCCGTAAGGTAATCGCCAGGATGATAGGCTGCGAGGAACTTACTATTGGCAACCCTCGCCAGTATTATGGTCGCACAGTCATCCCCGCTGTATACAACGGGTTGGAAGTAATCATCGACTCCCTGCTAAAATGCCACATTTAATCTCCAATTATGTTAGTAATCCATAATATTCTTGTTTTTTTTTGGTTATTCCGTAAATTTATTGTATCTTTGCGCCTATGGCAAATGAACAATATACAGAAGATCTAATAATTGCTCAAAAGCTTATAGAACGTGATTCCCAAACTACGAATAAGTTCTTTTGGGAAGAATGTTCTGGCATGTTCTATTATATAATTAGTCATTTCTTTCCTGAGACAACTGATTGGGAGGATAAGAAGGAAGAACTAATTGATGAATTCTATCTCTATATTATGGAAGAACTAGTTCTTCAAAAGTATAAAGGTAATAGCAAACTGAAGACTTATTTGCGACAGGTTGCTTACTATTATTTTGAAAGGCAGGTAGAAAAAGAGGAACATAGGAAAATAGCGGAAACAAAGTTCTATGAACAAGAGCAATTAGATAGGTTGCTCGAGGACGAAAGAAAAAACATCAAGAGCAACGTCCGACAGGGAATTGCAAAAATGAAAGATGAGAGAAACGCTTTTATCCTTCAGAAAATGTTTTTAGAGGACTTTACCAAGGGGGAAATCATGTTAGAACTGGACGTAAAAGGCAGTCATTTTGATGTTCTTAAAGGTAGAGCAAAAGAAGAATTTACTGTTTATTATTTACAACTAAAAGACAAAGAAGATGAGTAGATATATATTTCCTCCAGAACTGATGGCAAAGTTCTATGATGGTAATGCCACTGCAGAAGAGACCATGATGATTCTTCATGCTGCTGAGAAAGATTCGAAGTTAAAGGAAGAGATAGAATTCATGTATTCTTTTCCTGAGCATCTTATGAGGACACCTATAAAGATTATCTCCATACAGCCCAGTTATGTTCCTATGATGCTTAAGGCTGCGCAGAATAAGGAGCTGAAGGCTGCTAGCGATTGTGTAGTGCGCTGTGAATACGAAATTCTGAAGAGTTATCAGTCAGAAGCAAAACTAGAATCATTATTAAAGCTCTCACAAGAGAACAAATGGTTACAAGAAGGAGGTACACCTTTATATAATATAGGACGCATTCTGGAATATTACAAACTTTCTATTGTTCGTAGATATGATTGCAACCTTGATACTGTAATCAGGGAACTACAGGGTGGATGCCAAATTATTGTCTCCGTCAATGCCGCTAAGCTATATGGTCAAAACGATGGAAGCCAAGCATCCAATCATGCTGTTGTTGTAAGGAGCATCGATAAGAACACCATCACGCTATTTGATCCTCAGTATCAGAGAGAAGACAATTATGAAGCTGCCCAATTTCTTTCTGCCTGGAAAGATTCTCAATTCTACATGGTGTCAGTAGCTAAGCGTGGTCTTAGAGAGTATGAGCCACAACCTATAGATGTATCAGAATTTCCACTTGAAGGGGAACTCAAAGAGTTGATTGAGGCCATTGCAGAGAATAACCATGAGGTATGGGCAATGGACAGAAAGAAAGAAGGAATAGAATATGGTCCAGTTCGCGATGAAAAGCATAATCCAGACATGTTGCCCTACAGCGATCTTCCTGAATCGGAAAAGGAATATGACCGTAAGGCTGCCCGAGGAATTCTGGAATTAGTACAGCGGCTTGGCTATAAGATAGTAAAAGAGGAATAATTCTGCTTTTTTCTATATTTTAGAATATAAACCTCGAAATCTTTGTTAGATTTCGGGGTTTTGTTGTACTAAGTATGTAGATAATAATAATTAAAACTGTAGAATTATGAGTAAAATGCATCACCTCCTTGAAAAATGTGCCGAAGGTATCAACCTCTACCTTAAGCAAATTGAGAACAATCGACCTCTTACCATGGAAGAAGAGCAGGAACTGGGCCGACGCATCCTGGCTGGCGACACTACTGCTCGAAACAAACTCATCGAAGCCAATCTGCGCTTCGTACTTACCTGTGCCATCGAGATGGCATCACCATTAGTTCCCATCGAGGAGCTCATCGCTGCCGGAAACTATGGCCTGACTATAGCAGCAACTCACTATGACCCTTCATTCGATAATCACTTCTGTTCATACGCGGTACACCACATCCGCAGGGCCATCAGTGTGGCCATAAAGGCCTGGACATGCCCCGTCAAAACACCCACCCTGCTTGATGGTCTCATGGCATGCTTGTCGCTAGATGACAGAAACGACGAGGATGAGGAAAACTGGAGTCGCGACCTCATAGACCGTATTCCTGCTGCGACAGATAGTTGCGTTATACGCCGAGACATGGAGGAGGCGAAGGAGCATTTGCGCTCTTTCCTCAGCAAGTGGTACTACCCTAGTGACGTAGAACTATTGTTGGACTTGGCACAGATGATATACGATGGATACACCATATCTGACCTTGCAAAAAAGCATGGTCTGCCTGCTAAAAGAATGAAGTCAATCATTGCCGACCTCCGCGAAAAAGCACTTCTCCTTAAGCTTCGTAAGAACTATGCTAAAGCAGCATAAGTTTCCAGGAGAATAACCATTTCTTTTATGCTGTTTCAAGTATTAGCTTTTGGGTTAAAAAGTGTAAACAATATGCAAATAGAATAAAAAAAAGACTCTTTCTCGCTAAATACTAACAACAATAAAAGGATTTGTTGTATATTTGCATAAAAACCTAAAACAACAAATAATGAAGAAAACTACATTTTCCGCTATCGTATTAGCGATTATTTTGGCGTCTAATATCTTTAGTACAGCACAGGCAGTCAACAATTCTGTTGCGACCGGTGGCTTGGATTATCTAGAGAAAACATTCCCAAAATTGACAAACCTCTACAGGGAAGAACTAATTAAGTATCCTGCCCATTATATTTTTGCAATAGATGTTTCTGGAACCATGAATCAATATGAGGAAATGGTTGTAAACTCCATCATACCTTTCTTTAATGCACTCCCTAATGGTGATTGTGTTGATGTGATTCCATTCGGTACAGAGGCTCTAAGCAGTATGGCAAACTATAGCGGCGTCATAGACTCCCAAGTTAAAACAGCCTTAAACCAGAATATCAAAAGATTATATAACGATCCATCATATCCGGATGGGTTTAAGGGGTATACCGATATCCAAAAAGCAATCGAAGCTATAGCAAAGGTTATTCAGGCCACTCGTGAATACAAGGTGAATGTAATTGTTATTCTTACCGACTTTAGAAATGATGTTAAGGGAGACAAACCTTCAGAGCACAAATTCTCGGAAAGTCAGTTAAAGAAGATGAATGAAATCATTGGCGCTGCGACAAATGATACTTATACCCGTGCAATTGCCCTGGAGTTACCTGTAGATCAGTCCAAACCTGGATATTGCCTAAAACAATTAAAATCGGACGTATTTCCGACAAAAGGAAGTGGTTTGGAGATTGTCTCCATGAATAATCCCGGCCAAATGATTGGACAATGGTTTGATCGTCTGAAGAGAGAAATCATGGTAACAAAACTCCGCGCAGTTATCGATTTGGAAAACAGAACCGAGCCAATCACTCTAAAAACAGACATTGACATTGATGGTAACACCAAAGCCGAGATTCATTGGACGCCAAGTAAGTTATATCCGACCATGCGGATAGATTCCACATATTTGGCCAAGAATGGCTTCATCTTTAATAATAACAAGGAGAATTTCCAAGATACGCAAGAAACAGATTTAAAGCTTGACTTAGGTAAAATAAAAAACAATTCATATGGTTTTCATCACCTTAAAGATAGTCTCAATTTAGGAATACTCCTACCTACTCCATATGATGATGAACTTGCGTCACTAGGAGTTAAGAAGCCATTGCCCAACACAAAAGAAGGTGTTGATAAGTTCTTGTTTACATTCTTCTTCCCCCTATGGGTATGCTGCCTCATATTGGCACTTATCCTGGCATACATCATATGGGTTCTTTCTGCCGTGAGAAGAAATGCAAAATATGACATTAATGCAGATGTGTCCTTTTATGATGCAGAAGATGAAAAAATAGGCAACACTAAAAAACCATCTGGTACATATCATCTCAAAGTTGGTAAAGGTGGCAGCAACGCATGTGGCATATCTGATGCTGAATGGCAATTTGAGATTAACCGAGTTAAGTCGAATCCTTTTACACCATGGGCTAAACCGCATTTTGAATGGCATAAGACACAAGGCACTGTCTATTCAGGAAAACGTAAGGCTGATGCATCTGGCATTCTAGATAAAAACAGTAACTCATCAGTTCGTCTCACATGTTGCGATAACGAAGGCGAAAAATCACACACAATAAAAATAAAAATGAAAGAAGATTAATATAACAACTAAAATATAAAATATTATGGCTAACGACAAACACATTTTTATCGGAATTGGCGGCTCTGGTTGCCAAACCGTTTCGCAAATCAAGGAGAAAGTTTACGAAAAAAGATTTACTGAAGCAACGGCTGCAAAATCTCGTCTCCAACAGATGAACGACAGCTATCGTTTTTTATTCCTCGATACCGATCAACGCGATATCGATGAGGCAAACAAACGCAATAGAGAAACGTTTGAAAAAGGAAAGGTTCCATTCATCAGTCCTCAAACTGACCTGATAAACTTAGGACGAGCCAACCCACAGGCCATCTATTATGAGGCCAAAAATGATCCTAAGACGCTTATCAATAAGAGAATTCTTGAGGCGTGTTCAAAAGAACTGGCAGCCAAGATTCCAGATCAACCTCTAGCATTCGGAGCTGGGGCTTTCCGTATGAAATCACGCATAGCCTTTGCCCACTCATTGACCGATTTTCAGTCAAAACTACAAGCCGCTATATCAGGCCTAAATGACGTAAAGACAGTAGGCGGCGAGGATTGTATCATTTACTACTGGGTAGTTGGAAGTACACTTGGAGGTACAGGTTCAGGCATTTTCAACGATGTATTATATCATGTCAACCAGATTCATCATCAGGTTGTAGGAAATGGAGATCCACAACTTGTTCTCACCATGTATATGCCTAAGGTATACATCGATAGCAACGCAACAGAAGAGAAATATGCTTTGAATGCATTTGGCGTTTTTTCAGAACTAGATGCATTTAAGGAAATGAGTTATGATTTAGAGCGCCAGACCGTTATGCATAGACTGGCATTCCAGAATGACTACAACTTAATAAATTCTGACAAGCGTTATTGTCCATTCTATTATCTTATTCCTGTTGATATACAAACAGACAAGGGAACAAGTTTGGGTTCCACCCATACGATGTATAGAAATACTGCGGAAATGCTTTATCATTTACACAACGGCAAAGCAGGTTCCACCTTCCGTAGTGACATCGATAACTACATGAATGACATAATGGAACGCAACCATAAGGATTTCTTAGTTCCTATGGGTTACGTTTCACTGCAAAAGCCAGAAGAGCAGTTCCGAAACTACATGCACTATCGTTTCAAAAGAGATCTTTTGCGCGATTGGTTACTCAATGACGGTAAGACCATCGAAGAAAGTAAAGTTGACGGACTTAAGAAAGAACTCTTCCGTGAACTTGAGGTAAAGCCTGGTACACTTGCTTATAAAATCAGTCAACGCGAAGAACTAGATGAAGCTCTGAATTCACAGCCCACAGACGCAAGTGAGTTGAATGGCGAACTAAAATTGGACAATATAAACAGTCTTCTTGAAGATGTTCTAAATAAGATTGACAAGAACGGAAAGGGAGATATACGTAACCGATATAAACAGGTAATAGTTGAAGGCATATGGGATGCTGCAGAAGATATGATACGCAAATATGGTTTAACATACACCCATGATGCTATTGACGCCGTACGTAAAAATGTTGCCGACGACTACGAAAAGGATGATAACAAGCTAAAAGAGGCAAAGGATGCTGTTGATTCAAGAATAGACGAACTAAGAAAACTGTTTGAAAAGGCAAACAAAAACGGAAAGTTTGAAAAGAACAGTCATAACAAAGAAGAAATTCGCCAGTACATTTCAGCCTTAAATGACTACGTTGATGAGGCTATCAAGAATAAAATTGAATACTGGGCTCACGACATTCTCAAGGACATTTGTGTAGATGAGAAGAACAGTGAGATGGCTATTCTCAAAAGTTATATTGCCAAGATAAAAGGCAAAGTTACAGAATTAAATACTGAAGCAGTTCATCAATATACCTCTGTGCTGCCAGGTAATTTTGGTAAGGCAGCGATGGATGTCACCACTGTATATCTACCTCAGCTTCGTAATATATGTGATGGAAATGGTTGGATTCAAGATAATTTCTTCAGTTCTATCTACACTACCATCATTAAAGCACAGAAAGATAAAGATGAAACTGCAGATCGCGACCAAATAATGAAACTAGTAGATGATGACATCTACAATTCTCAAGATGAAGCAGTCATTAAAGAGATCAACAAAGGACAATATAAATACGAATGGGACAATTCGTTTGATGAGAAGAAGAAAAAAGATTCAAAGACTTTACAGAATAAAGTTAGATTCTTTACAAATCGCCGTCTCGAAGATAGAAATGCCCAGAAGATTGTTGATGATTTCGTTGCCATTGCTACAGACATTCTTGATAAGAAACTTAAGGGCAACAAAGAGGTTCAAGGTAAATGGTATGAGCAAAACGTATCAGGTTTCTTTGGTGAACTCACAAATGAAGAGAAAGACGAAGTTCGCCGTAGCCTGAACCCAGCACTCTTCTTCAGCTACAACTCAAACCGAATTGATGTTGTTAAGAAGGAAGAACACGTCGTATTTGTTGCAGGAAGCGAGGATCTGGCAGCAGAAATGTTAGGTTTCCAAAAAGGAAATCCCAAACACCGCTTTGAGAAGGCAGAAAGCGATAACACAGCTTTAGTTTTAAAGTCAAAATACGGTTTATCTCTTGCTGATTATCGTATTTATGACTCCATCAAGGCTGTATATGACAAGGCTACCTTCCGCGAGAAGTACCACTTCCACCATTCGTTCGCTCAGTTCCAAGAAAAGATAACATTAGCAGATCTGCCTGATGAGATTCTACCACAGCACTATACTTTTGCAAAGATCCAGATTCTTGATGCATTCAAGAAAGAATTAGCCCCATTCTTCTATAAGGATGAGTATGAGCCAGACAACTATGCTGTGTCTATGTATGAGGAAAATCCCAATAACAGCCAGTACTTCAGTATTGCTGTGCCAGAGGCGTTCACAATCAATCAAAAAACAGGTGCGCCTACTCTTAAAAAGAAAGATAATGATCGTAACCTCTATCTTGAAATAGAAGGTGCTGATTTTGCAGAGCAATTCCAAAAGTACTGTAATCTATATTTCAACTATCGTTTTGGAGAAACGGTTGAAGGTTTACTCTCTACATTGTTAAAATACACGATAAAAGATAGTGACAATAAAGAACATACCGGAGAAGAAATTTTCAAAGATGGATATGAGAAAAAACAAAAAGAAATTCTTGACAGTCTTTTCAATAAGAAAAAAGAAGCACGCAAGCCTGAAGTGAGAAGATTGTACAATATACTCTTCAACATCATCCGTGAGGAATATAGAACTGTACATGAATTTATTAAGTAAATAATTTAAATTAAGGATATCTGATGCTTCCACTTTGGATTATAGATATTACTGACAAATCTCCACGACGGGACTTTTTTGAAAGTCTCGTCAAGGAGATTCATCATACACACCTATCTTTGGATAATAAGCCAAAAGATGGGGAACAAACAAATAATGAAAATAATGGTGGTCAGGACAAAAAAAATCCTGCGAATAAAGAAATCAACGAAAGTGATAATTCCACAAAAGACATTCTTGATGCTCGAGACAAAAGATTAGCTGCCAAAAGGACTACAGTATATGGCGACTATTGGTTTTATAGCCAGGTTAACTGCGACGAGCTTCCAGAGTCATTAGACTCAGAGAATATCACAGACATAGAAATTGCAGAAAAACTATATAGCTTTCAAAACAGTCTGGTAGAAGAAGGCATTGATTTTATTGAAACACTCAGGAAATCCAATGCCCAACCATATCAAACAATTAATATTGCCGTTCTAGGTGATATCACAGAGAGACAGTCTCAATTGCTATTTGCTTCGATAGCATCCATGCTGCAGAAAGAGAAAGGTAGGTTCCTTCCTCATCATATCCATCAGGGAATGGAAATCATGGGTATGTTATACATACCATGTGATGTAAACACGAAACAAGTTTGCGAACGAGTTAAGATACAACGTACTCTAAAGGAAATTGAGGTACAACACACAAATTCAACAATTCGTGGATATGACCACATTATGTTGTATCAAAATGTCCAAAACAGAACAGAATGTAATTACCCGATGCTTGACCCTAAAGGGCAAGCGGAATATCTGCTTCAATGCCTTATCCACCTATTCTATGCTTGTGATACCGTCCACCCTCTATTAAGTGGAACCGGATCAGCTGATGATTTCTTCTTTTCTATGGGTGCAACTTCAGCATTCTTTAACATGGATCTAGAAGACGAAACAGACTGTACAAATATCGCTTATAATATTGTTAGTAAGTTTAAGGAAAAGGGCAATAAAGAAAAAGTAGCTGATAAAGATTTAAAAATTCTCAAAAACGAGGACATCAATGCTAAACAGTTTATACAAATAGCAACTGATATTGAGGATCTCGACATCTATCAAGTCAATTTATCCAAACCAAATCCTCATCCCATTAAAGATTATCTCGCAGACTCCCTAAAAAGGATTTATTATCTGTCATATCTTCGACGACTCCCTATTGATTTGATGAATAGTATTATCGAGTTTATTGACGATAATACAAAAGAGACTTTACAGAAAGTATCTATCGCTCGCAAGAATGCCTTTAGGAATGTAGCCATTGGCATTAAGCCTTCAATTAATAATGTAATCAAGAAAATCACGACTGATGATGGAGGCTTATTCTTCATCGAAGAACTCTTTAAAGATGCTCAAGGAAGATTATCAAAAGAAAAAGCTAAAATCAAGAATTGCCTTGAAGTTGAATTCTGGTCTAATATTCAAGAGGAGCATGTACCCAGAAAATTAAGAAAACATTTTGAAGATTATCATACTTGTTACACTCATGATAATGAGACAAAGAATGATGGTAGTGGCTGTGCCGATATGAAAAAAGAGGCACTTAAGGATCTTTCCGGACATATCAGCCAAGAACCAACGTTGTTAAGTATAATCTGTAGATGCGTCTTATTGGGTATTATCTTCTCATTGGCTATTGTTCCTATACTTAATATTTTGTCACCTCATATTATTGACTTAGGACGTATCAAGAGAAATTCTGAATTCTGGTTCACATTCACATTCTTTATTCCTACTTTGATGCAGTTCATCAAGTTCTACTTATATCAAAGGAAAAAGAATATGTACATTCGCGTTCTAAAGTCATATTTCCTGCACGATGCATTTGCAAGAGTAGCCAACCGCATTGAGATGGAATCTGCTATATTTTATGACAGACTTACTGACTTATGCGGCGAATACCTGGAAAGGTGTAAAATGATAAGAAAAGATGTGCATATTGAAGTCAATGACACCCAGACAGATACAGAACTGCCGCTAACACTGTTTAATATTAATCTGAATGGTGGAACGTTTGGTGGAGAGACAATCATCCCTGATGACAGAATCAAACGGGCACAAATAAGGGTTGCGGGAAAACCACGTTTCGTAAATGAACTGAATCGCGAATTATACTATATCCTTATCAATAATTTTAGTGACAAATTGGAAATTTTATTCAACAATGTTGATATCCGAGACAACAAAAATATGATACTGGATGAAGCCTCTGGAAGATATATATTCAGGAGCCACAGTGAAATAGAGAAAGAAGATGCAGAAAAATGGC
>Ga0326513_10004277_pt1 | contig 10256 bp, 7 predicted proteins | sample 2_2465_0518_D_FD_203654 | JGI IMG/M metagenome (GOLD analysis project Ga0326513, IMG submission 203654) | Bovine rumen microbial communities from UC Davis, California, United States - 2_2465_0518 | ecosystem: Host-associated > Mammals > Digestive system > Stomach > Rumen | place: USA: California...
TCATTTCGGCGGCGGCGTCGCGCGTGAAGGTAACGATCAACATTCGGTCGGCGTCAATCGGGTTTTCGGCGCGGGTTATCAGCTTGATTACGCGCTCAACAAGCACGGCTGTTTTTCCCGAGCCTGCCGCAGCCGACACAAGCACCGAACCGCCTGTTGCGTAAATCGCCTGCCGCTGTTCATTTGTCCATTCAGGCATCTTCCTCACCTCCCAAATCCTTTTCAAGCTGCGCGTAAACCTCGGCGTTGTCTACCGAGAAGGTGTTGCGCGGTTCGCTCATTCTGTAGGCGCAAACGCTGTCGTAGGGGCAGTATTCGCACGCGTCATGCGCTCCCTTTGTTGGGGACGCCTCAATTTTTCCGCTGTAAAGCTCCTCTCCCATTTCGGCTGTGATGAGGTCGAGCTTTTGGAATATTTTTCCGAACTGCTCAAGGCTTGCAAGGCTCTTTGCGGAGCTCGGCTTGCCCTCCTTGATTTTTACCGGGATATACATAGCCCCTTCGGTTTTGTCCATGCCTTTGATCACGCGCGAATCGTCAAGCAGCAGTCCGTTCATTTTATAGTTGTCGCTGATTTTCCCGGCTATCTGTTCGTCGCTGAGGTTGTCGGCTGAGATGACAGGCACGCCAGCCGGCATGTAGAGTATTCCCGCGGGGGTGGTTTTGCCGTATCTTTCGGCTCCGTTTTCTCCGATTGAATGAAGATAAAGCAGCATTTGCAGGTTCAGTCCGTACAGGATATCGGACAGCTTGAACTCCTTTGAGCCTGTTTTGTAGTCAACGACGCGGACGAAGGTGTTGCCGTCGTGGGTGAGCAAATCAACGCGGTCAACGCTGCCGCAGACGGCTATTTTATGCCCTGTGGGCAGGGCGATCGTGTAGGCAGGGATATCTTTTCCGATGTTCAGCTCACAGTCGGCAACGCTGAAATCGCTCTGGCTGAGCTCGTCAACGAGGTGGCGCAGCAGCAACAGCAGATTGCGGCGCAGCATTTCGAGCTTATATAAAAAGGCGTTCGTCTTTTCCTGCGCGCCGCCAAAGTAGTCCTCGAGATAGGCGTCGATTATTTTTGAAATGAAGTCGGAAAGCTCGGTATCTGTCATCGCGGAATATTCTTTTTTAGAATATTGAGTAAAAAATTTTTCGAGCGCGTAGTGCACGAGCGTGCCGTACTCCATTTGATTTATCTCCGCTTTCAGCCGTTCGCGCACCCTCAGCGAGTAGTTGCAAAAGTAGGCGAAGCGGCAAAGGCTGAATTTTTCGATTTGCGAGGCTGAAATCGTGAGGTTTTCTCCGAAGATTTTTTCTGCGTTTTCGCTCTTTTCAATTTTGAACGGCTCACGGCTCAAAGCGCGCCTTACCGCCGTTGATTTTGCGGAAAAGCGGCTGTCCGCTTCAAAGAATCCCCCAAGGCCGTTAAGCTCCGTCATTCCCTCGCCGAGCGATTTTGCGTACTCCTCAAACGCGGGCTGCAGCGCGAGCATTGAGTCGGCGCGGCTGTCAAAGTCGTCGCAGGACAGCACGGAAATCGTGGGGAAAATCTCGGTCAATTCGGTGAAAATCACCGACGGCGAAAGCTGCTCGCCCTTTAAACTGACCAGCGGACAGCTTACAAACATCCGCTCTGAAGCCGAGGCAAGGCAGGAATAGGTCATAAAGGTTTCAAGGCTTGCAAGGTCGGAAAAATCGTCGCTGATTTTGATGTCGCTGATTGACAGCAGCTTTAGCTCGAACGCCGAAAACAGTCCCGAGGTGTGCGGCACGGCAGGAAATACTCCGTCGTTGCAGCCGATAAGAAAGCTGATTTTCTGTGTTGAATTGCGCACCCTCTGAGCGGTGGTGACGTTCACGCAGTCTGCGGTCTGGGGTATCTGCATGAACTCGATCGACGACATCTGGATAGACAGCAGCTCGTAGTACCGCTTTGGCGCAAGCGGCTGAGCGCCGACCGCCGCAACGGTTTTGTCGAGCGCGTTCATGAGCATCGCCCAAATTCTGAGCTGTTCCTCGCTCTGAGCGTTTTCGCCTGCCGCGTCAAGCTCGTCGCAGAGCTTTGAGAGCGAGTCTGGCACCTTTAGTTCAAGCAGTAATTCATATAGCAGGCGGCTGATTTCCTCGCCGTTTTTGTTTTTGATTTCTTCTCTGAATTTCAGCAGAGGTTCAGCGAATGAGCGGCGCACCTTTTCAACGGTTTCAAGCGCCTGTTTGTCGGCTTCGGTGAATTCGTCGGCAAAGCCGCTCGGATTCTGCCTAAACTTTGAGCATAGCCTGCTGCCGCTCAGGCTCCAGATATATATGTAATTTTCAAAAGCGTTTATTTCTTCTAAAGAATTTTCAGTTAACCCCGTCTTTAAAAACGCCAGCGCGTCCTCCCTTTTAAAGCCGTTAAGAATAAGCCTGAAAATCGAGTTGACAAGCCGAACAGGCGGCATGACCTCGGGGTCGCGGGATGAATCCATGAAGTACGGGATCTCGTATTTATCAAAGACGGTGTTGAGCACGCCGAGGTACGGGCTGAGGTCGTTGCATATTACCGCGACGTCGGAATACAGACAGCCTTCCTCAATTACAAGCCGCTTGATTTTACGCGCGGCGAACTCGCACTCGTCGTAAATATCGTTGGCGGCGTACAGCGCGATTTCGTCGGGGACGGTCTGAGAGGGCGTTTTTTTCATGCGGAAAACCTGCGCTTCAAGCTCTTTTAAGCTGTCGCTCTTAAAACGCTTCGGCTCGGTCAGCTTTACAGGGGTTTTTATCGGTATTCCGTCGCGCTGCGCCATGCTTTTTATCGCCTTAAGGCTCCGCTGAGTTGTTGCGAACACCTCCTCGCTGCCGTCGGTGAGAGGGTCGAGGGTGAGGCTCACGTTCATCTCACGGCTGCGGTTCAGGAGAATTCGCAGGATCCTGAGCTGTACCGAGGTGAAGCCGCTGAAAGAATCGATGTAGATTACAGCGTTTCGGAACAAATTATTATTCTCTGAGAGAATTAATTCCGCGCGCGCGAGGTTGTCGAGCGGATCGATATAGCTTTGATTTACGAGCGCGTCAAAGGTTTGGAAAACAAGCGCGGTTTCGCTGAGCTTTGATTTTAGCGAGCTGTCGGTCATTTTATCCGCCGCGGCTTTTAGCATTTCGGCGGTGACTCCGTTCTTTTTGCACTCCTTTAACGTGCCGAGCATTAAATCCGTCAGACTGACGCTTCCGCCTGATTTGAGCACGCTTAGTTTTTCGCTGAGCTGCTCGAGAGCTACGCTCATAAGCACGGCTCTGGTGCCGTCGTCTATTACGTTTTGGAACACGTTCGCGGTCTTTTCAAAAACATGGCGGCACAAGCCCTCAAAGCCGAACACGGTCACGTTTTTTGACAGCCGCGCGCCGAGAATCTCAAGAAAATCCTTTTCGGTTTCAAATGAGCTTTGGTCCGGAATGAGCATTATTATATCGCTTTCGCCGCTTTTTACGCGGTCGCTGATTTGCTCGTAGATGTACGCGGTTTTGCCGCTGCCGCTTTTGCCTAAAATAAATCTCAGCATGATATCGCCTCTCAAATTAATCATGCTTTATTATACCACAAAGCAGTGTGTCATTTAAAGGACTTAGGTAAAAAACGAGCGGATTTTTTCAAAGAATTCGATTATCTTGAATTTGTATTCGGTGTGCTCGTCGTGTACGACCTCGTATTCGTTTTGGTCAAGGGCGCGTTTTGCGTCCTCGTCGGGCTGAGGCGACACGCACAGCGAGGGGTACATTACGCACCACCAGTTGTGCCCCTTGCCGCTGCCGATAGTTATGCGCAGCGCGTCGTACATTCCCGAGGGCAGGGTGTAGTTTTTGTAGCGGCGAGTGGTGAAGTACATCTTGGTGATTTGGGCTGTGACCTTGTAGGTACTGCCGTTATTGAGCACCTCTCGGTACGCGGTGTTCGCGATCGTTTGGAGATTTTCAGATACAAGCCTTTCCGCCTGCTCCTTGCTTTCGGCAGAGTTGAACAGCTCCTTTGTGGTTTCAAGCACCTTGTCGCGCACCTTCAATTTTAGCGCCTGGTCTGATTCGCTGTCGGAATTTGCGAGGATGTGAAGCCTGAAAACGTCGTTGTAAATTGCAGAGCAGTTTGCCTGGAACGGGATTACGGAGTAGATTACAGCAAGCGCGAACGCAACGCACGCCGCAGTGATAAACCTTTTTAGCATAAGAAAAACCTGCCTTTCAATTTGATGATTGGCAGGTTTTTGGGATTTATTCAGTTTAATTAAGGAAAATAAATGTCATTTCGACTAAGCGAAGCGCATGGAGAAATCCCCTTTTGATAGAAGTCGGTTTCCTATTTGGGGGATTCCTCGGCTACGCTCGGAATGACATCTATGATTGAATTTGGTTTCCTATTTGGGGGATTCCTCGGCTACGCTCGGAATGACATCTATGATTGAATTTGGTTTCCTATTTGGGGGATTCCTCGGCTACGCTCGGAATGACATCTATGATTGAATTTGGTTTCCTATTCGTTTTCAACCACTTCGCAGCCGATATTGACAGGCTTGCACAAAAACGTCTGCGGATATTTTTCTTTCAGCTCGTCACAGCATTTTTGCGCCTTGTTTGACGATGTGAACACCGCGAAAACCGCAGAGCCTGAGCCGCTCATTCCGGCGCCCTTCGCCTTGTTTTTGAGCATAACGCTTTTGATTTCGTTCACCTCGGGGATTTGGAGCGCAAGCTCAAAATCGTTGAAGATGGTTGAGGTTATCATGAACATATCGCGGCTGTAAATTGCCTTTACCATTTCGTCGGTGTAGCACGGATGAGGCGCTAACGCGTCTACCTTTTTATACGCCTCGGCGGTGGATACGCTGACGGCGTCGGGCTTGCAGATAACAATATCCGAACAGCTCAACGACGGCAGCTTTTTGAGCGTTGCGCCTATTCCCGTACACAGCTTTGTGCCGCCCTGAACGCAGAACGGAACGTCCGCTCCTACGCGCTCGGCGATAGCGTTCATATCGGCAGGATTGAGGTGAGCGGAAAAGAGCTGATTGAGCGCGAATATCACCGCCGCGCCGTCGCTGCTGCCGCCCGCAAGTCCCGCCTGAGTGGGAATTTGCTTGTCTATTTCAATGTGAACGCCCTTTTTGGGCATTTTGCAGTAGTCAAAAAATCTGAGCGCCGCCTTGACCGCGATATTGCTTTCGTCGTTGGGCACTCCCTCGTAGCCGCAAAAGACCGTTACCTCGCCGCTGTCGTTATCGGTCACGGTGACGGTGTCATACAGGCTGACCGCCTGCATTACAGTTGAGATCTCGTGGTAGCCGTCGGGACGTTTTCCGAGAACGTCGAGCGACAAATTTATTTTGGCGGGAGCCTTAACCGTTATTTTCATCTTTGAGCTCCTTTACAAATTCACGGATTTTTTCGAGCGCGGTTTTGAGGTGCTTTAGCGAGTAAGAATAGCTTACTCTTACAAAGTCGTTACCGCACTGACCGAACGCGCTGCCCGGAACAACAGCCACCTTCTTTTCCATAATAAGGCGCGTGCAGAATTCCTCGGAGCTGAGTCCCGTCGATTTGATGCACGGGAAAACATAGAACGCTCCGAGCGGCTCAAAACAGGTAAGCCCCATTTCGTTGAAGCCGTCAACCACAAGACGGCGGCGCATGTCGTATTCGTCGCGCATTCTGTTTACGTCGCGGTCACCGTTTTTGAGCGCCTCGATAGCGGCGTACTGAGCGGTTGTGGGCGCGGACATGATTCCGTACTGGTGGAGCTTTGTCATCTGCGCGATTATCTCGGCTGGTCCGAGCGCGTAGCCCAGTCTCCAGCCCGTCATGGCGTAGGATTTTGAGAAGCCGTTGATTACTATCGTGCGCTCGTACATTCCGTCTACCGACGCTATCGAAACGTGGTCCCTGCCGCCGTATGTAAGCTCGGAATAGATTTCGTCGGATAGCACGATGAGGTCGTGCTTTATGATCACCTCCGCGATTTCCTCAAGGTCGCGCTTTTCCATGATGGCACCCGTGGGGTTGTTCGGGAAGGGCAGGACGAGCAGCTTGGTTTTCGGAGTGATAGCCGCTTCGAGGTCTGACGCCTTCAAGCGGAAGTTGTCCTCGTTTTTGGTGTTGATTATTACCGGCGTGCCGCCTGCCATTACCGCGAGCGGCTCGTAGCATACAAAGGACGGCTGGGGAATGATGACCTCGTCGCCCGGGGATACCATGCAGCGCATTGCAAGGTCTATCGCCTCGCTGCCGCCAACGGTAACGATAGTCTGCGTTGAGGGGCTGTAGGTCACGCCGAAGCGGCGTTCGTAATACTTTGTGATCTCCTCAAGCAGCGCCGAGAAGCCGCGGTTAGGAGAATACCATGTTTTGCCCTTTTCAAGGCTTCTTATTCCCTCGTCGCGGATATGCCACGGAGTCTGGAAGTCGGGCTCGCCGATGCTCAGCGAAATCACGTCGTCCATCTCGTTGGCAATGTCAAAAAACTTTCGGATCCCCGACGGCTTGACGCCCGTTATGCTTCGGTTTAGATATTTATTGTAATCTATCACAGGATAAAGCTCCTCTCGTCTGCGCTGTTCTCAGACGAAAACAGCTTCATTCCTCTGTCCTTGTAACGGCGAAGAATAAAGTGGGTGCCTGTTGAGAGTACGCCGTCGATCGTGGATAGCTTTTTTGCTACGAACATTGCGATGTCCTGCATTGTTTCGCCCTTTACGATGAGCGCAAAATCATATACGCCCGCCATGAGATACACGCTTTCAACCTCGTCGAACGCCATGCACATTTCAGCCATATCGTCAAAGCCCGTTTCCTTTTTGGGGGCGACCTTTAGCTCAATGAGCGCCTCAACGTGGCGGCTGTCGTTTACCTGCTCCCAGTTTACTACCGCCTGATAGCCCTTGATTATCCCCTCTTTTTCGTATTCCTTGATCTGAGCCGCGATATAGTCCTCCGGCTCGCCGAGCATTGCCGCGATCTCCGCGGTGCTGAACTGTGAATTTGTTCCTAATAGCTGAAGTAGTTTATCCATATATATTCCTCCTATAATAAACAATTGTCATACTGAGCGTAAAAAACCAAAATGTCATTTCGACCAAGCGAAGCGCGTGGAGAAATCCCCTTTTGATAGAAGTTGGTTTCCTGTTTGGGGGATTCCTCGGCTTCGCTCGGAATGACAGGACTGTTTTGGCTGAGTGCATAATGACTGCAAAAAGATATACGCTAAGCAGGGCTCCTTTTTCAAAGGCGCTGTCAATCACGCAAGTGATTGACTGAGGATTTAACTGAACTGACATTTCCGTTCTGTCAAAGGTTTTTGATGATTTATAACGTCATCTGATAAATCCTCCGTCACGCCGCAAGCGGCGCGCCACCTCCTTTATAAAAGGAGGCTTTATTGTTCATAGTCAATTATTGTTATCTTGATTTAACCGGTTGACTTTTTCTACAGTCCGGGCTCCCGTTGAGGAGAGGCTTACGCCGGCATTAGCTCATGCTTTTCCACCGTATTTATCATATTGACGCAGACCGACGCCGCCACGCATAACAGCTCGTTGGCTTCGTCATTTATTTCAAGCTCGGTGTAGCCCGAATGGCGCGTGTGACTGAACACAACCGATTTATCAACGTCTATCACCGAAAAATTCTTTGTTTCAATGCTTCCGCTGACGTGCCAGTTGTTGCCGTAAAAATATGAGAGCAGACCGTTTTTTGTGGGGACGACTACAAAAGTTATCCTGCTTTTGTCCGCCCTGAGCACAAAGATATTCGTTGCAGGGAACGGCATTTTGCGGATTTTTGCCCTTATTTGTCCGTCGGTGCCGCATATTTTGATATTCATACTTTTTTCCGAGCCTGATTTTTTACGCTGTGTTCTGTATCTTTCGTCGCCTGACTCGCTGAAAATTACAAAGTCCTGCTCGTTTGAAGACTTGTCACGCTTTATGAAAAGCCTCATTGCTATCACCTTAATAATAAATTAACCGCAGGCAAGATATACCTACGGTTATTATACATCATATGATTAAATTATACAAGTGATAATTATAAAAGTGTTCGTTTGAGGGTTTTTGTTTTAAACAGTGCGCGGTCGATGAGCATGTATTCCTTTTGGACGATGTATGTGCTTGTGTAGCCCATAATCAGCCAGAAGAACATTACCATAAACGAAACGTCGTAGAGCAGTGTGATATCGAAGAACGAATACACAAGGTACGCCGCCAAAAAGCTGAACATACAGGGGAACAAGTCCTCCTTGTACTCCTTGCCCTTCAAAAACAAATGCTGGGCGCAGTGCTTTGTAAAGCGGAAGCCGAATATGCAGAACAGAATAAGTCCTATCGCGCCGGTAGACATCAGTATCGTAAGAAGTCCGTTGTGCGCGTCGCTGTGGTGGAGGTCGTATTTATAAACCTTATTTAAATACACCTGACTGTAATATACAATATTGCCGTAGCCTACGCCCGTCACGGGAGCGAGCTTGACAATATCTATTCCCTCTGTCCAAAGCTTGAAGCGGCCGCTGTCGATATTTTTGTTTTCATGCTCAAAGGTGATTATATCCTCAGGCTCAGAGCGCTTTTCGTCCTCAAATTCCTCGATAAAGTTTTCCTTTTCAAAGATGATATCGACAAGCGAATTTGTCTGAGCCGTTACCGCCGCAAAGCCCGTGTTGAAGATAGTGCGGAACATGAGCGACGAAAAAACGAGCACCACCGAAATCACGATTACCGAACCTGCCCTCAAAAATGTGGTAAGGACGGTGAGCTTCTTTTTCTCGGAGAAGAAATTGTAAGCAAGATATACTATCAGATACGCGAGCACCAGAACGAAGGTTGCGTTTGAGTCCGAAAGCAGAATCGCGAAGAAGTTTGAGATAACGCAGAGCACTACCCACGCGTTGTTGATTTTCCCAACAACGTCCCTGAGCTTCTGCTTGCTGAGCATGTGCAGACAGAACAGCGCTGCAGCGGACAAGAATCCGAGCTGGTTTGGATTTGCAAAGAAGCCCGTGAAGCGGTTCTCAAATACCGTGAACGGAAGCTCCGCCTGAAGCAGTCCGAAAAGATTGATATCGAACATATAGCGGATGCCGAACAGCAGACAGAAAAGTCCGAGCAGATTTCCGATCGTGACTATATAAACTATCGCTTTTGCGATGAATCCGAGCTCCTCCATGAAGTTGAAGTTCGGCTCGGTGTGCACGCCGTAGAATATGAAGAAGCAAATAAGCGCGTGCAGGAAGAACATGAAGCTGACAGGCAGAGTTACCGAAAAGCATATCAGCATTGAAACGAGCATTACCGCCAAAAACGCGCCTATCCAAAGTCCGAAGCGCATTTTAAAGAATGTATTGTAGCGGCGCTGGTTATAGTAAACGAGTCCGACTCCCCAGACAAACATAAAAACCGTGAGAACATACGCCGGAAACAGCACGAAAATTATGCGGCAGGAGAGCAGGGTCAAAATATATGATTTACGAAAAAGCGAAGTATCCTTTAAAATATCCTTTACCCTGTTCATACGCACCTCTACTTTGCGACCTCAACAACGGTCTTAAACATAATTCCGATATCCGAGAAGAATCCGAAATTTTCAATATAGCTCAAATTATATTTCATCTTCTCGGGAAGGATCTGCTCAATATACACCTTGTCGGCGTCGTCACATTCGGCGAGGAGCTTTTCCTCGTCCTTATACTGTATCGACGCGGGCGAGGTAATACCGGCGGGCATAAGAAGCGTGGCGTAGTAAACGTCCTCATACTGCTCAACGTACTTCGGAACCTCGGGGCGCACGCCCACAAACGACATGCTTCCCGAAAGCACGTTGAAAATCTGCGGAAGCTCGTCAAGACGGTATTTTCTCAGCTTTCTGCCGATTTTTGTAACGCGGTCGTCGTGGTCGGTGGTGACCTGAGTGCCTAAGCTTTCGGCATTTACGACCATTGTGCGGAATTTTAGAATCTTAAATTTCCTTCCGTATGTTGTAACTCGTTCCTGTCTGAACATCACGGGGCCCTTTGAGGTAGCCTTGACCATGATTGAAATTACGATGATCGGAACGATCAGGAATACAAGCATGATGAGCGACAGCAAAATGTCGAGCACACGCTTGAAGAATATTCTTGAGCTTTTCTTTTTGAGAGTGTCGTAGTACTGCTTTACCCCGTCGTTCTGAAAACACTCGGGCAGTTTTTCAAACGCTTTCATTTTTATCTCCGTAAATAAATTGATTTGGCAAACGCTCAAAATGCGGCG
>Ga0326513_10004278_pt1 | contig 10256 bp, 19 predicted proteins | sample 2_2465_0518_D_FD_203654 | JGI IMG/M metagenome (GOLD analysis project Ga0326513, IMG submission 203654) | Bovine rumen microbial communities from UC Davis, California, United States - 2_2465_0518 | ecosystem: Host-associated > Mammals > Digestive system > Stomach > Rumen | place: USA...
GAGTTCTGCGCGGACGCTGGAATGGTGTGCGTTCTTGACATGCGCGACGCGAGGAGGATGTGCCCAGACATCGACAAGTGGATCGCAGAGCATGACTGGTGCGCGACGGTTATCAGGGGATTCAAGGGAAAGGTCAGGCTCATGACGATGACGACGAAGCGCTGGATGAAGGACTGGAAAGACATCTGCCAAAGAAAGCGCATCGTGTACGACGACGTGGAGCTTCGCGTGAGAGGAGACGGGATGAAGGACGGTAACACGTTCTGTTTCGAGAGCTACCAGACAAGCCTATAGGAGGTTGGCATGGAAAAATACCTAAAGATTGCAGCAAGGGCATGGGCAGGCGCGACTCTCAACATCAAGAAGTTCGCAGACGCCTATGTTGAGGCGGTTGGTAAGTTCAGAGACGAGGCTATGGAGAGGTTCTCCGCGGCGTATCCGATGTTCGGAAAACGCGAATGGCGCCGACTCGGGCAGATAGGAGCCGGAAGTCTTCTCCCGCAGTTCTTCTTCAAGAGCGACTTCTTCGTCGGCAAGCTTCTGAACATGACCAGCTCGATACGCATCCAGAAGGCGCTTGTCGGAGCGTCTAACGACGGAAGAATCCGTGTCGACCGCGGAAACGGGCCCGAGAAGGTCAAGCTCGCGGACCTAACGCGCAAGGAGGAGAAGGCGCTCATCCTTCTTCTCAGCGAGGAGAACGAGAAGCTGTCACCTGATGATCTGAAGCTCAAGTACAGAACGCTTGTCGCAAGAGTGAACAAATCGAACCGGGCAATCAGTCCTGCGTGGGAGATAAGGATTGTCGGCGGATGCCCTGTTGCCCACTTCAACAGGTCGTGCAACATGGGGAGGTTCGACCTCGAAGATGCGCTGGAGCGTGTCAAGGGATGCCGTTCTGGATCTGCGCGCACAAGCCGCGAGATCCTTGATGAACTTGCAAATCACATCATCAAGCTTGAGAGCCTTCGTGACGACGAATGGGACTTCGAGGAGAAGCACGGCCAGCGCGACATGTGGGACGATGAAGTCATGAAAGAGCACGATGAACTGCTCAATGAAATCCAGGCTGCGCGGGATTACGCGACGAAACTGATCCGCGAAGCTACAGGCAACGACAAGCTGGAGGTGTAACTGGAGGGAAAGATATGGGAAAGAAGATTTCGGGCCAGGGATGGTTTGCCGTCAAGATTGAAATGCGAGGGACTAGGCCCGTAGCTGTCTTGACAGGCGACCATTTCCGGCCCGATGAAAGGGCAGTCGCAAACGCCGTTGTTGGAGTCGACGGCAAGGAGTCGTCCATTTCCGGAACGTCTCCCGTGTATCTGGTCAAGGATGCGGTCGTAAGCATCGCCTTGCGCGCGTCGCGTCTGAAGCGTGGGCTGAAGCTTGTGGACTGCCATGATGGCCCTCGCGGGAATCCGTGCGGAAAGTGCCGCAAATGCCGTGAGGCTCAAGAGCGCATGTTCACGCGCGTCATACTCGGGTCTCTCGAGCTTCCTGAAACGGATCTGTCGAAGAGGCTGAGAGATGCCGTGCAGCAGGTCATTGGACTCCCGTGGACAGACGCTCCGTGGAGCGGTCCGATGGCGGACGAAGAGGTTGAAGAAGTATTCGAAGAACTGGGAGTGACTCCCGTAAAAGAAGGAGAAAAGAAATGAACCACATTGTTACGAAGAGCGAAATTGAGACCAAGGCCCGCGTTAAGTACGCGGAGGCGAAACCGTCGGTGATGGTCGCCGACGATGAGCTTGCGAAAAAGGTTGCAGATCTCCTTGCCCTGCGCAAGAAGATGGATGAGGACGAGCTCCGCAAGTCCCAGATGATGGGGGAAATCATGGAGCAGATGAAAAAGGCCACGGTCCTCAAGAACAAGGACGGAGTAGTGATTGTGACATGGAGGGAGGCGAGTTCTACGTCCAAGGTGGACTATAAGGGCCTTTGTAAAAAGTACAAGGTGTCCGCGGAAGACTACAAGGCCTACACAACTACGAGCGCCGGCGCTCGTACTTTTGAACTCATCGAGACTAAAGAAGAGCGCGGGAAAGTTGCTAGCCTCATAGAACAGATGGAGATCTGAAACATGACAGCTGAAGAGTTCAGGGACAGGTATCGCGTCAGGGTCTGTGGTAGGTGTTGCGCTACTTGCAGGCACGGGCGCGACCTGTGCGACGACGGTGCATACGACTGCGTACATCCAGATCTCGAAGGCGAATCGATCATTGTGTCTTCTGAATCGGTATGCGATGCATGGGAGGTGATGAGGACATGAGGGTCTACGTTATCAAGGCCAAGTTCACAGGGCTCTACGAATGGGGTCCAGGATGGCTGTCGGGCAGAATAAAAGACGCATGGTACGACTTCTTCAGAAATGTAGACAGGATCATAAGGCCGGTGTTCTGGACGTATCTCGAAAAGAACGTGTTCACGCAGACCCAATATCTTGTCGGGACAGGCGGGAGCATATTTCTGCATCCGATGGACGTCTGCTACGTCGGACACTCGTACATGGTCTCAAAGCGGCTGAACGAACGAGGCGTCTTCGAGGAGACCGCGCCTGAAATCGACGAGCTGAAGGAAATCCTTACAGGAGCCGCGAACGCGTGCGGAGGGATCGTGGAGTTCTCTGACGTCTCGGTCGCAGAGATAGCCGAGCCGTCTTATGTGAAAGGAGCGGACCATGGAAAATGCTAAAAGAAGTTTCGTGGTGAGCATAGACTCAATATCCGAGTGGTATGAGGATTATTCGGAGGTCGCTTACGTATTCTCGTGCATGCCGAAATCAGAAGCGTATGCACTGCTTGCGGAAGAGAACGAACATAAAACAGAGAGCACCAAATGGGATGACGAGAACCTCCCAAAGCAGGTAAATGTAGTCCTTGACAGGAATGAAGAGGACGAAATAGACCTGTCGGATCTGAGCGCAGAACACGACCTCATTGCCTTGTACGAGGAGGAGATAGCCGAGAAGTGCACGGACTACGCTCGGGAAAAACTGTGCCAGTTCGATATGGTGCTTCCTGAGGGATGCGACTGGCATCTCGTCTCATGTGATGACGTTGTGCTCGAGAAACCGGAAAGCGAGGAAGGAGAAGATGAGGACTCTAGGATATCTGAAGGGGCTTAAAGAAATCAACACCGCCGACCTCTTCTGTGGGGCCGGCGGTGCATCTACTGGTTGTGACGAGGCATGCCGGCGCCTGAGATTCCGCAGGCGCGGCGTAGCGATCAACCACTGGAGGATTGCCGTTGACACGATGCGCAGGAATCATCCGAACCTCAATACGCTTGACTGCAAGATTGAGGAGGCGATTCCTGCGGAACTCGTCCATGGGAAGCTACATCTGCTTTGGGCGAGCCCGACCTGTACGCACTTCAGTCGCGCCCGCGGCGGAAAGCCAAAGAACGACCAGCAGCGGAGCCAGCCGGAGTTCGTTATCACTTGGCTGACGCAGTGTGACGTCGACAACCTCATAGTTGAGAATGTCCCGGAATTCCAGGACTGGGGTCCGCTGGACGAAGAAGGCCATCCTGTCAAGTCGCAGAAGGGCGTGTACTTCGAGGCATGGGTAACCCACATAAAGAGCCTTGGCTATAATGTGAAGTATGATGTCCTGTGCTGTGCTGACTACGGTGATGCGACTACAAGAAAGAGATTCTTCCTGATCGCGTCGAAGGCGGGACTTCCAATGCCAGAGTTCCCGAAGCCAGAGTTCGGGAATCATGTAAAGGGCATGAAGCAGTGGAAGGCTGTCAGGGACTGCCTTGACCTGTCAGACCTTGGGAAGAGCATATTCAACAGGAAGAAGCCGTTGGCTCGCAACACGCTGAGGCGCATCGCAGTCGGGATGAAGAAGTATAATGGAATGGAATTCCTTCTTGACATGCTCGGTTCTGGAGAGAGTCATGAATGCAGGCTCAGGCAGCTCGAACTTCCGCTGCCGACTCAGCACGCCGGAGGAAACCGTTTTGCGGTCGTTCGGCCGTTCATAGTCAAGTTGCGCAACAACAACACCGTCGAGGACATCGACGCCCCGCTTTCGACTGTCACGACGACCGGTGCGCACCACATGCTGTGCCAGCCGTTTGTTGTCGACTGCATAGGTCACGCCGGCGATCCAAAGGAGCTGGATGGGCCGATCGGAACACAGTGTACGCACGACAGGTTTGCACTGTGTTCTCCGATGGTTATCGGGCAACAGAGCTGCTCGGCGGCGCGTTCTGTGGACGAACCGTGCCCGACCATATCGACTAGCGGCGCAATACGAATCGCGACTCCGATTATATTGGACATGTCACGTCCTGGAGGAGGAGACTCTGGGCACGTAGGAAGCGCCGATGAGCCTATACGAACGATCACGTCGTGCGACGCGATGCAGCTCGGGCTTCCGATGCTGGAAGACGGCAGGCTCGTCGACATCAGAATAAGAATGCTTAAGCCGTCCGAGTTGGCAGCCGCGCATAGCTTCCCGAAGGAATATGTCTTGACTGGAAACCGTGGAGAGCAGGTCAAGCAAATCGGAAACTCGGTGCCGGTAATGACCGCGGCGGCGCTGTGCGAGCAGATGCTAAAGAAGTATGCGGCATAATGGAGATCCGACATGGAGAAAAAGTTCTTGGTTAACATCTATGACCGTTCCTCAATGAAGAGGATTCGTCAATTGATTGTAAAAGCAGGAAGCGCAGAAGAGGCGTGCAAGATCGGCATGAATTGGAACGAACGAGTTTCTTGCCGAAAAAAAGAAGAAGGAGGTAACGTCAAATGAGAGGATTGGATATCGCAATAAGCGCCCTTTACATGAGGGGCTTTGACCCTACAGAAGACCAGATAATCAAGGAGATCGTCAGGATGTCGAAGCTTGAATACAAAAAGGGCGACGAAGGAAAGATAAGGAAGGCGTTCGACGCGCTTTCATCATGGTCGCCATACGAGTCAATCGCCAAGTTCATGGCATATGATTTCAACCAAGGTTACGGTTGGTGCGCGAGATTCAGGGAAGGCGATCTCGTCGAGAACGCTAAAGGATCTTGGAAGTATGGCATCGTCAAAGGCATCGTAACTCAATGGAACAGCGGCGTGGAGCCTGATTGCTTCAGTCTCGAGGTTTCAATTAAGAACGGCAAGACCGACAAGGTGTTTTGGCAGCGGCTGAAGGAAGGCGACGTGAAGCTCGCAAACCTCCCTCCAGAGATCATGGAGCTTGCAAGGTCTCAAGTAGTTTCGAAGTGCCCTCTCTTGAACGGAGGGTGCTGATGAAATCGTTGCACGAGTTCTGGATGGAGTGCCAAGACAATGCAATGAGGCTTCAGGCAGCAGAGCCAGCATCGTTGACACTGTTCGGGCAGTTCGCCGCAATAGCATACACGCAAATGAAATGGATAGAAGACAGGAGGAATAATGCACAATCCGGGAATGACAAGGATGGCCGCAATCTCGTCGTTCGCATCGATAGGATGGGGGAACCCGATGGAGATGGTCAGGGACGCGTTCGGAACGAACACGGCGAAGGCGTGCAGGAAGAGGCACGAGATCAACAAGATGAAAAAGGCGGCCAAGGCCAGGAAGGCGGCGAAAAAGGCGAGGCGGAGGAACAGAAGATGAGCGACTTGTGCCACATGAGGAAAATGGAGCGAGGCAGGATTCTGTACTGCCTCGACTATATCATGAGAAGCCTCAATGATGAATATGCCCAAGGGCCATGGCTTTCAGATGGTGTCCCGGATGGCACTCTGTCTGAAAGGAATTTTCTTACTGATGAACAGGTTGAGGATCACGCGGAGCTGGTTGAATCGCAGGATGAACTTGATAGTTTCATGGCTCTTGCGGCAAAGATACTGTTCGGGGAGGTCTTCCCGAAGGCAATGCGCTTCATATGGACCAATTGCGACCATGAGAAGATTAACGAATTGTTCACAGCGGAAAGGCGTGTGTTGGCATGAAAAAAGAGCAAAAGAGAGTCTCGATCAACGAGAAGGAAAACTGGGGCGGCCTTGTGTCCCCAGAAACGCACGTGGCCGCGTTCGGCGCCAGATTCGCCGATAACAGGCGGCGTGAGTTCGGTATATTCGGGAACAGGATGACGCTCCTTGGCGAAGAGAGCGTGGCTCATAAGCTGGAGAGACTTATCACGAGCAGCAAGGTCATAAGAGCCATAAAGCGCAATACGTCGTTCTCGTTCTACGACGGCGACAAGCCTCCATACAACGACCGTAATTGCTGGGCGACCAAGTACACGATAGGAAAAGACATCGATGTGACGCTTGATGTGACGTGCGCAGGCGAGTATGTGTATGTCAAGGCGTATGCAGACAGGGCCCCTTCATGCTCTATAGGCGTAGAGCCGGTCACTGACAAGTTCGGCGAGACTGCGTGGATTGCCACCATGGAGGGCCGCAGCGGGGAATTCCCCATCATTCACGCTCATACGAAGACCGAGGCAATGAACTGCCTGATGGACTTCATAGCTAACGAGCTGGAAGGAAGGGATGATCTGTGGCTAATCTGAAGAAGACCAAGCGTCCTGTCAAGTCGCCAAAGAGGCCTAAGTTCAGGTATGTGGTCAAGGTCGTAGAAACAGCAGAGTATCTGACTGCGGTAGAATCTGACAAGAAACTCCCGTGGAGCAAGATAAAGGAAGTCGCTGAGCGCAGAAGAATAGCCGGCGAGCTTTCGTTCAGCGGAGTTACAGATGTTGACTCGTGGGTTAGTGAGGTCTACGTTTACGGCGTTAGGAGCGAGTCGTGAAAGGTGATATCAGGTCCGCACCTCTGTTCAGCGTCTGGCAGATAGATGCGTGGGCAGATGGACAAGGAGGATGGGAGTGGAATGACAAGTTCCGACTGTTTGAGTTCCGCTCAAGATCCCTCAACATGAAGAGGGAGTTTCCGGCTAGGCTCAGGTACTTCCTCTCTAACCACAAGGGTCCTACAGGCATCAAGGACTACTATGACCTTGGCAGAGGATGGTACTATGTGACCGACGACTGGTATGTCATGGAACTATGCAGGAAGTGCGACGGGCAGCCGTGGTACGCCTGCATTCGTGAAACACCCGATTAATCAAGGAGGAGTTATGGTAGTGCTTGGAGAAGAAGAGTGGAACAAGGGAATCGTCATGGCCAGAGTAGTGGTGATTACTTCTGGCCCTGGGGGGAAGTATGAAATCGAGATGCGGTCTTGTACATGCAAGGAGGACATGGATCGCGGAGCCATAGTAGTCTACAACCCGTTCGAGGATAGGCTGATGTGGTTTAGGGGCGACCATCTGGGAGAGTTGGAGGCAAGGAGCGCCTTCATGAACCTCCTTGGGGTTGCGCTGTGCGATGTTGACGCCGTGGAGGGCAGCAATGCCGACAGTTGAGATGGCCCTTGACGGGCCTGACCGGGAAGGAGGATCAATTGGGAACTAGTTTTTCTGATGCCCTTTCCGCGGTTAGTGAAGCCGCGGAAAGGGGGATAGGGGCATACGAGATGGTAGTCGCCTTCGAGCTAGGGTACGAAATCTCCGCAAAGAAGAAAAGCTTCAGGAGGCGTAAGAAGCTTATAGAGAAGCTTGACGCAGACTCTCAGAGGCTATTCGATGCATGCATGGAGGTTTTCTTTGGGGCGGCCGGCAGCCTGTCGGCGCATGAGGTCGCTCAAAAGATGCTGGACTGGTACCTAAACTGCGGGATGGACGTCGACAAGGCAAGGTTGTTGGCAAATGTGTCCGATTTTGCCATGTGAGGTTGACTACGGGCCGAAGCAAGTGGTATCATAACTGACCCAAGCAAAAGGTAGAGAGGAAGAGATGATCTTGACAGTGGCTGTTTCGGTGGCATGCCTGGAGTTTGGCCTGTACGCCGGCAAGAGGAGAGCTATCGGCCTAGGATGGCATGCCATAGTATGTGAACTGGCAAAAGGAATATGGGATTGCGCCGCCAAGGTGTTAGGTGTGATTTCTTGGCCTTTTAGGAAGGGAAAGAAACCAGAGGCCGAAGCGGCGTCAGATAAAAATGGCCAGAATCCGGACGGAAATGAGGGCTAGCCCATTAAGAGCATGCCGGCATGGCGGTTTTTACAGTAAAAGATTTTTGATTACTGTAAAATGTTTCTCGTTACGGTAAATCACTACGGAGCATATGATGGAAAACCCAAAGGTCGAGGAACTATGGCCAAAGGTCCCCGAAGAGCTCCGTGGCAAGGAGATCCGACTGCCTGGAGAGTTTAGGGACGTAGTGGCTAGCCAAGAGTACTCAAATGAGGAAATTGGCAGGATTCTGAGGTGTCTTGTCATGCATACGGATCTGTTCAATGACACGAAGCTGGGGCCTACGGTGTATTATTTTCGGCAGAAAGAGGCTAAGAGGGAGTACTTCCGGAATGCAGTAAAGAAGCACAGAGCCAAGGTGGCGGCATCGGACGATTCGTCTTCTCCTGGCAGTTTTACAGTAAAACAGAATGACATTTCTGTAAAAGAAAATTGTTTTACAGTAAAACCGATGTCCATAACTGCCAAATCCGAAGATGGTTCTCAGTGGCTGCTACCTCCCATCGAAAAGACACCCACCAACCCCAAAGAAAAAACACCCCCTATAGTCCCCCTAAAAAAGAAAACCCCTTCCTCCCTAGAAAAGAGGGGATTGGAGGTTCAGGGGGACTTGTTCGCCTCCACTGCCAGGCCAGAATGCCGTGAAACTGGCAAGGAACGGCCTCAGACGCATCCGGACGTCTTGGACGCACAAGTTGTCGTTCAAGATATTGAAAGCGATTCTAGGCCCACTGGAGAGGCTTCTAAGGCTATGCGCACCATGCCCTCTGGCGCCGATTCCAGATCTGATGCCGCATGGATACCTCAGAAGTTCGAGATCTTCTGGGCTAGATATCCACGGAAAGTGGCCAAAAAAGATGCCTTCAAGGCATTCACAAAGGCCATAAAGGCTCAAGACGATGTCGAGAAGTTCATGAGTACGCTATTGGCGTCTGTGGAATGGTGGAGGGCTCAGCCTGGGTGGAAGAAGGATGGAGGCAAGTTCATACCGTATCCCGCCACATGGCTTAATAGGGGCAGTTGGGCGGATTCTGCGGAAAACAGTTCTTCTCCCGGGAGCGCAGAATTTCTTGGGAGAAGCGAGGAGAGCGACGAAGACTTGATAAGGAGAATGAGCGGAGGGTAAAATGGCAACCAAAGACAAAAAGACCATGTTCGAGGAGATGGCCGAGAAGCTGTCTAAGCAGTTCCCGGCTCAGGAGCAGAAGGCTCCTAAGATTGGTGCGCGTCTGGTTCAGATGATTGCCGGCCAGATGGCTAAGCGCGGATACGACATGTCTCCCAAGGCGATTGAGATAGTGACGGACTACTTGAAGGGATACAACCTGTGGCTTTGCGGCAATGTTGGAGTTGGCAAGACCTACTTCTTCGATGTGATGAGCAGGGTAAGGCAGGAAGAGAAGGGCCTGCCTCCAATCGTCAAGCTGTCCATGATAGAGACAATGGGCTGGACCATGGAGATGGCCAGGGAGTGGGTCATGTCGCATAACGATGATGACATTCTGCTTGACGATGTGGGCAGTGAACCGGTCATGAACTCTTACGGGGTGAAGGCTGAGCTGTTCCCGTATCTGCTTGAGAAGCGCATGCAGATCACAAGGAAGCGGACCCACATAACCTCAAACCTTGGCGCCAAGGACATTCTGTCTAGGTATGATGTCCGAGTGTCCGACAGGTTCGTGCAGATGTTCAAGTGCGAGAAGTTCGAATCAAGGAAGAGCAGGCGCGAGACTAGGCCATGGAAGCCTCCGCGCCAAGGAGCGGGGATGCTGTGATCTACACATGCTACTTTTCGGGACTTGGAGATAGGTCTGGCCGTGCCATTAGCGTGTGCCGGCAACAGCCTCCCAGGTTCAGGCTCCCAGTGGCTGACGAGCTGTGTCCGCCGTTCGGGATGTACTGGAAATTTTTGAGAGGCAGGATGAGCGTGCGTCAGTTCTCTCAGATATACCGCCAAAGGTTTGGCTTGCTGGATCCGAAGGCGGTGGCCGAGAAATACGACGGAATGATCCTTGTGGCATGGGAGGGTTACGAGGACAAGGAGAAGACGATACTCAAGTTCAGCCACAGGCACCTTATAGCCGAATGGCTGCATCACAACGGTATAGCGTGCGAGGAAATACCTCCAATGACAAGAAGGAGAAAAATCCTATGATGAACTGTGCAAAGGAATTGGCGGAACTTGTGCTCGAATGGAAGAAGGTCGACGACGAGGTCGCGAAAGACG
>Ga0326513_10004279_pt1 | contig 10255 bp, 19 predicted proteins | sample 2_2465_0518_D_FD_203654 | JGI IMG/M metagenome (GOLD analysis project Ga0326513, IMG submission 203654) | Bovine rumen microbial communities from UC Davis, California, United States - 2_2465_0518 | ecosystem: Host-associated > Mammals > Digestive system > Stomach > Rumen | place: USA...
GCGGGCTCAGATGATCGACGACTACAACCGATACAAGTCCAAAGGCTACGCGCCGATATACGCCCGTGAGAGCTTCGAGAACTGCTGGAAACAGTACCACAACCTCGGACTCAACGGCGTGATGGACGACCTGCACACGAAATTCATGGCGCTGCCGACGGAACCACCGAAAGAGGGGGATAATAATGGCATACACAGCGAGTAAAGTCCTGCAGATCGCAGCCGGTGAGATCGGCTACAAGGAAAAGAAGTCCAACTCACAGCTTGACAACAAGACCGCAAACGCGGGCAGCGGAAACTACAACAAGTACGCCTATTACATTGACACCTACTATCCGAGCTGGATGAACGGCTCAAAGAATGGGTTCAGTTGGTGCGCGATGTTCGTGTGTTGGTGTTTTTTGATGGCTTACGGTTACGACGAAGCAAGGCGGCTCTTGTGTATGCCCGAACATTCCCTCGGCGCGAGCTGTACGGCGGGTGCGGGGTATTTCAACGCTAAAGGGCAGTTTTACCGTAGCAATCCGCAAAAGGGCGATACAATCTACTTCGGAAGCGGGCTGGATGACTGCACGCATATCGGCATTGTCGAGAAAGTGGACGGGAGCAAGGTCTATACTATCGAGGGAAACGTTGATAATATGGTCAAGCGGTGCGAGTATTTCCTTAATAGCTCCCGGATCGTGGGATACGGCAGACCGAAATACGATGAAAAGGCTGACACAACGCCCGTGGCGTCCAATAAGACGCTTGGTATTGACATTTACAGTGGCACCGGCAAGGTGGATTTTGCAAAGGTCAAGGCGGCGGGCAAGTCTTTTGTCATCATCCGAGCGGGATACGGCAGATATATCTCGCAGAAAGACGAACTTTTTGAAGATCACTACAAAGGCGCAAAAGCTGTCGGTCTGAACGTCGGCGCGTATTGGTACTCTTACGCTACAACGGTAGAGCAAGCGGAACAAGAAGCGGACGTCTGTATAGAAGTTCTCAAGGGTAAGCAGTACGAGTATCCCATCTTCTATGACCTTGAAACACAGGCGGCGTTTAATACCGGCAAACAGAACGTGTCCAATATGATTATGGCTTTCGGGCGCAAGTTGGAAAAGGCGGGATATTATACCGGGCTGTACTGTTCGACCTACTATCTGACAAACTACGTCACCGATGAGGTCAAGCGGAAGTTCACCTTATGGGTAGCGCAGTACAATTCCTCTTGTACTTACTCCGGCGCAGGGCGCGTGGATATGTGGCAGTACTCTGAGACCGGCTCTGTTCCGGGCATTTCACGGGCTGATACCGACCTTGACGAATGCTACTACGACTATCCGACAGCAATCAAAGCAAAACATCTTAACGGTTTCGCAAATAATGCCGAAAATAACGAAAATACGGACACTTCTACCGATACCCCTACAACTGACACGGATAACGACAAACCGCCGATATCGACCGTAAAAGGGGACGTAGACCTTGACGGTATCGTAACGGCAGCGGACGCGAGAACTATTCTGCGTGTTTCTGCGGGGCTTGAAGCTCTCACGGGACAGGCACTTTTAAACGCCGATATCGACGGCGACGGAAAAATCACGGCAGCGGACGCAAGGATTGCTCTCAGACTGTCGGCAGGACTGGAGGGCGATTGATATGAGTCCATTTTGGCAGATGATAACGACAATCTTGGTTGCGGTCATAAGCTCAACGGGAATTTGGCAGCTTTTGCAGAAACTCTCGGATAACCACGACACAAAGGGGCAGCTCCTGTTGGGCTTGGCACACGACCGTATAATCACACTCGGCGCGGAATACATCAAGCGGGGATATATCACCGTTGATGAATACGAAAACCTGTTCAAGTACCTTTATCAGCCCCACGAAAAGATGGGCGGCGACGGAGCGGCGAAAAGAATGATGGAAGAAGTCAACAAGCTCCCCATCAGAGAAAAAAAAGAGGACAAGGATGTCTGATAAAACAGGTGATGTTCCCTATATCGTACATGAGGCTGATATGTCGCGCCTTGAGCGGACTATACACAGAATGTGGATGAACAAGCTTCACAAGATGGTTGTTGACGTCATTCAGGACTACCGTAGCAACAACGGCGAACCGCCCGCGAACATGATGGCCATTTACGATTATCTGCACAAGAAACAGATCGAAAAGGCCGCAGGCGTCAAAAACATTCAGACGATGTACCGCGAGTGAAAAACGCCCCGTGGCTCAGTGAGCTACGGGGTATTTATTAGACGGGTATAGGCGAACTGTCGAAGAAAAAAGACATAGGTGTTCGGATTTACCCCCAATGGTGGACCATCGGACGCGAAATCCGAACACTTTACCGTCCGGGTCTTGTCGTCCGTAAGATTGTAAACGGTAGTCATCTTCAGCCCGCCGTCCGGATCGTCCCAGACCGTGACGGAGTTGACAAACAGGTCGATTATATACCGCTGGTATTCGGGATCGTCCGCGTCCCTGCCGGTGGCGAACTTCGACAACCACCATACGACGTGATCTTTCTCAAGTACTATAACGTTCATTTCCGCCTGGGTCTCACTCAGGCGTCTTTTCGCGTCCGCTTTCTGCTCCTCAAGCTCTTTGATCCTTGCGAAGATGTCCTCCGACTCAATGCCGCGCTCTATCAGCTTATACATATTCGCGGAACGCTTCTCAAGGTCCTTTATCTCCGCTTCTATCGCCGGGATAATGCCGCCGCATTGCATATCTTCCCGGTTCTGCTTTATCGCCATATCCGCGAGCCGTTCTATCATATCCGGCGTCAGTAGCTTAACGGCTTCTTCCGCAACGAGCTTTTCTATGTATTCCTTCCGCAACGGCTTCTTGTGACAGGAGCCGTATTTTTTTCTGTTTCCGCAGGAATAGTAATAATACCGGCTGCCGTTCTTGCTTTTTCCGCATTCGCCCACAAAGGACGCGCCGCAATGCCCGCAGAACAGCTTCCCCGCGAGGGCATAATTTACGACGGACTTGTGCCTTGCCGGTGCGTCGGCGGTCTTTTTAAGCATTCTTTGCACCGTTTCAAACAGCTCCGTGTCCACGATCTGCGGCATACCGCCTTCTATCCTGATGTCCTTGTACTTGTAAACGCCGATATACCGTTCATTTTTAAACATAGCGTGAAAGCTGTTCTTGTTAAATCTGTTCCCCTTAGAGGTCCGGTATCCCTTGTTATTGAAGCTGTCGCATATCTCCGTGACGGTTTCACCGGCGGCGTACCGCCTGAACGCTTCCCGCACGATCTGCGCGCCCGCCTCGTCTACGACGTACTTTCCGTTCTCTATCTTATAGCCGAGGGGCAGCGTCCCGCCGACGGAATTACATTTGTACGCGCTCTCCCTCATTCCCCTTGTGATCTTCTGGGACAGCTCCTTGCTGTAAAACTCCGCCATGCCCTCAAGGACGGCTTCAAGGATAACGCCTTCGGGACTGTCGGATATGGCTTCCGTCGCGGATATGACCTTGACGCCGTTCTTTTTGAGCCTTGCTTTATACGTCGCCGCGTCATAACGGTTACGGGCGAAGCGGTCCAGCTTATAGACAACGACTGCCTGAAACTGGCACCTGTCGCTGTCCTGTATCATGCGGTTGAACTCAAGGCGTTTTTCCGTGTCCTTAAAGGCCGACGTCGCGCGGTCGATATACTTTTGCACGACGTTATATCCCTCGCGTCGGCAGAACTCCATACATACCCGATCCTGTCCTTCTATGGACTGGTCCGTTTGTCTTTCGGAGCTGTACCGCATATATAAGACTACGTTCATAATTCAGCCCTCACACCTTGACAGTGTTTTTCTTTTTTCTTTTGATTTTCGGACGCACAACGGTCTTGCCGGATATCGCCTTGCCCTTGTACTCTATTACCGGCGTACCTCTGACGGGTACAAGTATCGTCCCGTCCGGGCGCTTGATGACGGTCTTTGTGGGAACCGCTGCCTTGACGTAACGCGGTTTTCGTCTTAAAGAGCTGACGTAATCCGCTACAAGCTCGCGTCCCTCGTCGTTAAGGTCCTCATATCCCGACAGGACGACTTCTCTTGTTTCAGCCGGTCCGACGGTCACGGTGACGGGCTTCGGATCGTTGCTTTTGCCGAGCAGATAATCAGGGGAAACGCTTAAATAGTCCGCGATTGCCTTGAGGGTTGACGCATTTGGTACGGTTTGCTCTTTTTCCCAATACCGGATTTGGTTTTTCCCCATCTGCAAATCAGACAAAAGCTGCCCTTGTGTCAATTTTCGTTCCTTTAAAAGCTGTTTTAATCTTTCGACAAACATAAATGATCCTCCATAATCCCTATTTGCAAAAAAAATCACGAAATCACGAAATTTGGTCTTGACAAATCACGAAATCGGGATTATACTATCAACAAGTTGACAAAAACAAAGCGCAAAAAGAGCGCGCCCGACGTGAAAATCCACTCTCCGCGGGGTCTCTTATGCTTATATGGTTTTGGCGAACACAGTATAGCATAACGTTCTGTTTTTGTCAACTTGTTGATACATTTTTTTTGAAGAAAGGGGAGAATATGATGGAAGAAGGTGTCAATATCCGCGTTGAGCTGATAAAAAGAGCGAGAACGCAGAAATGGCTGATCGACGAGCTGGCGAAAACCGGCGTTGAGACCGACAAGACGGAGCTTTCAAAGGTCTTGTCCGGCAAAAGACACGGCAAAAAAGCGGATATGATACTGCGCGGAAGCAAGGATATTCTCAGAGGGGCAAAGTAATGATCGAACGACTGCTGAATAGTGTAAGGAAATCGTTACAGGACCCGGAAGAACGAAAAGATTTTGAAGAATGGTATCTTAACAGATACGGCAAGCCGTATGAGTGGAAACGGCAGACAACGCAGGAGGAATGATATGAAACTCTATGAAACAAATCAGATGATCGAGGAACTTATGGCAGCTCTTCAGCCCGACCCGGAGACGGGCGAAATGCCCGATAACACGGATGAGATCATCGCCCAGCTTCACAGTATCGAGGCCGAACGAGAAGATATCCTCAGATGGCTCGCTGAAGGCGTACTCAATATGAGGGCTAACAACGTCGCGGCGAAAGCGGAGGAGGACCGTCTCTACAAGCTCCGCAAGGACAACGAAAAGGTTATTGACCGTCTTATCGGCATACTTGACAGGGAATGCGGCGGGCAGAATACCAACTTTGGGATCGCTAAGCTTACGTACCGCAAGACGACAAGCACGGAAGTATCGGACCCCGATAAGGCGATTGACTTCTTGCAGCGCGAGGGATACGACGACGTTCTGACCTACAAGAAGCCGGAAGTAAACAAGACCAAAGCGAAACAGCTTGTAAAGCGCGGTGTCGATATTCCCGGCGTCGAAGTCATAGACGGATACAGCGTCAGCTTGAAGTGAGGTGCGATCATGGGAATACCTGTACTTGTATACGGTAAGAGCGGATGCGGAAAATCGACCGCTATGAGGAATTTCTCGGAGAATGAGATATTGCTCTGCAAGGTGGTAAACAAGCCTAATCCGTTCAGAAAACAGTTCAAATACACGCTGTCAACGGACAATATCGAGAAGATCAAAGAGAAGCTGAAAGCAATGCCCTGCAAGGCCGCCGTCGTGGACGACGCGGGATATCTGATGACGGACCTGTTTATGAACATGAAGTCCGCGAACAACTTTGACAAGTTCGATAAGATCGCTCAGGTGATGTGGACGCTGTTCAATTTCGTCATATACGATCTGCCCGCCGACGTCGTTGTATATATCATCATGCACGAGGACGTTGACGACAGCGGCAACACAAAGCCTCTGACGCTTGGCAAGCTACTTGACAGCAAGGTCAATCTCGCGGGTATGTGTACGATAGCGTTACACGCCATGAGGAGCGCTAAAAACTATGTGTTCAGAACACAGTCAGACGGCTTTGACATCGCAAAAGCTCCGCTTGATATGTTTGAAGCGGAAGAAGTGCCGAACGATCTGAAAGCGGTCGATACGGCGATCAGAGATTATTACGGCTTTACGGATAAGAAAGGACAGAATAAATGATTAACAATGAAACAGAAAAGAAAAAACTGTTCAGCCTTTATTTGCTGCCTGATACCTACAACGATACAAAACGCCTTGCACATTACCGTGGTTTAAGCGCCGGTGCGTTAATCGGTCAGATTCTTGAGCGTTATCTCAAGGACCATCAGGAAGAACTCAAAACATACGATAATTTTCATTCCTTTATGGAATCAACATCAAAAAACTGGAATACGGAGGATGTAGACTAATGGAAGTAGTAGACTGGACAAAAGAGAATGAGGCCACCGGCGAGATCGAAAAACTGCCCGCTGACGGTTATATCTGCAAGATAACCAACGTTGAGGATTATCCCGACAAACAGTATCTCAAGATAGAATATGAGATCGTGGACGGCGAATACAAGGGCTGGGGCGAAAAGACCGCTCACAACGGTTGGTGGAAGCTGAACTTCATCCGCTCTTACAAGCCGACGGCAAGGGGCTTCTTCAAGCATTTTCTGTCATCCCTTGAAAAGAGCAATCCCGGTAAGTTCAACTGCGGTATGCTGAAGGACGATCCGAACGTCCTGAGAGGACTTTTTATCGGCCTTGTGGTCGGTTACGAGGAGTACCGCAACAGGGAAGGCGTGGTCAGGGAACGACTGTACGTCGCGGACACGATAGCCGGTCAGGACGTCAGAAGCAAGAACTTTACCGTGCCGGAGTTCAAGCCGCTCAAAGACCAGGACCCTACTCCGGTTTTCGAGACGGTGGCCGCGTCGGCAGCTCACACGTCGGAGGACGACTTACCCTTCTGACGGACGTTCCGACAGCGAAGATGACGGTCATCAACGCCGTGCCGGTCACGGAAGTATTTATCCGACACGGCGTTGACGTCAGACAGGGGAAGTGCTGCTGCCCGTTCCATGCAGACGATACGCCGTCGCTCAGTATATACGGGAACGGTCAGCGGTGGAAGTGTTTCGGCTGCGGCAAGGGCGGGAACGTCATAGACGCGATGATGTACTTTGAGGACCTGACCTTTATCGAGGCCCTGAAGCGCTTTGACGAGGACTACAAGCTCCGGCTGTTTGCCGACGGCGACGAGACGGTCCCGGTCAGACGCAGGACGTCGGTATATACTTACGTCGCGGAGCAGCACAAACAGTACAAGCAGATCAGGAAGGACGCCCTTGAGGGCTATTACTATTACAATGCAATTCTCCGATGCTATAATGCTCCGATATTCAAGAGCAAAGCAGAGGAGCTTGAGTTCTGGGAAGCGGTCACGCTGAGAGACGCCTGTGAGCGGACCTACGAGGAACTATCCGATATCAGTATATAGTTTATGAACAACACAACTAAAGCATTAATAACAGCCCTTGTGTTCCTGGGCGCGGTCGTGCTGGTGATCGCAACGCTCCACAAGAGCGCGAGAGAACACGCTCCGGCGGTCGATGCGGCGCTTCTGAGCGAGTTTTCATCGGGGCTTGAGAAGTTTGTTTCCGACAGTCTATCGCGCCGATATGAGCCTTCTACGGGGCTTGTAGAGGAAGCGTCCACGGCAGAGGAAACAACGACCGTTCCCCGTGAAACAGAAGCGCCGACGCTGCCGGTCACGGAAACGACCGTCGAGGTCTACTACGACGAGGTTGACGCTTACACGCTCCACGGCGGGTATGTCGGGACCTTTGATCTGACAGCCTACGAGTGGACCGGAAATCCGATGGCAAACGGGGAATATCCCTATTACGGCGCCTGCGCGTCCAATTACTTCGCCCTGGGGACGGTCTTGTATATCGACGGTTACGGGACCTTTACGGTCTGCGACCGGGGCAGGATGGCGGACAACGTTATTGACATCTATCTGGGCGATCCCGACGAGTGCGACGAGTTCGGACGCAAGTTCGGGGTTGACGTATATTACGCGGATTAACAACCATTTCAGGAGGAATAATTATGCAGTTATATCAGATTTTAATGCCGTTAGCGGGCATCGTCTGCTTCATTACCGCCGTTATATTGTGGTTAGACTCTGACTTTCTTTACGGTATAGAGATGCGTCTCAAAAAGCTGCACCGGGATCGCAAGGTCAGAAAGGCAGCAGAAACGCTCAGACGTTACGGAGGCGATCAGAATGACGGATACGGAATATAAGGAGTTTGTAGAAGCCTACTGTGCTATAAACGCCGAAATAAACCATCTTGAGATAAGTCACGCGCTGCCTACCGCTATCGGAAGGATACAGTTACGGGATCTGTATAAGGCGCGTGACGCGATGAAAAAACAGATGCCGATGAAGCCGGTCGGAAAATGCTATTGGGAAGAAGTGGCATATTACACCGGGTGCTGCCCTGTATGCAAAGCGGGAGCGAACGACAATATGTATTACTGCGACGAGTGCGGACAGGCGTTGAAATGGACGGAGGAAGAATGAATATCGCATATAACGAAGATTGTCTCCCTGCCATGCGTGCAATGCCGGACAACGCCTTTGATCTCGCCGTGGTCGATCCGCCGTATGGCGACGGACTACACGCCGAGGACGGCGGCGGCAAAAGCTGGTTCACTAAATACAATCAGAAGTGTTCACAGTCTGTTAATGTAGAGAGAGAGAGAGAGAGAGAGAGCTGGAACAGGTTCGGCGGGCGGTTCGACCGTTACAAGCTGGCAACGGTGGAACGGGACGGGCAGACAAAGCAGATATTGCCCCCCCCCCCGATCTGTGCATAGAGCTGAATACGGCGGCGGAACACACAGAGATTACAGAAGAAGCGAGGACGGCGAAGGCAAAAAAATCATAGCGTGGGACGTAGCCCCGGAGCAGGAATACTTTGAGCAACTGTTCCGCGTCTCACGCAATCAGATAATTTGGGGCGGAAACTATTTTGATCTACCACCGACAAGGTGCTTCCTTATTTGGCGCAAGCTTTCAATATCGGAAAACTTTTCAATGGCAATGTGCGAATACGCCTGGACGAGCTTTAACGGCAACGCAAAACTCTTTGAACACGTGCCACAGGGCAAAGACCGTTTTCATCCGACGCAAAAGCCTGTTGCCCTGTATGAGTGGATTTTCAGCCGATATGCAAAGCCGGGCGACAAGATACTTGATACTCATCTGGGTTCCGGCTCAAGCCGTATAGCGGCATATAACGCGGGACTGGATTTTGTCGGTTATGAGATCGACAAGACATACTTCGACCAGGAAGAAGAACGATTTAAGAAACATACTGCGCAAGTGCAGTTTTTCGACCTTTAAAGGAGGACACGATGAAAGACAACAACACATGGATAAGCGTCAAAGACGCATTGCCGGAGCGGTCGGGTAAGTACATGGTCGCCTGTACTCACAAGGGCGAGCGGACACCCTACTACTACGCTTACATCAGCTACTCAGCAAAACATAAACAGTGGAACAACTACGACGCACACGAGAAAAGCGACAGCCTGTCGTTTTGCGACGTGTCTCACTGGATGATCGTGCCGGAGGTGGAAACGTGAGCGACATTGACAGGGGCGCGTGGATACCCGACAACGACAGGCCCAACTGTGAGACATTCCGCTGTCCGTTCTGCGGCGAGACGGTTTTTATGCGCCGGGGACATGCGACTTATCCCACGTGTCCGTGGTGCATATCCGATATGCCGGACGCGGACGACCTCGACACGCCGGAAGAGATAGAACAAATGAAAAAAGGGAACCGCGCGGCTACCAACAAAGCGTACTGCGACGATCCCGCCATGCAGGAGAAAAAAAAAGAGGCAAGCAGACGGTATTACCAGGAACATAAAGAAGAGTTCCGAGAGAAAAACCGCATATACCGCGAAACTCACCGCGAGAAATGCCGAGAACTACATCGCAGGTGGTTCGAGGAAAACAGGGACCATGCGAACGAAAAAGCCCGCGAGAATTACGCAAAACACCGCGAAGAACGGTGCGCGGCATACAGGGAAAAATACGAATCAGATCCGGCGTTCAGGGCGAAGAAAAAGGAATATCGGGAACGCACTTATGGAAAGAAGATGAGAGAGGTCATATCGCATATACGGGGCGTTCCGGAAGAAACGCTGCCGAGATATGAGTTCACCCCTCATATGCCGCGCAAAGGAGGATAACAACAACATGGGAAGAAAAATTAAGCCCTGCGAGTTCTGCGAAACAGAACAATGGTGGTCGGAGGAAGGATCGCCCGGTCATCAGATACATACCGAGGTCTACCCGGAGCATAACGTTATCAGCTTCACGAGCTTTGC
>Ga0326513_10004280_pt1 | contig 10253 bp, 9 predicted proteins | sample 2_2465_0518_D_FD_203654 | JGI IMG/M metagenome (GOLD analysis project Ga0326513, IMG submission 203654) | Bovine rumen microbial communities from UC Davis, California, United States - 2_2465_0518 | ecosystem: Host-associated > Mammals > Digestive system > Stomach > Rumen | place: USA: California...
TTGCGATGTCCTTATAACTCTTGCCTTCGACGTCGCGGAGTTGCATGATGCTTCGCTGTTTCTCTGGCAGTTCGCCAATGAGGCGGCGTATCAGTGCGACGCGGTCTCGCTGTTCCGCCTGTTCCTCTGGATTGGATGAGTAACTGCTGTCGGGTACGTCGTGATTGTCCGCCAGGCTTAGGTTCTGGTTCTCTGCCTTCTTCGTCTTGTCGATGGCGATGTTGCGGCAGATAGTGAGGCAGAAGGCTTCAATGGATTCTATTTCTTCCCACTTGTCCCGCCTGTTCCAGACCTTGATCATCGTTTCCTGCACGACATCCTCTGCCTCCGCACGATTGAGAGTGATGCGGAGTGCGAGCCGGAAGAGTTCATTTTTCAGCGGCAGCACGTCGTTCCGGAAACTGATCTTTTTCATCCTCTCTATAAATAATGACGATTGGGAAACGGAAAAGTTACAAAAAGGCGAAAAAATTTTTCGCCTTTTATTTAATTATGGTGCCGTGTTGCCCGTCGATGGCAGTGGCAAGGGTGATGATGACCTGTGAGACACCGGCATCGATGGCTGAGAGGGCATTCTCTATCTTGGGGAGCATACCGCCACTGATGGTGCCGTCTTCCCTGTATCTGATGAAGTCCTCGCGTGTGATGATGGGAATGACGGATTCATCGTCATCCGGATTGCTGAGCACGCCTTTCTTCTCGAAACTGAAGATCAGGGTCACGTCGTAGTATGTGGCCAGTGCCTTGGCTGTCTCAGAGGCGATGGTGTCGGCATTGGTGTTGAGGATGTTGCCCTGGCCATCGTGGGTCAGCGGAGCCATCACGGGGGTGATGCCCTCTTCGATAAGACGACTGAGCATGCGTCCGTCAGCACGGTCTACATCTCCTACGAAGCCGAAATCAATACCGTCTTTCAACGGGCGTTTGTGGCTGCGGATGACATCGATGTCTGCACCCGTCAGTCCGAGAGCATTCACACCATTGGCTTGCAGACGGGCCACGAGGTTCTTGTTGACCAGACCGCCATAGACCATTGTGACCACACTCAGCATCTCGGCATCGGTGATGCGACGCCCGTTCACCATCTTCGACTCGATGCCGAGCGACTCTGCCACCTTCGTGGCCTTGCGGCCTCCGCCGTGTACCAGCACCTTGCGCCCCTCGATGGCGCTGAAGTCTTTCAGCAACTGGGCGAGTTGGGCCTCGTCTTCAACGACGGCTCCGCCCACTTTTACTATAGTCAGTTTTTCTTTCATCACCCTTTCGGTTCTTTAATTATTCTAAATAGGTGTAGCCATAGAGGCCAGAACGGTAGTTGGAGAGGAACTCCTTACCCTCTTCGAGTGAGATCTTGCCTTGCTTGACGCTCTTGGCCACCCAAACCTCCAGTTGGCGGACCAGTTTCTTCGGATCATATTGTACATAGTCGAGCACCTCGGCCACTGTCTCTCCGTCGATGATCTGGTCAATATGGTAACTGCCGTCTTTCTCTGAGATATGGACGGCATTGGTGTCGCCAAAGAGGTTGTGCATATCGCCCAGGATCTCCTGATAGGCTCCTACGAGGAAGACGCCCAGATAGTAGGGCTCGTTCTTGCGGAGGCTATGAACAGGCAGTGAGTGGGAGTTGATGCGGTTGGTGACGAAGTTGGCCACCTTGCCGTCCGAGTCGCAGGTGATGTCCTGTATAGTGGCATTGCGGGTGGGGCGCTCGTCGAGCCGTTGGATAGGCATGATGGGGAATAGTTGGTCGATGGCCCAGGAGTCGGGCAGACTCTGGAACAGCGAGAAGTTGCAGAAATACTTGTCTGCCAGCAACTTGTCGATGTTCATCAACTCTTCCGGGATATGCTTCAGGCTCTTAGTCAGGATGTTAATCTCGTGACAGACACTCCAGTACATGGCCTCTATCTCAGCACGGGTCTTCAGGTCGACGATGCCGTGGCTGAACAGGTCGAGCACCTCCTCGCGGATTTGTTCTGCGTCGTGCCAGTCCTCCAGCACATTGCGGGGTGAGAGGTTATCCCAGATCTCGTATAGATCCTTTACTAACTGGTGTGAGTTCTCGTCGGGTTCGAACTCCTCAGGCATCTCTGGTAGCGAAGCGGTCTCCAGGACGTCGATGACAAGCACGGAGTGGTGGGCTGCCAGTGAGCGTCCGCTTTCAGTGATGATGTTGGGGTGGGGCAGGTCATTCTTGTTGGCAGCGTCCACAAAGGTGTAGATACAGTCGTTGACGTACTCCTGGATGCTGTAGTTGACAGATGACTCGCTCGAAGGGGAACGCGTGCCGTCATAGTCGACGCCAAGTCCGCCGCCGCAGTCGACGAAGTCCACGTTGTAGCCCATCTTATGCAGTTGTATATAGAACTGCGAGGCCTCGCGCAGGGCAGTTTGGATACGGCGGATCTTGGTAATCTGGCTGCCGATATGGAAATGAATGAGTCGCAGACAGTCGCGCATGTCCTTCTTGTCAAGCATATCCAAGGCTTCCAGGAGTTCTGCGCTTGTCAGGCCGAACTTTGAGGCGTCGCCGCCGCTCTCCTCCCATTTGCCGGAGCCGCTGGATGCCAGTTTGATGCGGATGCCGATATTTGGGCGGACGTCCATCTTCTTGGCCACCTTGGCGATAATCTCCAGTTCGTTGAGTTTCTCCACCACGATGAAGATGCGCTTGCCCATCTTCTGGGCCAGCAGGGCCAGTTCGATATAACTCTGGTCTTTATAGCCATTACAGACGATGATGGAGTCGCTCTGGCACTGAACGGCGATGACGGCATGGAGTTCGGGTTTGGAGCCCGCCTCTACACCGAGGTTGAACTTCTTGCCGTGTGAGATGATCTCCTCTACCACAGGCTGTATCTGGTTGACCTTGATCGGATAGACCACATAGTTCTCGCCCTTGTAGTCATACTCCTCTGCTGCCTTCTTGAAACAACTCCATGTCTTCTCAATCCGGTTGTCGAGGATGTCAGGGAAGCGTAGCAGCACAGGTGGCGTGACGTCGCGCAGTGCCAGTTCGTCCATCACTTCACGCAGGTCTATCTGCGTGTTGTTCTTGCAAGGAGTCACGTAGACATCGCCTTTTTCGTTGATGCCGAAGTAGGAAGTTCCCCAACCGTTGATGTTGTAGAGTTCCTTAGAATCGTCGATAGTCCATTTTTTCATATTTGGAGATGGGGTGTAATGGATGTCCGGCGAGCCGGATGTTCCTGGTTATAGGTTTAGTAATTCTCTGACTTTGGCGACACTGGTTTTGATTTTCTCATAGTCGTCCATCAGTGTGACGTCGAGTGTATAGCGGGCTTTGGTGTAAAAGGGCTCGCGCTTCTTCAACTGCTCGCGTATGAAGGTGATCAGTTCCTCTTCCGACTTGCCGCGCAGCAGCGGTCGGTCGTTCTTGCTCATCTTCAGGTGCTTATAGAGCGTCTCTGGCTCCACCTTCAGATAGATGACCTGTCCCTGCTGGTTCAGATAGTCGATGTTGTCGAAGAAGCAGGGCGTGCCGCCTCCACAACTGATGATGACGTTCTCAAATTCTGCCACCTCGTGCAGCATGTTGTGCTCTATCTGGCGGAAGCCTTCCTCGCCGCGCTCTTCGAAGATCTGGGCGACGGTCTTCCGCATCCGGCTCGTGATGTACCAGTCCAGGTCGTAGAAAGGAACGTTCAGTTCCTTCGAGAGCGCCTTACCGATGGTGGTCTTGCCTGCTCCCATATAGCCGATGAGAATGATGCGGATCATTTGGCCTTCTTGGCAGTGGTGTTCTCAATGATGTTCATGCATTCCTGATAGGTCAGTTCGGCTGCTTTCTCGTGCAAGGCTTTCGGCAGGCGGTAGTTCGTACCGTCGTAGGCGAGATAAGGGCCGTAGCGTCCGTTGAGCACTTCCAGTTTGGCATCCTCGTCGAATGTCTTCAGGTGCTTCTGGTCTTCCTCCTTCCGCTTGTTCTCTATCAGGCTGACAGCCGCTTCCAGGGTGATGGTCAGCGGGTCCTCATTCTTGGGCAGCGAGGTGTATTTGTGGTTGTGCAGGATATAGGGACCGAAGCGTCCTGCGCCAATGGTGACTGGTGTCCCCTCATAGTCGCCAAGTGTGCGAGGCAGTTTAAACAGTTCCAGAGCCTCTTCCAGACTGATGCTGTCCATTGATTTCTCCTTGGGTAGTTGCGCAAACAGGGGCTTGTCCTGGTCTTCGGCAGACCCAATCTGAACGACGGGGCCGAAACGGCCAATCTTCACGAAGACGGGGCGCCCGCTCTTGGGATCCTTGCCCAGTTGGCGCTCACCGGCCTTGTGCTCCTGACGGCTGTTCATCGTCTTTTCTACCACAGGCTCAAACCCTTTGTAGAAACTCCTCATCATATCCTTCCACTGCTCCTGTCCTTCGGCTATCTTATCGAAGTCCTGCTCCACTTTGGCGGTGAAGTTGTAGTCCATAATCTCCTTGAAGTGATCCATCAGGAAGTCATTGACGACGATGCCGATGTCCGTAGGCAGCAGTTTGCCTTTGTCGGAACCGACTATCTCCTTGCGCATCTTTTGCGTGATTTGCTTGCCTTTGAGGCTGTCAACGGTGTATTGGCGCTCCTCGCCTTTCTTGTCGCCTTTCTGCACATACTCGCGCTGCTGGATGGTAGAGATGGTGGGGGCATAGGTGGAAGGACGCCCGATGCCGAGTTCCTCCAATTTGTGTACCAGGCTGGCCTCCGTGTAGCGCTGCGGTCCCTGGCTGAACTTCTCTGTGGCCTGGATTTCGCGGCGCGTCAGTTCCTGACCTTCCGTCAGTGGTGGCAGGATGTGCATGTATTCCTCCTGCTGCTCTTCGTCATCGTTGGATTCGCGATAGACTTTGATGAAGCCGTCGAACTTCACGACTTCGCCCTGCGCCACAAACTGCTCGTTGCTGCCGCTGATGGTGATGTTTACTGTCGTCTTCTCAATCTCGGCGTCGGCCATCTGGCTGGCGGCAGTGCGCTTCCAGATCAAATCATAGAGGCGCTTTTCCTGCGGATTGCCTTCTATCTCCGCCTGGTCCATATAGGTGGGGCGGATGGCCTCGTGGGCTTCCTGTGCTCCCTTTGAACTGGTGTGATACTGTCGTGTCTTGCTGTATTCTTCTCCGTACAGACGGATTATCTCCTCCTTGCTGGCAGCCAGACAGAGTGTCGACAGGTTGACAGAGTCCGTACGCATATAGGTGATTCGTCCGTTCTCGTAGAGGTGCTGTGCCAGCATCATCGTCTGGCTGACGGTAAAGCCGAGTTTACGGGCGGCCTCCTGCTGTAGTGTGGAGGTGGTGAATGGGGGTGCAGGCGTGCGCTTCAGCGGTTTCTTGCTGATGCTCTCGACGGTGAAGGTGGCGTCCTTGCATTTCTCCAGGAAGGCCACCACCTCGTCGTGAGTCTTGAAGCGGCTGTCCAGCGTGGCTTTCACCTCTGTGGCCGAGCCGTCGGGGTTGGTGATGGCGAAGATGCCATTGACGCTATAGAACACCTCGCTCTTGAAGTCCTGTATCTCCCGCTCTCGCTCCACAATCAGGCGCACTGCCACGCTCTGCACGCGGCCTGCTGACAGTGCGGGCTTCACCTTGCGCCACAGCACGGGCGAGAGTTTGAACCCTACCAGACGATCGAGCACGCGACGGGCCTGCTGGGCATTCACCAGGTTCATGTCCAGATGGCGCGGATGCTCGATGGCCTCCAGGATGGCCGGTTTGGTGATTTCGTGGAATACGATACGGTTCGTCTTCTTCTCGTCCAGTCCCAGCACCTCGCACAGATGCCAGGAGATGGCTTCTCCCTCACGGTCTTCATCGGATGCGAGCCATACTTTCTCTGCCTTCTCTGCCTTCGACTGCAGGTCGGCTACGAGTTTGGCCTTCTCGGCGGGGATTTCATATTCTGGTTCGAGCGACTTGTCGTCGATGCTCAGTTCCTTCTTCTTCAGGTCACGTATATGTCCGTAGCTTGACATCACCTTGAAGTCCTTACCAAGGAACTTCTCAATCGTCTTCGCCTTGGCAGGAGACTCTACAATTACGAGATTTTTTTGCATACTTTCTGACGTTATGTTTATTTCGGGGTGCAAAAGTAAGCAAAAAACTTTCTCCCACCTTATTTATATATAGGTTTTTTCGTTTAATTAACAGTTTTGCTGCAAAAAGGTGTGGACGGCTTGGCGGATGGAGCGCAGTCCGAAGCGCTCCACGTAGACCTGGCGTAGCGGCACCCACATGCACTCTGAGGCGTCGTCGGCAGCCTGGGGCAGGGTGTCGTCGTCCGTATGGCAGAGGTAGAACATGTCGAGGGTGTGGATGTCCATACCCGAGTAGCGGTAGATGTTGGGGATGGAGAACAGGTAGTCGACGTGGCCGATGCTGAGGCCTGTCTCCTCCTTGATCTCGCGGATGATGCCCTGCTCGCCACTCTCCCCGTTGTCGACGAAGCCGCCCGGCAGGTCGAGTGTGCCCTTCGCGGGCTCCTTGCCTCGGCGCACCACCAGCAGTTCTCCACGGCTGTTCAGGATAAAGGCGGCAGTGGCCGAACTGGGATTCTGATAGTAGGTGAATCCGCAGTTCGGGCAGTGCTTGCTCTTGAAGTTATGGATTTCAAAATCCGCGCTTCCGCATTTGGGGCAGAATCGGAAGAGTTCTAATGGATGCTGCATAAGCCTTTGTTTACCAGTTGTCTGTGCGGAAGGGGAAGAGGGGCAGGTTGCCACCATTCTTCACGTTGCCCAGTTGCCAGTTCTTGAAGCAGTAGCGCACGGCCACGGGCTTTTTCACGGCGTCGCAGCGAATCAGGATGGCCTCGTCCCAGTAGCCGCCGCCTGGCTGCCAGAAGTGACGGGCCGTGGCCGGATGGAACACGCGGTCCTCGCCGGCCACCTCGAAGCCCTGCATCTGCTCGAAGGGCGCGTCGCACCAGTAGTTGTCCTGCGTATGGATCAGCACGCTGTCGCCTTTGATCGTCATGTCCTTATACGCCGAACTCTTATACTGGATGGTCTCCATGCCGTAGTCGCGGTTGAGGGCCGTGAAGGCCAGACGCTCGCCGACGGGCTGCTTCTGCGAGGGATGGATCTGGGTCGTCTCGTAGGGATATACCAGGTCGTTGGTGCATACCAGCGAACTGTTGGGTATGATCTGCATGGCCTTGAACTGCTGCTCCTGCAGGCGGGCGTTCCAGTCGCCATTGGGGTCGCCGCTCTCGTAGGGGGCTATCTGCACGAAGTAGAAGGGTATCTCGCCGAGGCCGAACTGCTGGCGCCACTGCTCCACGAGCAGTTTCAGGCGCTGCGAGTACTGGTCGCCCGGATCGCCCACGTTCGAGCAGCCCTGATAGAAGAGGATGCCCTTTACGGTGTAGTTCAGGATGGGGTTGAAGGTGCCGTTGCCCCAGAGCATGGCGCGATGGTAGTCCCACTCCTTCTTGAAGTTGACGATGCCCATAGAGTCGGTGGGCTCGTTGGTGTATTTCTCCAGATTCTCCTTCGTCAGCCAACTCTCCACGCGCGAGCCACCCTTGTTGGCCTCGATGATGCCCACGGGGATGTCAAGCGTACGGCTCACCATCCGGGCGAAGAAATAGCCGGTGGCCGAGAAGTCGCCCACCGTCTTCGGCGAGCACTGGCGCCATTCGCACTGAGCGTCCTCCTGGGGCTTCAGGCGCATGATGCTGGGTATCTTCACCGAGCGCACGCCTTTCGAGTGGATGGCATCCACCACGTGATGGTTGTAGCCCTCGACGGGGCACATGCCGAAGCCCTTGACGGGCATCTCCATGTTCGACTGGCCGGCACAGACCCATACTTCGCCCGCGAGTACATTATTTATAGTGAGGGCCTCGCCGTCGTCGAACGTCACCGACAGCGGCTCGTAACTGGCCTTGGGCGTCTTGACCTTGACGAGCCACTTGCCGTCCTTGCCCACTTTGGCCTGGGCCACTTCGTCGCTCCACGAGGTCGTCACCTTCACCGTCTTGCCAGGCTTGGCCCATCCCCAGAGGCGGGCGTCCGTCTGCTGTTGCAGTACCATGTTGTCGCCGATGATGTGCGGCAGTCTTACTTTGGCCTGTGTGCTTGTGCTGAGCGCAGCCAATGCCAGAATCGTCAGAATCTTTTTCATCTTTTACTTTTTATTATGAGTTTTAAGTTTCTGACTGCAAAATTACGAAAAAAGCCACAGATTACACATATTTTTGCGGATTAATTCTGTGATAATCCTCAAAAACTGCGATTATCTGTGTCATCTGTGACGTAAATTGTGAAATAATTCGTAACTTTGTAGCCAAAAAAATAGAGAGATAATGAAAAGAACAGGTTTTATCGCGCTGCTGCTGGTGCTGACAGCAGTGGCTTTTGCACAGAAAGGGACGAAGATGGATTTGTGGCCAAACGGTGCTCCTAACGACAATGGAGATGAGAAGGACAAGGCGGAACTGACCGTCTATCTGCCGGATGCGAAGAAGGCGACGGGCCGGGCCGTCGTCTGCTGCCCTGGCGGTGGCTACACCCATCTGGCGATGGATCACGAAGGCCATCAGTGGGCCACCTTCTTCAATACGAAGGGCATCGCCCTGATTGTCGTAAAGTATCGGATGCCCCACGGCGACTACAAGATCCCCATCTCTGACGCTGAGGAGGCCATGAAGACCGTCCGCCGCAATGCCGAACAGTGGCATATCGACCGCAACGACGTGGGAATTATGGGATTCTCGGCCGGAGGTCATCTGGCTTCCACTATTGCCACCCACTCCAAGGGCGAAGCGGCACCTAACTTCCAGATTCTCTTCTATCCCGTCATCACGATGGACCCCTCCTTTACCCATAAGGGGTCGCACGACAACTTCCTGGGGACGAAGCACTCCAAGAAGGAGATGAAGAAACTGGAATATGAGTACAGCAATGACATTCAGGTGAACCGTACCACGCCGCGTGCCTTTATCGCCCTCAGCGACGACGACCGTGCCGTGCCTGCTGCCAACGGCTTCAACTACTATTCCGAACTTTACCGCCACGACGTGCCGGCCTCCATCCACATCTATCCCACCGGGGGGCACGGCTGGGGCTATCGCGAGTCGTTCACCTATCATTATAATATGATATTCGAACTGAAGGCCTGGCTGGAGAGTTTTTAAATTAGTCTAACTAAACAAGAGAACTAAGAATTATGAATAAGAACGAAAGATTTGTCATCACCATCAACCGCGAAGTCGGGACTGGCGGACGTACCGTGGGCCGCATATTGGCCCAAAAACTGGGAGTGAAGTACTGCGACAAGACCGTCATCGACGGCCTGACCCATAAGTTCGGGCTCTCGCCGGAACGCATCGAGGAAATCAAGGCGCAGAAGAAGTCGTGGTGGAACGACATCAACAACTACTACCAGACGCTAGTCAACAGCGCCGGCATGCCCATGGAGGCCGAGGTGAAACTCGACAATGCCACGATGTATGAGACCGAGAAGTGCATCCTGCAGGAGGTGGCCTCGCAGACGTCGTGCGTCGTGGCAGGCCGCACGGGCTTCATGGTGTTCCGCGACTGGCCCAACCACCTGAGCGTCTTCATCCAGGCCTCGATGGAGCACCGTGTCCAGCGCATCATGCGCCGCCAGAACGTCAGCGAGCAGGAGGCCCGCGACATCATAGAGAAGATGGATACCACCCGTGAAGCCTATATCAAGAAATACGAGAAGACCTCTCGCTACGACACGCGCAACTACCAGTTGGTCATCTCTGCCGATGGCAAGACGGAGGAGGAAATGGCCGATTTCATCTTGCAGTACATCGGATAGAACCGGCCAATAGGCATCAGTGTGAATCAGTTTCTGCCTTCCAACCTCCGATCGATCGGAGGTTGGAAGCCTGTGCTGGGCGCCGGCAAGGCGCCTCGGATGCCGGAACATCAGCGATAGCCTTCGGTCAGAATCGCGCCGCATTCTGGGGCGGGCCTCTCGACTGCTATGGCCAGAGTCAGCACAATGGCCAGGACTACTGCGGAAAGGATGCCCATGAGTATCATTATTCCCGTATCTTCTTTCTTTGTCATAGTTGGGTTCTTTTTTAAAGTAGACTTACATTTCTCGATTTCGCATTGTCAGAGAGCAGTTCTTCTGTCTCTTGGCACTGCAAAATTAGCAAAGAATCAGGCTTCTTCCAAGATTCTGCCGTCCTGTCTTTCGAGATAGTTGCGACAGAATCTTGTTTTTGCGACACTCCTCAGGAAAAGCCTGGCCGGATGTCGCTTTACCTC
>Ga0326513_10004281_pt1 | contig 10253 bp, 7 predicted proteins | sample 2_2465_0518_D_FD_203654 | JGI IMG/M metagenome (GOLD analysis project Ga0326513, IMG submission 203654) | Bovine rumen microbial communities from UC Davis, California, United States - 2_2465_0518 | ecosystem: Host-associated > Mammals > Digestive system > Stomach > Rumen | place: USA: California...
ATTCTATTTTCAATTTTTGTATCTTTTTTATTCTATCTTGTATTATTTCTTTTATTCTAGCCCTTTTTATTCAAAGAGTTGGACTTTGAACGTATATCCTTTCACTTAAGTATGATCTTTTAGGATTCCTTATTTTTTTATTAGGAGTGTGATTGGTTTGGTATACGCCATTAGAGGATTGTAAATTTGATGTTCGATATCAGTATATTCTTAAATTTACTATCTATTGAGGTATTCTTTGGTGGATTATGTTATATTTAGTGCCTTGAACTTTAAAGCTTTTCGGATATTCAAGGGAATCTTTTGAAGGAACTATTTGAGGAAATCCTCCAGCCGTTTACTATACAGAAATTAATAAGGGATTAATAAGAAATCAATTTTTATTTGAAAGACCTATTAGTTTTTGATTTTTTCTCATTGCTTTTTGGCCTGTTTTTGCTTTCTGATATTTAAGAAAACAGACTAGAAAATATCAAATTCTATGGACTATTGCTTTTTGAATACTCATTCTTTCTACTCTTTCGAGAGCTGCTATGTGAGTTCGATTATTAGAAACTGCGATTATATTATTATTTGTTTATTGGAAATATGTAAAAAAAATTGTTATTTATTGATGAATCCCTGCATTAATTATATGTTTAGCTGGATTATGGGCATTTAAGGGGATTTTTATGAGGACCCATTCAAATACTTGACACATTGTTCTACTTGAAGAATGAATAAAGTTATGATTGAATAAACCTTTCTCATGATGGGGAGCATGATATTCATGACCAGCATCCCATCAACTATGTTACAATGCTGAGAATAATTCTAGATGTGATACTATTAAAGAAATTAATAGTAAATATGAAATCACAACCTATGGTTATAACCCAGAAAATCAATATGTACAAGTATTTATGGAATATGGATTTTTATGACTTATTCCATGGCTTGCTTGTTTCTTTTGGTTAATACGGTCTTGATTGAAAGTTGGTAAAGAACTTTTAGAAGAACAAAAGAAAGGGAAAAAAACCAATCAAAAGAAACTTTCACAACTTTATCTAATTTTTTGATTTGGACTTTGATTATTATGACTTGGAATTGAAGGTTTAGTTCTTCATAGTTTCGTTGATAGGATGATAGTCTATCCATTCATGTTGCTATATGGGTTAGTTCGGGGAAGAAATCAAAAAGATATTTAAAATTATTTCTAATAATACCATCTTCTAATAACAAATTTATTTCAAGAAGCTAATTTTGATGCTGTCCGGTTATTTACAGGACTCCTTGTTTCCATAATTTCTTTTAGCCTTACTTTTATATTAGTAAGAATAACTCATCAAGCAAAATTATCTTTCCACCTACTTTCTATTACATTTTTATTATCATAGACAATAACCACGTGTCCAGCCCAAACAATCAAATCAAGAGGTTTTAGTTCTTTAACTATTTCATCTACACTTTTCCCTTCTATCTCTACAGCTTTTCAATACCCCAACAATCAACTTGTATTCCTTGGAGTATATCAATCTGTTGCTTGATATAATAATCATGAGCAATCTACTCATTTTAAAGTTTTTTGTGCTAATTCTTTGTTATTTAATGGGAAACTAGAAGGAAAATAGCTTACCATTTGAGGGATCCCCTGATACCAAGTTCATCATCGGACATAAGCAGATCCTAACGCATCATGCATATTTTTTAATACTTGTTCGCGTGATGGAAGTTTTGGTATTCTATCTTTTTCTTTATGTTTGGATACCTCTATAAATCTTGAATCAACATAATAATCATATCCCTCCATCCCTTCTCCATCAAATTCAGAAGTACGAACTTGATAATAAGTATATTTTCCTTTTTCGATTTTCTTAACAAGGGCAAGAATTGTATCTTTTGGATAAACTACAAGCAACTCACGAATTAGATTTGTTTTATCAAAATGTATACCTGTTGTCCCTTCTCATCACATAATAAAACTAATATCTGGATTATTTATTGGTAAAGAAAAAACAGGAGTTGGTTGTAAAGTTCTTCAATATCATTCAAACTGTGGATTACTTTCTAGTTCGTATAATCTTCATATTTCAAATGCAATTAATTGTGTATTTTTTAAATTTTTAAGTATTTGATTCCTTTTTGTAGAATTAAATCCTTTTAATAACTTAATTCTATATGCAATACTATCTTCATCTTTTTTTGTTAATTGAACTTTATCTATTTTAGTATTAATAGTGGAAAAAGCTTTACGAATAGCCAAACTTTTCTGAGCCAATAAATAAAAATATTTTGATTTTTCTTTTTTTTCTTCACATGTTAAATCAAGATTATTGTTGATTTCTTCATCAACTTCTAGTAATTGACTTTCTGAAAACTGTGAATAAGCTCAAACTATTCCGATATTATAAATAAGAATACATAATAATAACCATACTTTTCTCATACTATCATATTTGTACAATAATTAAAAAGCTAATTCACTCATAATTCAATTAAATGTTTCTAAATCTATTTTTTCATAAATTCATTTATTAATACGGGCCATTTTGAATTCTGGTACCCCTATCAATATTCATGTTGAATTTTTTGTTATTTCTAATCCAACTAATAAGGGGACGTATGTCGGTACAGTTCTTCTTTTTAGTTCAAAATCATAAATATAATCAAATCATCATCAACTTGGGGTCTTTCCCCAATCTTGATCAAAGATAAAATTTCAAAATGAATAAAAAATAGGTTTCCCTTTATATTCTTCATAACTTCATGGAACGTGTGAATGCCCTCATAAAATGATATCAGCCCCTCTATCAATCATAAAATATGCTAAATCTCTTTGCCATTGTTCAGGATGTAAACGGTATTCAGCTCACCAATGTGGCATAAGTACTTTTACGTTACATCAAATATTTTCCATTTCCCCTATGCTTTTTTCTATTAGCTCCTGTTTTAACGGATTCCAAGCTAAATATTCTCATCAATACTTATTATAATTCCCATCATATGAAAATGATTGAAAACAAAGCATTATTCAATTTTGTTTAATAGCATAGATTTCTTCAGCCTCTCATGTTGTAGCTCAGGCTCAAAAATATCATATATTTTCTCATGATAATACTTCTCTTGTTAACTTAACACCATTTCCTCATGCATTATTTGTATGATTATTTGCTAAAGAAAGCACTAAATTATTATCTTTCTTAAGCTCTAAAAGATACTGTAAGTTTCAAGTATTTGAACGGAAAGAAAATCATCAATATGGCTCATCATTGTCTTTTTTAGAGAACATACTTTCTAGATTAAATACAAGTAGACAATCTCCAGATTGATAACAATCATATTGAGATAAAGGGTTGTAATTATCTCATGAAAATGTACGATTATATCAATACCTTTTATTTCGCCATCAGATTCCTCTTGAAAGCATAATATCACCTCCAGCTACTAATTTTATAGTATGCACTTTCTCTTCTTCAACCTGTTTAAATCAATCATAAAAAAAGACAGAGATTCCACTGTATATAAACAAAATACTTAAGCATAAAAATATCGTTTTTTTCATAACAATAAACTGTCTTAAATCATTTTTAATTTAAGAAAAACCTTCATCTATATTATTTTAAAATTATTTATTTCTTATTTTGTCTTTTCTCTTAAGAATATTTCATGTAATATTCAATTCACTAATTTTGGAGATCATTCATCTGCATACCTTTTAGCTAATTCTACCATTTCATTTATAACAACCTCTTTAGGAGTTGCTATAACCTTATACTCAATATATCACAATAACAACAACACTTGATCGACTGGATCCATCTTATTATAATCAAAACTTTTAGCATAAGTATTAACTTTTTCTATTAATTCTTCTTCATAACGAGGTAAAGCGTTTCATATTTTAAGTACATATTCAACATCTACCTCTTCTTCAGACCATTGATCAAAATAGTATTTAAGAATATATGCAAAATCTTCATCAATATTATAATGATTTGCATATTCGTTAATTTTAGATTGAAGGATTTCATCTCGATGGATTATTTCTTGTTTTTTCTTTTCTACAGCCTTTAAAAATTTATCATCAAAAAACTTTCATTTATTCTCCCCATTTTCTAATTCAAAATTTTCATTTACTTGTATTTCATTTCCCTCAATACCTCTTTTACTTAAAAGAGAAAAAAAACAATGCTGATAAAAATACGAAAGAACGATTTTCCTAGCATTGATTCTTTTTTTTATATCCATGGAATGGAAAACAACAAAATAAAAACACTAAGCTTCTATAACACTTCAACCTTTAGCTTTGATTGTTAACACTTGTTTTCCATTGTAATATCCACATGAAGGACATACTCTATGATTAAGTCTATTTGCTCAACAATTAGGACATTTAGCCGTTTGATATGTCTCTGTTAATCTTCTTTGATTAATAGTCTTCCAAGTTGAATGTCTTTTATTTGTTTGAGTTTTACTAATCTTTTTCTTAGGACCAATAGTCATTTCTTTGATAGATTACAAAACTAAAATGTTACTCTGACTTTTCTTCTTTTGATACTTTTTTAGTTGATACCTTTTTCACTGTAGTAGTTTTTTTTGCTGGAGCTTTTTTTTCTGCAACAGGTTTTTCTACTTTTTTAGTGGTTTTTTTTGCTGGAGCCTTTTTTTCTGCAACAGGTTTTTCTACTTTTTTAGCAGCTTCTTTTTTAGATTTAATATCTTCTGCGGGTACAACCTCAACAACTGTCTTTAAGTATGTTCTTCCGTTAAACTTTTTGAAATTTTTCTTTTTGAAAGCCACAACTCCATCGGCCTTTGCAAGGATAGAAAAATCTGCAGCCTCATAAGTATTTTTTCCACATTCATACTTACTTCCTTTTTGTCTAATGATGATATTCCCTGCTACAACAGGTTGTCCACCAAAAACTTTGACTCAGCGATATTTTGGTTGAGAGTCTTTCAAATTTTTAACCGAACCAGCGGCTTTTTTGTGTGCCATAACTTTTCAAACAAGATAAAAACTAGCTTGAGAGCTAGTATAGAGATTAGGGAAGAATATTCAAGAGAAAGTAATAGTTTTTTCATTTTTTCGAACAAAAATATCTTGTTCTTTTCTATACAATTATTCAACTTCCTAAGCAAAATTCTCCATCATACAAAACAAATACTTGTCATGGAGCAACTGCCCATTGTTTTTCTTTAAATCCTATTCTAAGCCCTGTTCCTTTTCTCTCTAAAATTTCACACTCAACTGGAGGGTTCTGACGATAACGTATTTTCCCTGTCAAAAGAGTTTTCTTCTTAAATTCATCAGCTATCCAGTGCCAGTCTTTTACAAATAATTCTTTTGAGAACAACTCATCATCCTCTTTATCACAGACAAATACTATATTATTTTCTATATCAATACGATAAACATAAGCTTTAAAATTTAGCCCTAATCCATGTTTTTGTCCTATTGTAAAAAAATATGCTCAATCATGTTCTCACACTTTTTTTCAGTCTAAATCTCTTATTTCTCCTCTTTTAATTGGAAATTTATCCATTAAAAAATTTTTTATTGGAATATTTCCAACAAAACACAATCATTGCGAATCCCTCCTTTCTGCATTAGGAAGTCCTATTTCTTTTGCCAGCTTTCTCACTTGAGGTTTTGTCATCCCTCCTATGGGGAATATTGTATGTTCCAATTGAAACTGATTCAACCCCGCTAAAAAATATGATTGATCTTTATTGGAATCTATTCAACGAAGTAAATAATACTTTCCATTTTTTTCTTTTATCTGAGCATAATGTCATGTCGCTATTTTATCGAATCATTGCTGAATTGCTTTATCCAAAAATACATCAAACTTTATTAATGAATTACATAAAACATCAGGATTAGGAGTAACTCATCTTTGATATCATTCATAAATATAATTTATTATTCTTTCTTGATATTCCTTCTGAAAATCAAAAGCCAAAATTTTTATCTTCAAAAACTCTGCAACTTTAATTGCTTCTATTGAATCATTATATGTAGTACAATTTCCCCCTTCTGAAGTATAATTTTTCATAAAACCAGCAACGACCTCATGTCCTTGCTGTTTAAGTAAATATGCGGCTATTGCAGAATCAACACCTCATGAAAGTCCTACCAATATTTTCATAACACTTTTTATGGAATTAATACTATTTTAATTCAAGTCCAATTACTTGACTTGATCCAAATAACGAATTCTGGAATAATTGACTTAGTACAGATGATGCATCATTTGTTTTCCCTGAAGTTGTGAGTAATCTATAAACTCATGCGTATTGTGCTACAACATATTTTTCATCCTGAGATAGGTTCTTTATTGAACTAGCATCTCCATTTAGGACATCTTGAACAATTGGTAATAACTTCTTTTCATCAACAGATTTTCATAATATACTAGCCATATCTCAAATACCTTTACCGTTCAGAATTCTCTCTTGGAATAGCTCAAACATAGTTTCCAGAGTTTCTTGTTCTGTATAGAAGAATTTCATTACTGCCATTTTCGATCTTAAAAGAATAAGATCATCTTTTCCCATAAGACCAAATTTGGAAATAAGCTCATTATCTGATAACTCAAATGCATACTTCGCTCCTAAATTATTTGTATAAATAAGATTTAAGTAACCTTCTTGTGACATTTTAAGTAACATTGTTATAGCTCCATGAGTTTGGATAGATTTCTCATCTTCTGATAATCTCGCAAAGAATCTATAAAATAATGACTCATTACCGTCTCAAGCTCTACCAACCGTTCCAATATTAGGATCAATAATTAGATATTTTATATGCTCATTCTTTAATCTTTGATATGATCTACAGCTATTAAAATCAGACATTTCTTCCCACAACCATGTAAGCATTCCGTCTGATTTTATGTTTCTTTGGTTATCTAAGAAATATTGAATATATGTTCCAGCTACCAATACTCAATCTTCATCTTTTCTTGTTTTGACTTTATCAATAAATGGCTGATATTGTCAAAATTGTAATTCAAAGACATCTCTAGCATTAAAAGAATAAACTTTTTTTGTATCAAACTCTAATTTGTCTGTTATATTCTGCCTCTCACCCACATTAGATTTATACCATCCAAAAGGTCAAGAACTTGATTGTGAAGCAATTCTTGAAACATTAAATATTCCTTGAATAACTATATATAAAGCAAATAATCCAATTAAAAAACATACCCATAATTTATAAGTCTCCTCCTTCTCAGAAGTCCATTCTTGAATAAAACTAGAAACAACAAATATAGACCATATAATTAATCCTAGCCCATACCATACGATTCCTCCAGCTATAGCCCACCAAATGCACCATCAAATAATTGTTGAAAAACTCAAAATAAGAAGATGTTTTTTCTTTTTATCATAAGTACATATGGCATAAATTAATCCAGCCAGCATAATTATAAACACGCAAAGCCAGATTAGACCAATATCCGTGTAATAACTACTATGATTTTGCAATGACCAATTAAAAACAATATTTAAAGGAACTATATATCTATACGGAATAAACACTCCATCATCTGTTGTTTTTATACTATGTTCTTGATAATAGGTTTGTAATGCTGTAAAATGGTCTCTCAAATCATCTCATGAAGATTTCGCCTCTATAAGATTCTCAATTAGAACATGAGCCTCTCAATCTTCATCTAATTCTTCTTGATCTAATAATTTTAGTTTTTCTATATTCTGATTCTCTATTAGATTTGCATTTTTACATAATTTTCTTCCATCATTATCCCAACCAAAACAAGCGTTATTTTTCCAAAAAATAAGTTTTAATAAAGCGCCTCAAAATCATGTCTTTTTAAATTCTCTCCATCAGAATCAAACATATCTTCCAACATCCTCACTTAAAGAATTTCATGGAGCCTGTTCTTTTGTTGAATTCAAATCTTCCTCCTCAAAAGATTCCTTTAGACACTGGTTATAGGTTAAATCTTTGCTTTCTTCTTGTAATACTTTGGTATCTATTTGGGATTGTTCCTCCAGTGATATATTGTTACTTGTTGATTGAGCTAGTAACAACTTATCATTGTTCTCATTTACTCTGTTTGCCAAAACAGTTGTTCTCAAGAATGACTTTAACTCAAATCAATTTCAATTTATTTGATTAATGGCAATCCATGGTCATTTAAAAATAAGAATTGTTAATACAATACTCAATCACCAAATAATAATTTGTTTCAATTTTCTTGTAAATGCATCTGTTCTCCAAATTATACCACGAACCAAACCAACTAATGCAATAATAGCACCCACAACTAAAATAAACATACCTAATTGTTTATTTATAAATGCAAATGTAAATAATGGTTGGATTATTCACATGAAACCTAACATCATAATTCATAATCAAATTAATGTTGTTGTATTTAGACAGAAACCTACCATTATTAGAGCAAAAATTATAACATCGATAAATGCTGTCACCTTAGCAATTACAGCAAAAGAGAACAATACTGCGGATATCAGTAAATATTTCATACTTTGTTTACTCTCAATATGAGCCCCTCTTTTATTAGAATAATTAAGGAAAATAAATCCACTTAAAATTGCTAAAAGACTAAGAGCTAACACTCACATATCTGTCTTATTATCCACAAAAACTAAGAATGCTCACATTCAACTTGTTAACCACATCAGTATTAAACTCCATCATATTAAGAAAGCTCAATTGTCACCTTCCTCTCAATCTTCTTTTTTCCTAAATAAAGGCAAAGATTCTTTTAAAGCTCACAGTCCGAAAAGTAACACAAATACTCAGCTCAAGGCATTCAAATTCACAGCTATAGTATCTTTAGCTATATTTAATACCGATGCAATTGGCGCTCCGATTGAGAAAAAGAATGTAATGTAAGTATGCCATAATCATATCATTCCTGCAGCAGGGCCATTATTTCACCATAGTATTCAATGATGTTCTGCAACAACTTTAGGAATATACATATATTCATGGTTTGCATCCCAAGCTGTTGAATATGGGATATATGAATGAGAAAAATTAAAGAAATAATATCAAAAGGAAAAAACAATCAACACCATAAATATCCATCATAATTTTGTCGTCAATCAAACTGATTTTAGGTGTTCAAAAATTCAAACTAACACTTCTTTATGCTCTTTTAAATAATCTCTTTGCATAAATGCAATCACAAACAAAACTATAAATATAATTCGACTTACTCGACTATAGAATATTTGAGTCCCTGCTAAAATCTGGATTATAACTAGAAATACTATTAGCCCAATTCAAAAGGTTAAAAAAGTTTCTTGTCGCCTAATTGTAGAAAAAAGTTTTAACTTTCTTGCAACAAAATTTCCAACTGAGAAAACCACAAAAATGAACAATAAAGAAAGACCATACAGAACTAGAGTATTAAAAATCAATGGAACGACTGCAAAAAGGGTAACTAAATTTCCTAAGATAAGCTCATGAAGAACCATGAATAATGCTAATCATCAACCTGTTGTAAATAACAAGTTTTTTATCGAAAATTTTTGTTTATTAATAGCAATAAATGGTAATAATGCTGAGATACCCGCAGACAAGACTAATCCCCAATTTTTCCAATTCAAAATCATATCTTTGTAGTACGTATGCTCAGACCAAAAAGAAAACATTCATTCGTATCCAACAATCAAAAGTATAGCAAACAAAATTCAAATAAATATTTTTTTTGCTTTCATGAAAAATAGAAAAAAGAAATAAATACCGATAGACTTATAGCGTTTTCTTGTATGTTTTCAAGTTATCTCTGTATTATTTGATAGTTAATTTTTCTCTGTTTTTAAAATTTTAATTACCCACAATTACTTTTGAAGGGGTGAGAATTATTGTGTCTTCACCTTGTTTATCGTATATAAATCATTGTTGAAATTCTTGAACAATTTTTCATTTTAATGATTCATCATCTACTGGTTGCATACTTATAGGTTCATGAAACTGAGGGTCTGGTTCAAGACCCAATGCATCGATTGGTTTAATATGCAACTTTTCTAAGCTTTTCAAAAAATTTTCATACATCATTTGAAGCCCCACTCATAATGAGCTTTCTTTTTGATCGTCTGTTAAATTTAGTAGAGATTTTCTTAAATTTTCAATAAACGGCAAAAAATCTTTTACTACTTTTATAATTGCATCACGCTCTGCTTTCTCCATTTTTTGCTGTGTTTGCCTCTGCAAAATATCAAAATCAGCCTTTAGATGTAAATAATTAACTTGTGAGTTCTTTGTTATT
>Ga0326513_10004282_pt1 | contig 10249 bp, 8 predicted proteins | sample 2_2465_0518_D_FD_203654 | JGI IMG/M metagenome (GOLD analysis project Ga0326513, IMG submission 203654) | Bovine rumen microbial communities from UC Davis, California, United States - 2_2465_0518 | ecosystem: Host-associated > Mammals > Digestive system > Stomach > Rumen | place: USA: California...
AAGGGCAGTATCTGCCGGGCATACTCCTCACACGAGCGGGTGGGGGTGGCCAGGATGGCCACGTCCACGTCTTTCAGTTCGCGGATGTCCTTCACTACGTCATACTGTGCCAGTTCCTGAGGCTTGTTCTCGGCACCGTTGCGGCGCACGATGCCTGCCACTTCAAAGTCGGGTGCTTCCTCCAGAGCCTGGAGTGCATACTTCCCGATGTTGCCGTAACCTACGACGGCTGCTCTGATTTTCTTCATAATTATTGTATTAAAAAGCGCTCAAATGTTGGTTGTGTTCTGATTTTGGCTGCAAAATTACGCAAAATCCGCGAAATACGTAACAAAAAGATGATAAAAAATCTACTTTTTGCGTCTTTTTGACATTTTGTCATTAAAAAGCCCCAGAATACAATAAACAGAAAGTTCCAGTCGTTAATTTATGTGTATATATACAAAAAGAGTAGCTTATGATTGAATATATCAAGGGCGAGCTGACCGACCTGACACCGGCGTTTGCCACCGTTGAGGCTGCCGGGGTGGGGTATGGCCTGAATATTTCGCTGAACACGTTTACTGCCATCCAAGGCAAGAAGGAGGTAAAACTCTATGTCTTCGAGTCCATCCGCGAGGATGCGTATGTACTCTACGGTTTTATCAACAAGAAAGAACGTGAGATGTTCGAGCTGCTCATCACCGTCAGTGGGGTGGGGGCGAACACGGCGCGGATGATGTTGTCGGGCATGAGCGTGACGGAACTGTGCAACGCCATCTCTACCGGCAACGCCAAGCTGATACAGAGCGTGAAGGGTGTTGGCAAGATGACAGCGCAGCGCATCATCGTTGACCTGCGGGACAAGATTGTAGCCTTAGGTATTGCCGACGAGATACCCGCAGGGGGCACGATGGCGGCACCGGTGAACAACGCCGTGCGCGATGAGGCCGTGGCTGCCCTAACCATGCTGGGATTCTCGCCCGCCCCGACGCAGAAGGTCGTTGTGAAAATACTTCAGGACCAGCCTACGCTGCCCGTTGAGCAGGTCGTGAAGCTGGCCCTGAAACAAATCAAATAATGTAGTCTATAGGTGGTCAGAACAGGAAAGCCTTTTCTAACCAATAAATGAGGATACCGGCCAGGTAGCCTGCGAAGGCTATCCATGTGATACGTTTCATGTACCAGCCGAAGGTGATCTTCTCCAAGCCCATGACAACCACGCCGGCAGCGGAGCCGATGATGAGCATTGAGCCGCCCACGCCGGCACAGTAGGCCAGCAGCTGCCAGAAAATGCCATCGACGGCCATTGCACCCTCTGCAGCTACAGGGTACATACCCATGCAACCGGCCACCAGAGGCACGTTATCGACGATGGATGAAAGGACACCGATGATACCGTTGATGACGTAGTAGTTGCCAGCAAACGTCTCGTTCAATCCCTCGCCGAGTGCGGTCAGTACGCCGATTTCCTGTAGTACGGCCACGGCCATCAGGATGCCGAGGAAGAACATGATGGTCGAGAGGTCTATCTTGGAAAGCAGGTCGGAGACGCGCTTGGCCATCGTGTCGTCTTCCGATGTGTTATAATGGAATATTTCTGTCACTACCCACAGGATGCCCAGCACCAGCAGGATGCCCATGAACGGCGGCAGGTGGGTCAACGTCTTGAAAATGGGCACGAAGCACAGACCGCCGACACCGAGCCAGAAGATGGTGGTGCGCTGGGCCTGGGTAAACTGGCTTACCTCAGCCTTTGGCAGGTTCTGCTCCTTATCGAACTTTCCTTTCAGTGAGTATTGCAGGATGAATGCAGGAACGAGCATGGACACGAGCGAGGGGATGAAAATCTCGGTCAGCACGCCTTGTGTCGTGATGACACCCTTGATCCAGAGCATGATGGTAGTCACGTCACCGATGGGTGAGAAGGCACCGCCGGAGTTGGCCGAGATGACCACGAGGGCGGCATAGATGAGACGGTCTTCTCGATTCTGCACCAGCTTGCGCAGGACCATGATCATGACAATTGAGGTAGTGAGGTTGTCGAGGATGGCGGACAGGAAGAAAGTCATGAAGGCCATGCGCCACATCAACTTGCGTTTGGAGCGTGTCTTCATGGCATCGCGCACGAAATTGAAGCCGCCGTTGGAATCGACGATCTCGACAATGGTCATGGCACCCATCAGGAAGAATAGCGTGCCGGCAGCATCGCCTAAGTGGTGCTCGATGACCTCGCTGATGTGGTGGACTACCTCACCGGCGGGCACATCAGGATAAAAGCCTTCGGCTCCCATCATGAGCAGCGTCCAGCATACCACACACATGAGCAGTGCCTTTGCTGCCTTGTTTACTCGCGTCACGCTCTCCAAGGCTATACCTAAATAGCCGATACAGAAGAAGGCGACAATCAGAATTGTTAATGTGTTCATAATTTATGTGTTTTAAGATTTTGTGTGCAAAGGTAGTAAATTATTGAGAATAAACCATTGTTATTCGGCGAAAAATTAGTAATTTTGCCCACATTATGGGAAAGATCATCGTAGCCGGTATCGGTCCGGGCAGCAGAGAGGACATGACGCCTGCCGTTCAGCAGGCTGTCAGCAGTGCCGACGCCGTCGTTGGCTATAAGTACTACTTCCAGTTTATCGGGCCTTATCTGTCTGAAGGCTGTGAGTGTGTCGATACGGGCATGAAGAAAGAGCGTGAGCGTGCCGAGCAGGCTTTCCTGCTGGCTGAACAGGGAAAGACGGTGGTGGTCGTATCGTCGGGCGATGCCGGCATCTATGGCATGGCTCCGCTCATGTTCGAGATGCGGCAGCAGAGGCAGACGGACGTGGACATTGAGGTGCTTCCGGGCATCTCGGCTTTTCAGAAGGCGGCTTCCCTTCTCGGTGCGCCTATTGGCCATGACCTGTGCATCATCTCGCTCAGCGACCTGATGACCCCGTGGGAGTTTATCGAGCGTCGCATTAGGGCGGCTGCGTCGGGTGATTTCGTGACAGCTGTTTATAATCCCAAGTCTCATGGCCGCTACTGGCAGCTCTATCGTCTGCAGGAACTCTTCATTGAGGAAAGACAGCGGTCAGGCCTGTTCCGACCAGGAATGAGTGCAGCTGACATTCCCGTGGGCTATGTCCGTCAGGCGGGACGTGAGGACGAGCAGGTGAGGGTCACCAGCCTCGGAGCCTTCGACCCCGAAGATGTGGATATGTTCACGGTGATTCTGATAGGCAATTCGCAGTCGTATGTGGATGCTGACGGCAAGATGGTCACGCCCCGTGGCTATTTCCGTGACGATGAATTCCCAGTTGAGAAGGTCGGGCAGTCCATCATGACAGAGTCTTTCCGTACTATCGAGGGTGAACTGTCGCGGCGAGACTGGCCTTTAGACCACAAATGGGCTTTGCTTCACGCCATCCATACGACAGCCGATTTCGACATGGAGAAAATTCTCTATACCGACGAAGGGGCTGTCGAGACATTATATAATAAGGTGGAGGACGGAACGCTGAAAACCATTGTGACAGACGTGACGATGGTGACGAGCGGCATACGCAAAGGTGCCCTCCAGCGTCTGGGTGTCGAGGCGAAGTGCTATCTCGGCGATCCTCGTGTGGCGGACATGGCCGCTACGCTCGGCATCACCCGCACGCAGGCCGGCATCAGGCTGGCCGTCGAGGAACATCCTGACGCCCTCTTCGCCTTTGGCAATGCACCCACGGCATTGATGGAACTCTGCGATCTCATCCGGCACGGCAAAGCCTGTCCTGCCGGCATCATCGCCGCTCCCGTAGGCTTCGTCCATGTCCGTGAGTCCAAGCACATGGTGAAGCCCTTCCGTGACATCCCCAAGATAATCGTTGAGGGCCGCAAGGGTGGTTCGAATCTCGCTGCTACTCTCTGCAACGCCATTCTGACGTTTGACGATGCGGCACAGTTGAGGCCTGGACGCGACCTTTAGAGAGAAGAGAAAGAGGATGCTGTCAGCCGAGGCACCGTCTCATGGTCTCGAGCTTGGCCTCTGTTTCCTGCCATTCCTGTTGCTTTGTGCTATCTTTCAGCAATCCGCCTCCGGCATAGAGACGGTAGTGATTGCCGTTAACGTTCATGCAGCGGAGTGAGACGTAGAGGTGGGTGGAAAGTTCGCCCTGAGGTTGGTGTGGAAGTTGCAGCGGTCCCATGAATCCACTATAGTAGCAACGTGGCCTGTGCTCGTTCCGGGTGATGAACTGCATGGTCTCCCGTTTGGGCAGTCCGCAGACGGCCGGTGTGGGGTGTAAGGCTTGCAGGAGGTTGCCGATGTGTCGGTCGTCAGGAAGGGTGAATGTGAAATCGCTCCGCAGATGGACGAGGTTGGCCGCCCGGACCGTGCGAGGCCCCTCCTCGCGGAAATCGCCGGTGAACTGTTCCAGACATTCAGCGATGTAGGTGGCCACGATGCGCTGTTCCTCAATGTTCTTGGTGCTCCACGTGGCGTTCTCGCCTTCTCCTCTGAGTTGTTCTCCTTCTAACAGCATCGTACCAGCCAGGGCGATGGTGCGCCATTCGCCACCGTGGCCCTCAAGCAGTATTTCGGGCGTGGCGGTCAGCCATGTGCCGCTCTGCTCTGTATGGACCAGGGCGATGAACATGCGGGGGTAGAGCTGGCAGGCGCGGTGGAAGAGCGTCACGGGCTCAATGGCTTCATGTGTCGTCTCGTCTGAACACCGTGCAAGAACAATTTTCCGGAATGTGCCCTCTGTGAGCTGCGTGTGGAAATTGGCAAAATCTATGGCGTAAGATGAATCCACGGGCGAGAGAGTGGCAGCGACAGGCGGCGGTGTCATGACCGGTGGTAATGGGCAGACCGTGGCCGAGCCTTCTATCACGACGATGGGCTGTCCCTGTTTCACTTCGAAGGGTGCAATGACAAAACCGGAACAGCCGTTCAACTGTGTGCAGGACAACAGTTCGCGGGTCTCGCCTTCCACACGCATGCAGTGGTCGGCATGGGGCAGGCGGTAGAGGGCAAAGGCAGCGTGCGAGGCTTGTCTCATTTCTTTGGCTTGATGACATAGTTTGTGACGCGGACAGAGGAGATGAGGTCGCCGGAAGTGTCGCGGATATCGACATTCCAGACGTGCAGGGTGGTTCCCCTGTGCAGCAGGCGGGCATAGGCCGTGACGGTGTCACCCTCTGCAACAGCCTTCACATGGCTGCCGCTGACCTCGATACCCACGCAGGCCTTTCCCGGACAGAGAGCTGACGACCCCACGCCTGCCACATTCTCGGCCAGGGCCAGCGACGCACCGCCGCTTAGGAATCCGAAGGGCTGGCAGTTACGCTCGTCAACCCGCATCCGTGCCATACAAGTATCGTCCTCGGGTGTGGAGATGAACTCCATGCCGAGGGCGGTACTCAGGTTAGGCTTCGCATTGATTAACGTGTTGATTCTTTCTACGTCCATACCCAGTCTAACCTTCCACTTCTCTTTACTTGAACAAGGAGTATTCCTTGACATCCCATGCCAGGGCACTGGCACCGAGCACATCACGTTCGCCCTCCTTCAGAATGGACACTAAGATGCGCACCTTGCCACGGATGTTGTGGAAGACATGTTCGTCGAAAGCGGCCCGCATGGGTTTCAGCAGCCATTTGCCGGCAACCATCATGTCGCCTGTCAGAATGATGGCTTCGGGATTGATGACCGAAGCGTAATTGGCAAGTCCGATTCCTAACATCGATCCTACCCGGTGGAAGGCCTTGATGGCCACACGGTCGCCTTTCTCACAGCAGTCGGTAATGGTGTTGACCGTCAAGTCGTCCAGCTCACTTAGCAGGGTCGGCTCGTTACTCTTGGCAATCTCTTCCTCAGCCGTGTGCACAAGTCCTTTGTCAGAGACGTAGGTCTCCAGACAGCCTCTGCGGCCGCAGCCGCAAAGGCGGCCGCCGACTTCCACGCAGGTATGTCCTATCTCGCCGGCAAAGCCGTTGACACCGAGATGGGGCAGTCCGTTGGTGAAGATGCAACTGCCCAGTCCACCGTGGCTGATGCTCACGACGATGAAGTCCTTCATGCCGTGGGCCGAGCCGTAGGCTTTCTCGCCTAGGGCAGTGATATGGGCGTCGTTGGCCAGGGCCACGGCCATGCCTAACTGATCCTGTAGCATGACTGCCAGTGGCACCACGCCCTTCCAAGGCATGTTGGCTGCACTTTCAATGCAGCCCGTCAGATAGTTGGCACTCGGAGCCGAAATGCCCACGGAGCGTACGCTCTCATAGCCTCCGTTCTCCTCTATCAGCGCAATGACCCGTTCGCTGAGGGCTTTTACAAAATCAGTTACCTCAGGGTAGTCTGACGTACGGAAATGGTCTTGTGCAATGATTTCTCCGCGAATGCTTACTACGGCGTATGTGGTCCGCCCCTCGCGGACGTCAATGCCGACGACACGGGTCTTAATATGATCAATATCTTCTGTCATGGCAACTCATTGCATACTATTTAAACAAAGAATACTCCTTCACTTTCCACGCAAGGACGCTGGCACCGAGCACATTGCGTTCGCTCTCGCCTAATTCTGAGATCAGGAACTTCACCTTGCCCTGGATATTGTGGAACACGTGTTCCTCAAACGACTTCTTGGTAGGGTCCAGCAACCAGTGACCGGCACGGGCAATGCCGCCGGTGAAGATGATAGCCTCGGGATTGACTAGCGAGGCATAATTGGCCAGTCCGAGACCGAGTATCTCGCCGGTACGGCGGAAAACCTCGATGGCCATCTCGTCGCCCTGCTCACAGCACTCGTAGATTTTCTTTGGCGACAGATTCTCGATGGAGCGCATGAGTGACGCTTCGTCAGACTCCTCCATCATTTCCCTGGCTGTCTGTAAGATGCCCTTGGCGGCAGTGTAAGCCTCCAGACAGCCACGGTTGCCGCAGCCGCACTGTCGTCCGTTCAGCACGACACATGTATGGCCGATTTCACCCGCATAGCCGTCGAAGCCCAGATTGACCTCCCCGTCGGAGAAGATGCAGCTGCCCAAGCCGGAGCCGATGGTGATTGCGATGAAGTCACGCAGACCGTGAGCCGACCCGAATGCCTGCTCACCCAGTGCTACGACATGAGAGTTGTTGGCCACGGCCACGGCCAGTCCTAACTGGTCGCGCAGCATGGCAGCCAGTGGCACTACCCCCTTCCAGGGCATGTTGGCTGCATTGACGATACTGCCTGTCAGGAAGTTGGCGCTGTGGGCGCTGATGCCTACCGACCGCACCGTCTCGTAGCCGCCGTTCAGCTCGACAAGCCCCACGATGCGCTCAGCCAATGTATTGACGAAAGTGTTGATGTCAGTGTAGTTCTGGGTCGGGAAACTGTCTTTCGCAAGGATATTCCCGCGCACGTCAACGATGGCGAAGGTGGTGTCTTCAAAACTGATGTCCACACCTACCACTCTTTTCTTTACAGTTGTTTGATTCATTGTATTGTTTTAAGTGCTTATTTTATGCCACAAATTTATGCAATAATTCTGTCATGGCCAAATCTTTTGCAACTTTTTTTGCAAATATTTACCCATTTGTAGTTTTTTTCGGGATTATTTCGTAACTTTGCACCCACATAAGCAACTATATCCGCAAAGAATAATGAACATTTTAGAACTTAGCGAACAAGAGATTCTGCGACGCCAGTCGCTTGACCAGCTTCGTCAGGCAGGCATTGACCCATACCCTGCAGCGGAGTACCCCACAGACGCTTTTTCAACCGAAATCCTTGACACTTTCACCGATGAGGCTCCTGCCCGTGAGGTGACTATTGCCGGACGTATGATGAGCCGCCGCATTATGGGCAAGGCCTCGTTCGTCGAGCTGCAGGACTCGCGTGGCCGTATTCAAGTGTATGTCACCCGCGACGACATCTGCCCCGGTGAGGACAAGGACCTGTATAACGTAGTATTTAAGAAACTGCTTGACATCGGCGACTTCATCGGTGTCCGTGGTACGGTGTTCCGCACGCAGACCGGTGAAATATCTGTACATGCCCATGAGCTGACGCTGCTGTCGAAGTCGCTCAAGCCGTTACCCATCGTGAAGTACAAGGACGGCGTGGCCTACGATAAGTTCGATGACCCCGAGTTGCGCTACCGCCAGCGCTATGTCGATCTGGTGGTGAACGACGGCGTGAAGGATACGTTCCTGAAAAGGGCTACCATCGTGCGCACCATGCGCCGCATATTGGATGAGGCCGGTTATACCGAAGTTGAGACGCCCACCCTCCAGTCCATCGCCGGCGGTGCTACCGCCCGTCCCTTCATCACCCATTTCAATGCGCTTGATATTGATATGTACATGCGCATAGCCACCGAGCTTTACCTGAAGCGTCTTATCGTGGGTGGTTTCGAGGGTGTCTATGAGATAGGCAAGAATTTCCGCAACGAGGGTATGGACAAGACCCATAATCCGGAGTTCACTTGCATGGAGCTGTATGTCTCATACAAGGACTACAACTGGATGATGTCGTTCACGGAGAAGATGCTTGAAGAGATCTGCATCGCTGTCAACGGCAAACCCGAAGTGGAAATCGACGGCAATATCATCTCGTTCCGTGCACCATACCGCCGTCTGCCCATCCTCGATGCCATCAAGGAGAAGACGGGCTTCGACTGTGACGGCAAGACCGAGGATGAGATTCGTGCCTTCTGCAAGGAGAAGGGCATGGAGGTCGATGAAACCATGGGTAAGGGAAAGCTTATCGACGAGCTGTTCGGTGAGTTCTGTGAAGGCTCGTTCATCCAGCCCACCTTTATCACCGACTATCCCGTGGAGATGTCGCCACTGACGAAGATGCACCGGTCGAAGCCCGGACTGACCGAGCGCTTCGAACTGATGGTTAACGGCAAGGAGCTGGCCAATGCCTACAGCGAGCTGAATGACCCCATCGACCAGGAAGAACGTTTCAAGGAGCAGATGCGACTGGCCGCCAAGGGCGACGACGAGGCGATGATTATCGACCACGACTTCCTGCGTGCTCTGCAGTATGGCATGCCCCCGACGTCGGGCATCGGTATAGGCATCGACCGTTTGGCCATGCTCATGACGGGTAAGTTCGCTATTGGCGAGATTATGCTCTTCCCACAGATGAAGCCCGAGAAGAAGGTGCCTCAGAGCACCATTCAGGAGTGGGCGGCCATCGGTGTCCAGGAGGACTGGGTCTATGTGCTGCGCAAGGCAGGCTTTAACCTCATCCAAAACATCCGCGACGAGAAGCCACAGGGCTTGCAGCAGAAAATCGGCGACATCGTCAAACGTTACAAGCTCGACCTGCAGAAACCCTCGGTAGATGAGGTGCAGCAGTGGATTGAAAAGGCATAGAAAGCCTACCCAAGCTCTCCCCGCTCGGCCCAAAGGGACGCTTGCCTAAGCAAGAAAGGGAGGGATGTTTAGATACATAATAAATGAACATGAACGATAATAATTCTTATAGTTCAAGTAATCTACACCCCTCCCTTCGGGAGGGCTTGGGTGGGCTGTGTGGTCGCATTGCCATAGTCGGTGGAGGCTCGTGGGCTACGGCCATTGCCAAGATTGTAGTGCAGCACACGCACCATATCGGCTGGTATATGCGTCGTGATGACCAGATACAGGACTTCCGCCGCATGGGCCACAATCCGAGTTATCTGACCAGCGTCCACTTCGATGTCGGGGAGATTCAGTTCGAGAGCGACATCAACCGCATCGCCCAGCAGTATGACACACTCGTCTTCGTCACGCCGTCGCCTTATCTGAAAAACCACCTGAAGAAACTCAAGACCCGTATCAAGGACAAGTTTATCGTCACCGCCATCAAGGGCATTGTCCCCGACGAGAACCTTATATGCTCGGAATATTTCCACCAGGTGTTCGACGTCCCCCACGAGAACTTGGCCTGCCTTGGCGGGCCAAGCCATGCCGAGGAGGTGGCTCTTGAAAGACTCTCGTACCTCACCGTCGGCTGTTCCGACCGTGACAAGGCACAGGCTTTCGCCAGTGTGCTTACCAGCGAATTCATCAAGACCAAGACATCGGACGACGTCATCGGCATTGAGTACTCCTCGGTGCTGAAGAATGTCTATGCCATTGCCGCCGGCATCTGCTCCGGCCTGAAATACGGCGATAATTTCCAGGCCGTGCTGATGGCCAATGCCGTGCAGGAGATGAGCCGCTTCCTGACTGCCGTACACCCCATCGAGCGCAACCCCTACGACTCAGTATATCTCGGCGACCTGCTTGTCACCGGCTATTCCAATTTCTCGCGCA
>Ga0326513_10004284_pt1 | contig 10246 bp, 6 predicted proteins | sample 2_2465_0518_D_FD_203654 | JGI IMG/M metagenome (GOLD analysis project Ga0326513, IMG submission 203654) | Bovine rumen microbial communities from UC Davis, California, United States - 2_2465_0518 | ecosystem: Host-associated > Mammals > Digestive system > Stomach > Rumen | place: USA: California...
CATCTATGGACAGTATTATACAGGCAACCTGACTGCCAATGTGACCCGTAGTGACAAGCTCGATGGCCCCTTGTTCTCTTTCGATGGTGAGCATGTATGGCAAGCCGTGCGTGCAGCACATATCTTTCTGGAAAACGTTGACAAGACACCAGGAATTGATGCTACAGAAAAGGCACGCATGAAAGCTGAGGCTCGTTGCCTCATGGCAGCTCGCATGTGGGACTGCTTCCAGCGTTATGGAGGTCTGCCTATCATCGACCATGATTTGGGCGTTACGGAGACTACCGCCGAATTCCCACGCAACACGGTTGAGGAGACGGTCAACTATATGGTTAACCAGTTGGATAGTGCCATCAATGAACCAAACTTCCCCTGGGTGACAGCTGACCCAACAACCATGTCTGGTCGTTGGACGAGGGCAGGAGCCCGTGCGTTGAAGGCAAAGATACTTCAGATGGCAGCATCACCGATTTTTAACCCCAAGGACGGCCAACCCTATTATCAGGGTGCTTCTGAGAGTGTATTGCCTCTGATAATGTATACTGATGCATCTAAATATCAAGAACGTTGGGACCGATTCTATCAGGCCTGCGTAGATTTCTTCAATGACTTAAATGCAAACGGCTATTACCAGTTGACACAGGCAGAAGGCAGCAATCCTGGAGTCCCACAATATCGTCTTGCCTATCGTAAAGGCTACTTCCTCCGCTCGTCGAAGGAAATACTACACTCAGTACGCCATCACGGCTACGATGGCTACTCTGCCGGACGCTACTGCTGGCACTCCTGGTACTCCTCTTCTGTACCCCGCAACCTTTACTGGCCTACCCAGGAATACGTAGAGATGTTCCCTTGGTCGAATGGTGACCCCTTCGACTGGGAAACAGCCTACAACTACGTCTATAATGAGGACGGAACCCTGAAGTACACCTCAGCAGGCACACCCAACGCAAGTGCCCGTGGTCTGAACAGCATGTTCCTCCGTGGCACGGAGACAGCCCTCTCACAGCAACTCATCAATGTGCAGTTGACCCGCGACCCCCGACTGTATGAGGAGGTCATCGTAAACGGACTACAGAAGAACCTTGACTGGACTACTGGCGCCATGTCAGGCAATATCTGGGAACTTTGGGCTGGCGGCACCGATGCACTGACCGGCATCACCACTCAGACGGGTATGTTCGGCACTGGTTACGGCTACAATAAATACTATCTTGGCGATGGCAACCAGACAGGTTCTGGCGACAACCTGCGCTACCAGACCCAATGGGTATATCTCTCACTAAATGAGATGTACCTCATGTATGCCGAGGCTTTACTGAAGAAGTCATCGCCCAACATCCAGCAAGCCTGTGAGCAGGTGGATATCGTCCGGGCCCGCGTTGGATTGGGCACACTCCGCCAGCGTGTGTTTGGCAACAAGGCATACTCAGATGCCGCATATACCCAGAAAATCAACGAAGGCAAGATATATGAGTCTGATGCGCTGTTAGAGGAGATTCTCCGTGAGCGTGCCTGTGAGCTGGGCCTGCAGGACATCCGTTGGTTCGACATGATACGTTACCGCCGTACCGACTGGATGACCAAGCAGCTACACGGACTGGAGATGCACCGCCTGAAACAGAATGCTCAGGGGCAGTGGGTGGAGAGCGACACCCAGTGGACAGGTGCCGACAAAATCAACGATGCCACCTCGCGCCAGCCCCACTACTTTACCTACAAGAAAGTGGAGATATTCGGCAACAAGCGCGACCAATGGGGCAAGGACCCGCAGAGCAACGACATCCGCAAGTGGCTGCTCTCACCGTTCCCCCAGATTGAGATCAACAAGGGCTATGGCCTCATCCAAAACCCAGGATGGGAGTAAATAACAATGAGAATTGATAATTGAGAATTGAAAATTATGATTACCAAAGCAATATATATATTCGTGCTTCCGCTGCTTGCAAGTGTCTCTCTGCCTACAATGGCGCAGTATGAAATAATTGACTCGGTTGACTATAAGTCGCAGACCGTCGACGTGGGAGCCAACCGCACGTTTTCACGCGAAGAGTCATCGGCATCAGTGAGCATCGTTGTCAACAAGGATGTTAACCGTCGTGGTGCAAACAACATCGGCAACAATCTCATAGGCCAGGGCAACGGACTGGTGACCCTTCAGGGAGCAGGACTCTACAGCGTGGCCAACCCCACCTTCTATGTACGTGGACTACAGAGCCTGAGCGGCAGCACGCCACTCATTCTTGTCGACGGTATCGAGCGCAGCATTGATAACGTGATTGCCGAGGATGTGGACAACGTGACCATCCTCAAGGATGCCGCCGCCACCGCCCTCTACGGCTACAAGGGTGCCAACGGCGCCATCCTCGTGACAACGAAGCACGGACAGTATAACACGCGGTCGATCTCCTTCTCCTATGACCATGGCTTCGAATTCCTCACCAATAAGCCAAAGTTTGTTGATGCCTACACCTACGGCAGTGCCGTCAACGAGGCTCTACGCAACGAGGGCAGCAACGCAAGATACAGCGAAGCCGTGCTACAGTCGTATCGTGATGGCTCCAACCCTCTTTACTATCCCAACGTGAACTGGGTCGATGAGACCTTCCGCAACACAGGCCACATCAACAAGTTCAACCTTGAGTTCAGGGGTGGCAGTAAGAATTTTCGTTACTATACCAACCTGAACCTACAGACCACAAAAGGATTCATCAAGAACTTTGACATCAACGATGGCTATTCCACACAAGACAAATATACACGTGCTACCATCCGCACCAACATGGACATTGACCTGACGCCAAAGACACAGTTGCATACCCACATTTTCGGACTGCTCAACGAGCGGTTGCAGCCAGGCAGTCAGGCCGACCTCTGGAGCATGGTATATACAGTTCCAGCCAACGCATTCCCAACCAAGGCAACAGATGAGATATGGGGTGGCGACGGTACCTATACAACCAAGAACCCTGTGGCTCAGAGTGCCGGTGCTGCCTACTACAAGAACCATGCCCGTGCACTCTATTCTGACCTCTCGCTGAATCAGGATCTCTCAGCCATCACCGAAGGCCTCAGCCTAATAGCTCAGTTAGGCTATGACACCTACAGCAACCTGTATGAGGATCACTCACACACCTATCGCTATGGCTACTACACCGTGGACAACTATACCGGCGGCATCGTGAGTCCTGCCAACGCCACACTAACCGTTGACGGCGAGGACACACCGATGGGCACAGGAGCCAACAACAACGCCTGGCTGCGTCGCTTTATCTTCAATGTCGGCTTTAACTATGACAAGACCTTCGGGAAGCATGCCGTCTACGGACAACTGAAATGGGACTGGGAATATAATGATGCCACTGGTGTCAACACTACTGTCTATCGTCAGAATTACTCCATGTGGGCACATTACGGCTATGACAACCGCTACATGGCCGACCTGGCACTGGTCTACTCTGGCAGTTCACGCCTGGCTCCTGGTACCAAGTGGGGATTATCGCCCACACTCTCTGCATCATGGAACATCCACCGCGAGGCATTTATGAGTAACGTCACGTGGATCAACTTCCTTAAACTCCGTGCATCGGCAGGCATGATTCAGAGCGACATACTGCCAGGAGACAACGTGTGGAGCTACTATGAGCAATTCTACTCATTCGGCGGTTCCACCTATCCCTTCTACGACTACGGCACTCAGTTCCCTGGTACCATCATAGCTCAGGCCGCCACCGTTAATCCTGGCCGGGAGAAGGCCATGAAGTACAACATCGGTATCGATGCAACATTCTTTGGCGGGCTGAACATCTCGCTCGACTACTACATCCAGAACCGCAAGGACATATGGGTGTCGACGGCAGGCAGTTACACTGGTGTGTTCGGACTGACAACCCCCTACGAGAACCTCGGAAAGGTGAACAGCCACGGCTTTGAGGCATCTGTAGACTACAGCAAGCAGCTAGGCAACTTTGCTTTCAACATAGGAGCCACCTTCAACCTGAACAAGAGCAAGATCAAGGAGCAGGCAGAAGAGCCGAAAGCATACAGCAACCTCGTGAGCACAGGCCTGCCATACGCACAACTCTTCGGCTACAAGGCCACCGGCTTCTTCCAGAAGAGCGACGACCTCGACGGCGACGGCATCATATCCTCTGCCGAGTTTGCCCAGCGCGGCTATCCCGTGCAGAACTTCACCACGGTACGCCCCGGCGACGTGCGCTATGAGGACGTGAATGGCGACGGTGTCATCGACACCAATGATCAGACAGCCATCGGCTACAGTACCAGTTGTCCCGAACTCTTCTACACCTTCCACCTCGGGGTTGCCTACAAGGGGTTAGGGCTGGATGCCACCTTCCAGGGCACAGGCCGCTACTCAGGTGTGATGAACACCAACGGTATGTTCCGCAGTGCAGTAGCTACCAACACCCTGTCGCAGTATCTCTACGACAATAGCTGGTCGGCAGAGCGCGGCAATACAGAGGGAGCCAGGTTCCCAAGACTCAGCACCACGAGCAATGCCAACAACGACGTCACCAGCACGCTCAACCTATTCGACCGCAGTTACCTGAAACTGCGCAGCATCGAACTGTTCTACAATCTGCCCGAAGCTTTCGTACAGAAGTCAGGCTTCATCGGCAAGGCAAAGGTCTATGTGCGTGGTGTCGACCTCTTCACCATCGACCATCTCGACAATGGCGACGCAGCCGCCTACGGAGCCGTGATGCCCCTGACACGTAGCGTGCAAGTAGGCGCATCGGTGACATTCTAAAAATATACAACAAAATAAATCAGAAGATTATGAAACTGAACAAAATATTTCTCAGTGTGACGGCAGGACTGGCGTTGGCATCCTGTGGCGACAAGATGAACTATCATGAGGACTTGCGCCTGGACCATGCCTATATCGACCGTAACTTTGAGTATGTAGGTGGCTTCATGAACATCATCTACAACGACCTGGATACAGACTTCGGCAACTTCAGCGGTGCCATGCTTTCCTCAGCTACCGATGAGTCGGAGTTTAGTACCGCAGGTAATGCCATCGAAGATTTCTATAATGGTGCCTGGAGTCCTGCCAACCCCCGGCAGACCATCTGGACAAAGGCATACGAGGGCATCACCTATTGCAATGAAGTGCTCGACAACTGGCAGGGGCTGACATTCCCCGAGTTCGAACTCGATCAGGACTATGCCAAGAAGATACATCAGTACAACAACTATCAATACGAGGCCCGATGGGCACGTGCCTACTATTACTACATACTGGTGCGCCAGTATGGAGCCGTGCCCTTCAAGACCCACAACCTGACGGGAGCCGAGGAGACAGCCCTCCCACGCACATCGGCCGACGAGATCTTCAAGTTCATCGATTCTGAATGCGCTGCTATCCAGAACCTCATCGTGAAGGACTACACCAACCTGGGCGACATGGCCTACGGCTCGGCAGAGAAAGGGCGTGCCGGCATGTTCGCCGTGATGGCCCTCCGTGCACAGGCTGCCCTCTACCACGCCAGCCCGCTCTTTAATACCAGCAACGACGCCAACCTGTGGTATGATGCCGCCAAAGCCTGCCAGGCTCTCATCGACAGTTGCGAGGCCTCCGGACGTACACTGGCTGCCGACTATAGCCAACTGTGGGGCAGCGGCGAGTTCTATGCCAATGCCAACTTCTACAACGAAGTGCTCTTCGGTCGCCGCGTGGCCGCCTCCAACTCCTTCGAAGGCTACAACTTCCCCGTGGGCTACTCCAGCGGAAAGGGAGGCAATTGCCCCACGCAAGACCTGGTGGATGCCTACGAGATGACCAACGGAAAGGCTATCAACGAAGAAGGCTCAGGCTACGATGCCCAGAACCCGTATGCTAACCGCGACCCGCGTCTGGCACTAACCGTGGCCGTCAATGGCGAGGCATGGCCTACCGACATCGCCAACACCTCGTACACTACCCTGCAAACCTATACCGGAGGCTACCATGCTCGTCCCCGCACCTCATACGCCACACCTACGGGCTACTACCTGAAGAAACTCTGCAATTCGTCTCAGATCCTGCGCTCAGGCTACTCCACCACTTCAGCCCACGTATGGCTCACCTTCCGTGTGGGCGGAGCCTACCTGAACTATGCCGAAGCACTGTTCCAGTACTTCAAGTCGCAGGGCAACAGCAATGCAGCAGATGCCACAAATTCTGAATTCAGGCACTCTGCACGTGAAATGGCCAGTAAGACCCGCCTGCGCGCCGGCATGCCAGCCTTTGAGGCAGGTATGAACAACGATAAGTTCTGGGCCAAGTATAAGAACGAGCGTCGTGTGGAACTCGCCTTTGAGGGGCATCGCTTCTACGACATCCGCCGTTGGAAGGAAGATGGCGACAAATTCATGAATATCCACCGAGCAGTCATCACCCCGATCTATGCTGAAGACGGCACCACTATCGCCTCTTACACCTACGGACAGCAGGCCGTGACCCGTGGTGACGGCCGCTGGCAGGAGAAGTGGAATCTTTTCCCCGTGCCACAGACAGAGATCATGAAGTCGGGCGGAGCAATGACACAGAATAGTGGTTGGGAATAATTCTAAAAACCCTATAATAAATTAAAAACATTATCTATTATGAGAAAATCTACTTTATTAACAGCCGTTTTTGCACTGGCTTCACTCTCTGTCAGCGCAGATACGAAGATCTTCTATCAGGACGATTTCTCTGATGAAGCAACAACGATGGCCAACTGGACCACAAGTCGCGAATATCCCGACTGGAGCAAAACGGGTTCGAGCTTTGTCAACACCCCCGATGGCAACTATATCCAGTTTGGCAATGGGTCTTTGGCATTTAATGGTACAAGATTCTCTACCATCTGGGGCGCAACCCCCTGGGAGGGCTTTGAGATTCCTGCATCAGGCTATACATTACAGTTCTCATTCAATTTCCAGCAGTTCGGTAACGATTTCGCCAGGGAAGCTCAACGTAACAACGAGATTGCCGTGATAAGCGTTGCAGAAACAGACAACACTATCCCTGAAGGAGCAGAGGAAGGAACAAAAGGCGCACTCGACACTGCATTGGGCAGTTACTATGGTACGGCTGCCGACCAGTTCCCTGGCTATCTTTTCAAAATCACGCAGTGCAAATCAGGAACAGCAGCTGGTGAAGGTGGCTATGCCACTAATCGTATTGGAGGCACTTGCTACTTTGTCATCAACAACGAGACACCTGAGGCCGACTCTGTGAATGTTGCAGCCGGCACTTGGTACAATGTCACTCTGAACGTTGTAGGCCAAAAGGTAGACTATGCCATCGTAGACATCAGCGGCACACCGCTCAAGAGTGGCAGCTACACTTTGGCTGACGGTGCTGACAATCGCGCTGGCGGTATTCTGCACTATCAGGCACGCTCTTATGGTATCTCTCAATTCATGGGCATCAAGATGACTTACGAGAAGGATGGCGATGCAGCCAATCCTCCCGTAGCCAATCTCTATCAGGTGCAGGGCAACGACCGCGTATATAAGGTGACATTTGCAGAAGGCGAGACTCTCCACTATGTCGTTCCCGGTGGTGAGGAGCAGACTCTCGACTATTGGGATGCAGAGGATGAACTCACTGGCAACCCTGGAACGGCAAGCATCGTCGTAACCCAGTCTGGCGAGCTCTCTGCCTGGACAACAAAGGGTGACGACACTTCTACCAAGGTGACCAAGACCGTAGAATGCGGTGTCATCAAACTGGTTGACCCTGTTGCCGCCATTACTGCTGTGTCAGAAGGATTCGGTAAATCTTATACCATCTCAATCGACAACTCCAAGGTGCTGCTTTCGCCTGCAATTGCCCTGACATACGCTATCACCTACGATGACGGTGAGAAGAAGGAAGGCGAGGTAGACAATGGTGCCACTCTCGAACTGACAAAGTCAGGAACGATGGTTATCACGGCCAACTCTATTCCTGTCAATGGTGTGGAGTATTATGAGCGTAGCTCTGTCACAATCGAAAACAATGTGGAATATGTAACCGCCGAGGATGTCTCTTACACATGGACTGTTGAGCAGTGCATGGCTAATGAGAATCTGGTAGCCTATGAGGTGAACGATGTAGGCAAGAGCCACTGGGACCGCGTTTATGAGACACCAGAGGTAGAAGAGAAAGCCCTTGAGGGTCGTCCCTTGTGGGGGCTGGGCAATCCATTCAATGCCTACCAGATCAAGTTGGAAGCACTTGATGAGGTGCTTGCTCCTATCGTAGTCGCAGAGAGCGAGAAGACTGAGGATCGCAACTGGTACATGATATTCCCGTTTGAAGGTATCGTCTACTACAACACTGGTAAGGGAAATAACCACAATCTCAGCATTGACCCGAAGTATATATCCGATGACGCTTCTAAGCCTAATTTCTACATTCTCTCTCGCACTGGTTCCTATGACCGTCCTGACAAAACTGCCGAAGAGGTGTATAGCACAATTGTCTTGAAGGCAGGCGAGCCTTACTCACAGTTCCGCTTCGACAATGCCATCAGCCATGTAAAGGTGCTCACCTACAAAGGCTTCAATGCCGATGAGACCGGCATCCAGTCGGCTGTCAAGGAGAATGCTGCTGCACAAGATGCTCCTATCTACACGCTGAGTGGTGTCCGTGTGCAGAATGCCAGCCAGAAGGGTATCTACATCCAAAATGGCAAGAAGTTCATCGTCAAGTAGGCACATGGCCAACTTGGCTCCCCAGAGTCTGGGCAACGGCCCGGCTCCTCCATTAATTTTGAGTATTTAGTACTCCTAAATACATTTGTTTTTAATAGTAATATAAAAGTTTTCAAGAACCCGCTGGCCTGTGAAGGTCGGCGGGTTTGTTAGTTGTAGCAAAAAATCTTCGTAGCCTACACAGCTATTATTTTCCTAAATCCCGAATGAGTGACAGACAGGGCTATACAGAGTATAGAGCCATACTGAGGGCGAAAACAGCCGATTTAATGATTTTTAGGCATGAAAAAGACCTCCATATTTTCAGGTTCTTATTTGTTACTTTCATTTTTTTTTCGTATTTTTGCAACGGAAATTTAATTAGTGATATATGGAAGCTGCAGTACAATCAAAACCATTCACCCCGTTCCAGATTGAGATGTTGGAAATGGTTTCTCGTGTTTCTTCTGAGTCTGAGATGCAGGATATTCGCCGTATGCTCGGCCAGTACTTCGCCAAGCGTGCAGAGGATGCCTTCGACCGTCTGTGGGATGAGGGCGTTATCAATGAGGACGTGATAGAAGAGTGGAAACACGAACACATGCGCACACCATATAAGCAATGAATATCGTTCTTGATAGAAAATGCCAGAATACGATATTGCATTAGAACTCGCGCGGCTTCACGTCTTACAAGGAGCAGATTTTGTGCGCCAACTGAAGGCACTTACACAATACAACATCTTTAAAGCCGTTCAAAACGAAAGGGACATTTTTGCAGCCGAAGGTAGTCATAGCGAGGACTTCCCCATGCTGCTTGATGCTGCTCGAAAGGCTGTCGCTCATGGAAATAGAGTGTTTATCCTGCCTAATCCCAAAGGTATCAGGACTGCAGACTTTATTTTCGAGAATAGAGGCGTATATAAAATGTACGACCTGAAAACCATCTCTGGAAAGACCTCGTTGGGAAATAGGTTAGCGGAGTCAATTGGTCAAACCAATCATGTCCTAATCAATGTCTGCGCTCAATACAACCCCCGATTAATGGCAACTCAAATAAGGGGTTATTTTCAGGTTAACCCTAGCGCATTGGAGGTTCTAGTGTACAAAGGCAAGAAAGCTATCGTAGTCACACGACGCATAGCAGCGAATCCACTCTTCTTGATACAATTCCAGCGTAAGTTCGTGAAATAGAAAAAAGCCACCAAACAAGATGGCTTTTTACAAACGGGGCAGGGTCGATACGGGCTTACCCCCACGCGGAAAATACCGGATTAGTCATTTCTGACGCTGCAAAGATAGACATTATTTCTGAATCAAACAAATTTTTAAGGTAAAAAATTGTTTTTTCATTATCCTTTTTCAATAAATCATTTCCAACATAGTTTTCTTGTATGCCTCCACTACCTCTCGCATCGAGGCGATATACCGTCTGAGGTGTCTGCCGTCGAGAGGTGTGCGCTTGATGGCATTCAGCATCGTTGCGTAGTCAGTTTGGCTGTAGATTATCCAAACAATGTTTTCACATACTCATCGTCGGTGTCAAACAGCACATGGTTTTTCAAGAAATCAAG
>Ga0326513_10004285_pt1 | contig 10245 bp, 5 predicted proteins | sample 2_2465_0518_D_FD_203654 | JGI IMG/M metagenome (GOLD analysis project Ga0326513, IMG submission 203654) | Bovine rumen microbial communities from UC Davis, California, United States - 2_2465_0518 | ecosystem: Host-associated > Mammals > Digestive system > Stomach > Rumen | place: USA: California...
CTTGTAGGCCATCGCGCTTGAACCGATCTGGCTCTTCTCAAAAGGCTCCTCCACTTCCTTGAGGTGCTGCAGAAGGCGGATGTCCGTGCCCATCTTCATAGCAGCGGAGGCGACGATCCCGAGCGCGTTCAGAACGATCGTATCGACAAGTCTGGGATAGGTCTGTCCGGAGACCGGCACGCAGCTGTCAAATCCCATTTTCTCCGCGATCATGGGATCCAAGCGGTCCACCTTGTCAAGATCGCCGTCGAACAGTTCAAGGAAGGAAGCCTGCGTTCCAGTCGTTCCCTTGCTGCCAAGCAGCTTAAGGCCGGAAAGGACATGTTCAACTTCACCGAGCGCCAGATAGAATTCCTGCATCCAGAGAGTCGCTCTCTTTCCCACTGTCGTGGGCTGCGCGGGCTGGAAGTGGGTAAAGCCCAGCGTCGGAAGACTCTTGTAGGCGTCCGCGAACTTGGAAAGCTCTGCCAAAACATTGATCAGTTTCCTGCGTACCAGGCGGAGCGCTTCGCGCATGATGATCACATCGGTATTATCTCCCACGTAGCAGCTTGTCGCGCCGAGATGGATGATGCCCTTCGCCTTGGGGCACTGCAGTCCATATGCATAGACATGGCTCATAACGTCGTGGCGGACGATCTTCTCACGCGCCTTCGCTTCCGCATAGTTAATATCATCGGCGTGTTCCTTGAGCTCCGCGATCTGCTCATCCGTGATCGGAAGTCCCAGCTCCTTCTCTGTCTCTGCCAGCGCGATCCACAGTTTTCTCCACGTTCTGAACTTCATGTCGGGAGAGAAGATATACTGCATCTCTCTGCTTGCGTATCTCTCGGAAAGAGGGCTCACATATCTGTCATTTGCCATGCTGTTTTCCTTTCTGTTTGGCAGCGGCTGCCGTCCGCAAGGGTGCGCCGACGCCGCTTCGCAATATAATAAACGGTTTCTTGTACTTGTTTTATGACCTTATACAGTATAACAATAATTTTTTCAATTTCAACACGCTGATAGGTAAAAGTAAGTCTCTCCTCAGAAAGAAGGCGCGTTGTCCGCCCTGAACTGGTCCCGAAGTTCCCGTATTCTCTGCTGCGCGTAGTTGTCAAAAGACTTGGCCTGCCCGTTGCGGAGATACCCTGCAAGGCGCTTGTTCTGCCTGCCCGCTGTGCCGTTTTTCCACTCGCGCTCTGCCTGCGCCGTGATCCGTGTAAGTTCAGCAGCCGCGTCCTCCAGTTCGGGATGTCCGCCTATGTATTCGGCAAAGGCGTCTTCGGGAATGGAAAACTGCAGCGCCGCCAGGTATCTGAGGCAGTTCTGCCTGCTGCCGGAGAGCCGCCATGCTTTTCCATAGCAGTCCGCCGCTTCCGCGTACCGGAATCCGCCGGCATACAGGAGTCCTTTTTCCGCCCAGATCCTGCCGCGCATCTCCCGCTCCAGTTCCGGCAGCTCATCCAGAATGCCATCCATCAGCTCGATGGCCTGCGTGATATGCCCCCGGGAAGCCGCGAACCTGGCCTCGCTGAGTCTGCGCTGGAAGGGTTCCATCCCCTTTCCGGAGGAGATCGAGGCCCGGATCCTCTCTATTTCGGCGACGCTCTGGTATCCCACATAGAGGAGGATCACTGAGGCGAAGTCCTCCACCGCGCACCGCCCCCGCAGAAGCGAACGGAGCTGTGAAGCCAGTTCCGCAAGGCCGCAGGATTCCTCCAGCCAGACCAGAAGCTCGTGGTCCATGAGGTCCTCGTCCAGAAACGACGCGCACTGCGCCAGCGAATAGCACAGTTCCTCCACTGTATAGACATTCCGGTCAATGATCCTGATCCGGTAGGGCTTCTCCGCGATCCGCCCTGTTGTCAAAATACTCCTACCCATTGATGGCTATCTCCTGTTCCCATTTCATTCCCGATGACGGGAAGATCTCTCCAAATCCCAGGTCCTCCGCTTCGATCCGCATGCGGTCCGCCGCGGTCATAGAGAGTCTCACTCTGAGCCTTGTCGTCGCTCTGGGCCTCTCGGGCATGTTTTCCAGTTTCACGGCGATCTCTCTGGGACCGCCGCTGTCGACCGGCGTCTGCAGCAATACGATCTCGTCTCCATCCTCCAGGATGATGTCGATCTGGGAAGCCGCGTCATACCACTCTGTTCCGGCGTCCAGAAGCGCCTGATAGACCGGGCGTCCTTTCTTGAGGCACTGCATTCCGACATTGCAGCGGAGCGCGTCCGAACTCAGATAAAAGTACTTGTCCGCCCTGGAGGCCAATCCGCATGCAGCCATTGTGCTGTAAGCTGCCCCTTTGCTGTAAAGGGTATCGCCCTGGAAAGCCCTTCTGCCCCTGCAGATCAGGTTCAGCGAGTCCTTCATCCAGCCGCTGCTGAGCGTTTCTCCGGTCAGATAGGCCGCGGAGAATTCCTTCTCCTGCATCAGTTCTTTGACAGTTCCGTAAAGGATGCCGTCCTTTTCCGCCGCGTCCGCATCCGCGGGGACCCGGAGCCTTCTCTCGCCCGGGAAGCAGACGATGGGCCGCGTCTTCTTATTAAAAGAAAGACTCTGCAGTACGATCTCTGCGTCTGACCAGCCGTCCACGAGAAGGATGGATTGTCTCCTCTGCTCCTCGTCCTGCATCAGCACATAGTGATAGAAGGATTTCAGGTGCTCCTCAAAGGAGATCTTATCGAGTTCCGGATAGAGTATGTCAGCGGCTATCCTGAAGAACCTGGCGTGGCTGCGGTCCATGACCTCGGTCGTAAAGGTCACCGCCTCAGTCTCTTCGGCTGAAACTTCCACAGATAACAGGGACAGGCAGTATCTCATGAATCCGAGCAGGATCTGCGTGTATTCACCGCCCTGCTCATTCGCGTCATCCCCCAGCTCTCCCGCTGCCAGCGTGAGAAGGTGTGTCAGAGGTTCCCTGCCGGCCTCCGCTGCTCTCTGATACGCTTCGTTTCCATAAGTCCACTCGCCGCTTTGCGGATTCCTGAAAGCGGCTGCAGGGATGTTGAATTCCTCCCGTCCGGTCACATAGGAGAATGTGTGCGGGTCGATCCCGGCCGCGAGCCGGCGCGTATTCAGGTAAGAGAGCTGACAGAAGCGGTCTGTCAGGTCGATCCCCAGAAGATATTTTTTCTCAGGAAGTCTGGTAAATAACATTACTCTCCTCCTCTGTTCCGAACAGCGTCTTAGTCAGATACTCCTTCTTGGTGTACTCCCGCAGGAGTTCCGCTGTCTTCTCCCGTTCTCTGCGGTCTGCCGCCCTGCAGATCGCGTCGATCTGCGCGAAGCGGTCCGTCTGTACCAGATCGATCCTTGCGTCCTGCCCGATCGTACCGCTCTCCACTATGTTCTTCTCCTCCGGGTCATCCGTGATGAAGTAGTGGACCTGCTCCGCGTAAAAGAGGAAGAAGGAGCTGACATAGAAACCGCGCACCATTTCCTTCATCTCTCTGGCCATAAAGGGCTCCTGTCTGCCGCCACGGTCCAGCGCGCAGTGAATGACCACATGTCCCCGGGCTCCGCGCGCGCCTGCGGGATTGTGGTATTCGATCATCGTCTCTCTGTCATAGAGCCTGAGTGCCGGTCCCGCGCCGGCAAACTGCCTGTAGAAGGGGAACACGATCTCTTCCCGCAGAAGGGAGGACAGGAACCGCTCCGCTGCCGCCGCTTCTTTCTCGGAAAAATTCGCATTGCCCTCTGCCAGCGTCTTAAGGTAAGCCAGCCTGCAGATCGCGGGAAGAGTATGACCCTCCCGGTCAGCTTCCGTGATCAGGTTCATGATCAGCGGGTCCATGTCGCGCCATTCCGCAAAAACATAGTGACAATATTGCGCTATACCTGACGCAGACAGTGTTCTGTGGGCTCCGCCCCTTTTGTACTGCCGCAGAAGCAGCGCTTCCTGGCTGTCTCCCATCTCGCCGCTGAACAGCATCTGAGACAGCAGCCTGTCTTCCGCCATGACGAAGGCCGGATCATCCGGATCCTCCTGTGCCGCTTCCATCACCGCGTCGCGCACCCGGCTCAGATCCTCCATGAGCCCGTCATAAGTGTGCAGGATCAGTTCCAGGACCGGCCTCTGCCGGTTACCCCTCTCGAAAGCCGCCCAGGCGATCCTTCCGGCCTCTCTCTCCCTGGCGTCGTCATCCCGGGCTTTCTCCATGGCGCCAAGCGCCACTCCCGCAAGAAGTTCTGCCGTGCACCCTTCCGCGCCGCCGGTTACGATCCACTCCGCCGCCTCCTGATCCATACCGCACCGGTTCATGAGAGCGATCGCCCTGGTCCGGTCCTCTGTCTGCAGGTCACCGGGCCTCAAAGTGCCGGCCACGGCGCGCAGTTTCTCCATATCTCCGCTCTTTTCATAGTAGTCCATGAGGCGGAGCTTCAGACGGATCCTGTATGAATCAGCGATCCCCGCTGAACGCACAAGGATCTCACAGTACTGCAGCGTCTCGGGCGTAACGGCAAAGGTATCTCCCGCCGCGCCTGAGATCTCCAGCGCAAAGGGCAGATCGGACATCTCCTGCAGGGAGACCTGGTCCGGCGCCTTGACCGGATCCATCATGCGGTCGCACGTGTAGGGAACACTCGCGGTATAGCGATTGTGCTGCGCGTCCTCGAGGAAGATCCGGTTGTCCTCTCCGTAAACAGGCATGATGCAGTTTCCGTTTTCCACAGGATAGACGCGCTCCTTGCTGCTCTGCGCGTAAACAGCGACTGCCTTTTTCATATTCATATGGGTTGTTCGCAGGTGGGACAGATAGGAAAGCTTGGTCAGGTCCCCTGCGTTATCGGGCCGGATCGATTCGTCCATAAGGGCCGCTGTGTACAGCGCCGCAAGATTGTCCGACATCCGGTGATCCTCGATCTGCGCCTGCAGAAAGGCCCTGATATCCTCCTGACACTGCGCGTAGATATCCGGATAGCGCTTTCTGTTCTGATACAGATAGCGATAGAAATAAGCCCTGTTCTCCAGGGGCAGCATTGTGCTCCGATACGTGCTGCGCATGATAGAATCCGGGATCACGCCGCTGTAATCCTCCGGCATGGACTGCAGGAAGCACTCTGAAAGGCGCACGATAGAAAGCCCTTTCTCCACGGCTCTCGAATACCATACAAAACTGTCCGGCGAGGTCTTTCCCCCGCGGATCAAAAGGGTGCAGATACTGCGCAGGATCTGCAGCTGCAGAGGCCGCATTCTCTCCTGCCCGTATGCGGTTGTCAATGTGCGGAAGAGCGATCCGGAAAACTCTCTTCTCCGTTCTGTCCTCTCCACCACGCCTTCCATGATCCGGCAGTCCAGGAGTTCCTTCCTGAGGGCATAGAGCAAAAGCTGCCTTTCAAATGCGTCTCCGCCGTAACGTCCGGTTCTCCTGTCCTCCCGAAGACTCAGATATTCGGGATCCGCCACGACCATATCCCACGCTTCCAGATACATAATGGGACTCCGGCATCCGTTCAGGAACTGCTTTTTGAGAAAATTCCAACGGGCCGGCGTACCGGGCGCATATTCGGGAAGAAGCTGCAGCATCATCCACGCGATCCTCCAGTCGGAGGGATTTCTTCTGTATCGCTCCCTGAGGATCCGTCCCACACGGGGTGTGATGATATCCGCGTCGTGATAGGCCAGCGCGGTCAGGAACTGCCTGTAACAGTACTCGACCTCCGATTCTCCTTTGTACTGGCTGTATCCCATTTCCAGCACTTCGTCCGCAGAGACACCCGCCAGTCTTCTCCGAACGCCTTCCAGTTCCATGACAGCCTGATGGATCCGGTTTTCCATCAGCATCAGCTGTGCCGCATACAGTCGTGGCAAAACACTGTCCCTTCTGAGGTAAGACAGGCGCTTGATCAGTTCATCTGCCTGCCGCAGCCACTCGCCGTCATCGATCCCTCCCGCGAGGCCCTGCGCCTCTCTCGACCAGGCCAGGCGCAGGCGCTCGTAATGGCGCATCATCTCAAGCAGCGCTCTCCGGCTCTCCCGCTGCTGTCTGGCCCTTCCGTCACTCCGCCTTCTGTAGATGATCTCAACCGGGATCTGGATCTCCTGATAGGGGGAACGCAGATAGATCCTGCCGAAGTTCCTTCCGGCGTGCAGTCTGTGCCGCTCCACTTTGTAGGTAAACGTACAGGTATCGCCGATAAAATCTCCGCCCTCCAGATAAGAAGAGGAAGGAGAGAGAAACGAGCCGGACATAGTGACCTTCAGCTTCGTATATCCCCAACCGCGTCTGCGGATCGTGATCCTGTATTCCGGATTCTCTGCGTCTCTCGCTGAGCCTCCGATCTCAAAGATTTCCGTACGGATATCCTTTACGTCCGTCAGAAACTCCACCGGGTCTTTTCCGCATGCGGCGATCAGGAACTCCTCCACGTTCTGTTCATTGCCGGGATACTGGGACAGTCCGCGGTACAGCATTTTCTCCTCGCCGGTCACGAGTGACTGCGCGAACTCCTTTTTATAAAACAGTCTGACCGCGCTTCCCCAGTCCTCGTCGGCAAGAGTCAGGAAGCGGATGGCCGCTGTGTTTTGGCTCGAGATCTCGCTCAGCTCCCTGCCGGCGACCTGCGGACTGATCACTTCGGCTTTAAATGGAAGTCTGTATTCACCGCGATTGGAAACTATACCGATAGTCCCCTCGGATGTGTCTCCTTCCTGCAGGGTACCGGCGTCAAAGCGCCAGCTGATCCGGTCCGGGTTCTGTGAAAAACTGCTGCGCCGGGGCTGCATGTGGAAATTGTCCGAGGTCACAAAGCCGGTCACCGAGACGCCGGGAGGCCCCGCGATGACAAACTGGCCCTCTGCGATTCCACCCGGGTTCACCTGTATGCGCAGGATCTCCGGCGTGATGCTCAGACCTTTATCCGAAATATTGTATTCTTCGTCCGCCATATTGGAGGCGGTATAAACTTCTCGATATCCCATACTCTTACGCTCCGAAGCCCATAATTTCCCAATATACAAGCATTATAGCATGATTATGAGAGCAGAAAAAGACGACCCTGCCCGTCTGATGCGGTCAGGGTCGCCATTGACATTCAAATTCTATACAGTTTCTATACAGCCTTTATGCGCGTTCGGCTTTAGCGCTCTTATGCTTCGGGCGCCTCTTCCTGTGCGGGCTCCTCAGAAGTTTCCTTTTCCGCTTCCGCTCCCTTGGTGAGCATGAGCATGATCTCATTGGATCTCACGATGAAGCTCGCCATATCCTCGGCAGATAGGGGTGCGTTCTGGATCTGGGCCAGGTCATACAGCTGCTGGCAGATCAGTTTGGTATTGGCGCTGTCCTCGTGGTCCATGACATATTTGACAAGCGGGTGCTTGGCGTTGAGGATCAGTGTCTGGCCTTCCTTGCCCCAGTCGGGCATTCCCATGCCCATGCCGGATGCGGCGTACATCTTCATCATGTCTGCCATTCTGCGGCTCTGCTCATCGACTGTCAGCATGGAAGCGGTCTTCTTATCTCTGAGATTCTCGATCTTAACACTGAGCCTGTCGTTCTTGACCGCCTTACGGATCATCTTCTCCAGCTTCTCGGCCTGCTCCTTCAGGGCCTCTGCGGCTTTCTTGCCTGTGCGGGACTTGAGAGCCTCCTGGATATCAGCGTCAATTCTTGCGAAGTGAAGTCCTTCATTCTTAGCTTCCAGCTGCTGAATGAAAGGCTGGTCAATGGTGTGATCCAGGATGAAGGCCTGCATCTTGTTGTTTCTGAACATGCGGATATACTGGCTCTGCTGCTGCGGATCCGTCACGTAGTAGATGGTGTGATCGACAGGCTCTTCCTCTGCCTTTTCTTCAGTCTCAGCGGAATCCCTGACGACCTCGGCCTCTACCTTTTCGCCGTTCTCGCCTGTCGCTGTCTCTGTCTCCTCCGCCTCGGGATCGATCTTGTTGACATTGAGCGCCTCGGGGGTCGTCAGATACTTGCCGTCCAGATCCTTGAAGAGGATGTAATCGGTCATTCTTGTGCAGAACTTGTCGTCTCTGAGGCAGCCGTACTTGATGAAGGGGCTGATGTCATCCCAGTACTTGTCATAGTTCTCTTTGTCAGTCTTGCACATGCCGGCCAGCTTATCCGCCACCTTCTTGGTGATGTAATCGCTGATCTTCTGCGCAAATCCGTCATTCTGCAGCGCGCTTCTGGACACGTTGAGAGGAAGATCAGGGCAGTCGATGACGCCCTTGAGCAGCATCAGGTACTCGGGAATGACTTCCTTGATATTGTCAGCGATGAATACCTGGTTATTGTAGAGCTTGATCACGCCCTCTGCAGACTCATATTCCAGATTCAGCTTGGGGAAATACAGGATTCCCTTGAGGTTGTAAGGATAATCCATGTTCAGGTGGATCCAGAACAGGGGCTCCTTGTAGTCTCTGAAGACCTTTCTGTAGAATTCCTTGTACTCCTCCTCTGTACATTCGCTGGGATTCTTGCCCCACAGGGGATGCGTGTCGTTGAGCAGTACGGGGCGCTTGCGGATCTTGAGTTTCTTCTCCGCGGGCTCCTTGTCATCTTCCTTCTTCTCAGGCTCCATGACCTCGATGACAACATCGTCCGGTGTCCTCTCGGATTCAGCGATGACCTGGGTCTCTTTCGTATCCTTCTCGGACAGATAGATCTCCGTGGGCATGAAGGAGCAGTACTTCTGGATCACTTCCTGCGCCCTGTAGTAGTTGGCGAACTCCACACAGTCCTCAGTCAGGTGCAGAGTGATCGTTGTGCCGAAGTTCTGCCTGCTGCCCTTGTCCATAGTATAGGTGCTGCCGCCGTCGCACTCCCAGTGAACCGGCTCCGCGCCTTCCTGATAGGAAAGGGTATCGATCTCAACAAGATCGGCTACCATAAACGAGCTGTAAAAGCCCAGTCCGAAGTGGCCTATGATCTGGTCATCACTGGTCTTGTCCTTGTATTTCTCAAGAAACGCCTCCGCGCCGGAGAAAGCGATATTGTTGATATACTCCTTCACTTCCTCAGCGGTCATGCCAATACCGTTATCGGAGACCGTGATCGTCCTGTTGTCGGGACTCACTTCGATGTCGATCCTGGCCTTATAATCATCCGGCAGGGTGAAATCTCCCATCATATCAAGCTTCTTGAGCTTGGTGATGGCGTCGCAGCCGTTGGAGACCAGTTCTCTGTAGAAGATATCGTGATCGCTGTACAGCCACTTCTTGATAATGGGAAACATATTCTCACTGTTAATAGATAACGATCCTTTTTCTGCCATGTTAATACTCCTTTATCATCTATACATATATTTTCATGAATGTACACATTCAGAGCCCGCAGGCTCCCACAACAGTGAGTTTAGTCCCCGGACCGTTAAATGTCAACAAAAAATTAGCACTCATTAAAGATGAGTGCTAACAATTCCTCTTATAGTTGTTTACTGTCTGTTCTCTTCTTCCACTCTGACCTCCTGTCCCAGATAGGAATTCCCGAAATACTTGGCATAGACTTCAGAGAATCCAGGCGTCTCAGACAGTTCGGGGATATCCGCCAGTTTCACCGTATTCCAGAGTTTCTCGTTAAGATCGTAATCCAGCGTTGTGCAGAAGCTGTCATACCTCTCCTCGAAGGACGTGCCAACGCTCTTATATACTTTCTGAGCCAGCGCGTACTGTTCAAAGAGCCTTCGCAGAGTGTCCTCTTCGATCCCGAGATATTCCCGCTCCGCCGCGGACAGCCCCTCATAGTATTCGGTCTCCGCTTCATCGGCCAGGCTTTCTTCGGAATCCGTCAACATGATATTGTCCTTCACAGCCAGAAGCAGCATTACCTTGAGGCGGGAAGCCTCCGAGAGCGCTCTCTGTTCAATGGACTCTCTCAGTTCACCGCCTTCGGACCCCTCCCAGACTCCGTGTCCGAAAGTTCTCTCGCAGTGTTTCTGAAGGTTGAGGAGGAAGACATTGTATTCAGAGATCAGACACCGGGTGTTTCCCACTCTGAACAACTCGTCCTTCTCAAAGCCCCTTGTCATGACCAGCCTCTGTCCGCAGCCGGACAGAAGCAGAGAGCAGATCACAAATATGACCGGAAGAACAGCTCGCACTGCTCTCTTTCCGATTTTCCCCATAAACTCACTCCGTCCTTTCCGTAACAGGTAAGCAGCGATCACCGCCGCTCTGCCAATAAGTTTCACTTAACTTTCCTCTCGTAGCGAACGAAAGTGTAAGCGATGTCAAAATATGTCTGCTCGTCACTGTCTGCCGTCACTTCCCAGTCCGGATCCTCGTCCAGGTTGGGAAAATAGGCGTCCGC
>Ga0326513_10004286_pt1 | contig 10244 bp, 8 predicted proteins | sample 2_2465_0518_D_FD_203654 | JGI IMG/M metagenome (GOLD analysis project Ga0326513, IMG submission 203654) | Bovine rumen microbial communities from UC Davis, California, United States - 2_2465_0518 | ecosystem: Host-associated > Mammals > Digestive system > Stomach > Rumen | place: USA: California...
GGCACCCGTTTCAACTGAGTTGTGTCGGCTGTGGCAAGGTTGATGGTCTCACCCGCTGAGATTTTGTGCATCCGACGCAACGTATCGACAGGAGCCGTCTCTTTTTGAGTGAACAGGGTGGCTGCAGGTTGATAGTCACGCCCTATACGGATATAAGGCTCCAAAGAGCGGTATTGTCCTACGGTAAGTCCGTGGATTCGGGCAAAATCCTCTTTCGTCCGGAAAATACCTCCTCGCGCGCGATACTTATATATATTACGCACGAGCCAAGGTTCCAGTCCAAGTCGGCTCAGTTGGCTGGAGTCGGCGGTGTTCGGATCAAAACAGAAACGTTCGACGGAGGATAAGTCAGCCTGCTCGTCATTCGCGCCGGTATTGCCTTGTGGAAAAGAGTGGTGCAGCTGCCTGGAAAGGGTGTCTTCTGCAACAGAGTCATCGGGTGTCAGTTCATGACCTGTAAGAAAGAGGCTCATGATACCCGCCAGTGCCAATAGGAGCAGCAGCGTCACAATTTGCCGATCCGACTTTCTGATGCGAAAGAAATCACCGATGTTCATATCGTAGGCTTAGATGACTCCAAACTGATGCAGGAAAATCAAGAGAATGCCGGCAGGACAGACAAAGCGGATGGCAAACAGGTAAATACCGAAAACACGAGTTTTCATGCTGCCGCCATTGGTGTACTCATCCTTGACCACGTGGCTGGGCACCACCCATCCCAAGAGCAGACAGGTGAGGAAGCCACCGATGGGCAGGAAAATCTGTCCTGTCACAAAGTCGAAGAGGTCGAAGAGTGATTGTCCGGCCACTTGCAGTCCGTCGTAGCCTCCCAGTGACAAGGAACAGAAGGTGCCGATGATGGCACAGGAGACGGTGACGATGAGCGCACCGCGTTTGCGGCTAATCTTCAGTTCCTCATGGAAGAAGGCTGTACTCACCTCGTGGAGCGACATAAGTGAGGTGAGGGCGGCCAGTGACAGCAGGGCGTAGAACAGTAAGGCGATGGCCGACCCCAGTAGTGGCACAGCCGAAAACGCTTGGTTGAACACGTTAGGCAGGGTGATGAACACCAATGCAGGACCGCTGTCAGGACTGACGCCTACAGAGAAGGCGGCAGGGAAAATCATGAGACCTGAAAGGATGGCCACGAGACAGTCGATAATGCTTATTTGCACAGCACTCCTCATGAGGTTTGTCTCACGGGAGAAGTAGCTGGCGTAAGTGCAAAGACATCCCATAGCTATGCTCAGCGAGTAGAAAGCCTGCCCCAATGCACCAAGAAACACATTGCCCGACAACTTGGAGAAGTCGGGACGAAGCAGATATTCAATGCCTGCTTGTGCGTTGGGTAGCGTGCAGGAACCCACTACGATGACAAGCAGCAGTACAAACAGCGTGGGCATCAGCAGCTTTGAAGCCTTTTCAATGCCACGCTGTACGCCTCTCACGATAACCCAATGAGTGATGATGAAGAACAGTATCATCCAAATCACGGGCTTCCAGGGATTCTGCGAGAACTCGAGGAAATGCTGCTGCACATAGTTGGAATCTCCTTTCAGAGTTCCTGTGATGGCACCATAGATATATTCCAAGCACCAGCCTGACACGACGGCGTAATAGCCTGTGATCAGGAAACCGGTAAGCACCCCCAGATAGCCCACGAACTTCCACAATGACCCGCCCGAAATGGCTGAGTAGGCACGTGCTGTATTGGCCTGCGCCCGTCGTCCGATGATAAACTCGCTCATCATACAAGGGATGCCCAACACCAATACACAACCGATATAAATCAGGATAAACACGGCACCGCCATTCTCACCCGTCATGTAAGGGAAACGCCACACGTTACCCAGTCCCACGGCTGAACCTGCCGTAGCCAATATGATGCCCAGTTTGGTGCCAAAGGTGGCTCTTTCTTGCTCTTTCATCGTCAAATTCCCATTAATTGCTTGCAAAAGTATAAAAAAAATCTTACTTTTGCAGCGAAATAGAAAGCAAAGATGAAAAATTTAGTTCAAATTGCAACGAGATACCCACTTTCACTTGTCTGTATCGTACTTATTTGGTTGCTCTGTCTCGTCATTCGGATGCCTGAAACACCGCTCGATGATGTAGCTTTTATCGACAAATGGACTCATTTTGCCATGTATGGGTGTACTTGCTCCGTCATCTGGTGGGAATATCTGCGCCATCATGTTCGTCTCAACGCTACCCGACTGCTGGTTTGGGCTTTCATCGCGCCGATAGCGATGAGTGGACTCATTGAGATTCTTCAGGCTACCTGCACGGATACCCGCCAAGGTGAGTGGCTCGACTTTGTAGCCAACAGTATCGGGGTGTTGTTGGGCAATGGAATGGGCTTGCTTATGAACGCTATTTACTTCAAACGTTCATAAGCAAGCAGGTCATTTCTATTTAGTCATATCGAAACCTACGCGCACACCGTCGTAATTCTTCGACAGGTCGCCGATGGTCTGAACCGTCTGGTTACCAGAAAGGGCGGTCATGGTCTGGAGCAGCGTGAGCAGTTTCTTTCCCTCGAAGAGCAGGCCGATACCGTTGCTGTTCATCTTGGCATAGCAGTTCACGTTGAGCAGTATGCCCTGCATGGTAATCTTGTAGTTGGCCTCGTCAAAGGTCCAGTTACCCTGCCATGACTTACCTGCAATCTTGGCCGTGAACGTACCGTTCTCATTGAAAGTCACCTGTGTGTTGGATGACTTGATACCCACCGTGCTGTAGTAGCCCGACATCTTCTGCTTGATGCTGGTGGCAACTGCCTCACCACCTGCCTGTGCCAACAGGTTCTGACTGGTGAAGGCACAACCGGGCTGGCTGTACTTCCATGTACCAATCAGATTGGCCTTCGTCACCTTGTCCAGGCCCAACACGCTCTGCAGCACATTGCCGATGGTCTGACCGTCGGTCGATGCTGAAAGGATGCTTCCAAGCACGCTGCCCTGAGCGGCGTTCGATGAGTTTGCTGTGTTTCCCTGAGCTCCCATGCCGCAGCTGCTCATCAGGATGGCAGCAGCAGCCATTGTAATCATTGAAATCTTTTTCATAATTGTTAAGTTTCTTATGTTAAGTAATTGTTAATCAGTAAATTCCAGTGAAAGTTGACCGTCACCCAGCAGATTATAGCTCATCCGATGGTAGGGTGTGGTGCCAAACTGTCGGATGGCTTCACGGTGCTTCTGGGTGGGATAGCCTTTGTTGGAACGCCAGTCGTACTGCGGATATTCCTCGGCCAACTGGTTCATATAGTCATCACGGTAGGTCTTGGCCAGAATGGAGGCCGCTGCGATGGAGAGGTACTTGCCGTCGCCCTTCACGATAGTGGTGTGGGGGATGTTGACGGGGGAACCGTCAACCACAGGTCGGTAGGGCTTGAAGCGGTTGCCATCGACGATGATGGCCTGCGGGCGCACCTGCAACTGGTCTAAGGCGCGGTGCATGGCCAGGATGGAGGCGTTCAGGATATTGATGCGGTCAATCTCCTCGGGCGAGACAATTCCTACTGCCCAACTGATGGCATCGCGCTCAATCTCTTCGCGTAACTGATAACGTCGGCGCTCTGTGAGCTGTTTCGAGTCGTTGAGCAGCGGGTTCTGGTAGTCGGCAGGCAGAATGACAGCCGCCGCATAGACCGCCCCAGCCAGACAGCCACGTCCAGCCTCGTCGCATCCTGCTTCTACCAGTCCTTCGTAGTAATGACTCTGTAACATTTTCCTGCTTGAAGATTTGTTATCGGTTTAAAACATCTGACTGACTCGACGGATGCCCTGCACCAGCGTGTCCACCTCTTCCTTAGTGTTATAGAGGGCAAACGAGGCGCGCACGGTGCCAGTCACTCCTAGTCTGGTCATCAGCGGATGAGCGCAATGGTGACCTGTGCGCACGGCAATGCCGAGACGGTCGAGCAGGGTGCCCATGTCGAGATGATGGATGTCGCCCACCAGGAAAGAGACCACGGCATCACGTTGATGGGAGCCGCTGTTGTCAAGACCGAAGATGCGCATGCCATCGATGGTGTGCATCTGTTCCAGACAATAGCGGGTCAGCTCCTGTTCGTGAGCTAGGATATTGTCGAGTCCCAGCGACTGCATGTAGTCAATGGCTGTAGCCAGACCATGGGTAGCCACATAGTCAGGCGTGCCTGCCTCAAATTTGAAGGGCAACTGCTCAAAAGTGGTTTTCTCCCAACTTACGTGGTCGATCATCTCGCCACCGCCTTGATAGGGTGGGAGCTGTTCGAGCCATTTCTCCTTTCCGTAGAGTACGCCGATGCCCGTAGGCCCGTACATCTTATGTCCGCTGAAGGCGTAGAAGTCGCAGTCCATGTCCTGCACGTCAATAGGCATGTGGGGTGCACTCTGTGCACCGTCAACCAGTACGGGAATGTTCCGCTCATGCGCCAGTTTGATGATCTCCTTCACGGGGTTAATCGTTCCTAGCACATTGCTGACGTGGGCCAGCGCCACGAGCTTGGTCTTTTCTGTCAGGTAGTTCGCGATGGAATCGCGACACATGGAACCATCGGGGGCGCAGCAGGCCAGCAAGCCTTCGTTGGTGATGGGGATATGCTTCACTACGATGCCGCGCTTCTGTGCTTGCAACTGCCAAGGCACGATGTTGGAGTGGTGCTCCATATCGGTGACGAGCACCTCATCACCTTCGTGCATGAAAGCCTCGCAGAAAGTCTGTGCCACGAGGTTGATGCTCTCCGTGGTGCCACGGGTGAAGATAATCTCGCTGGTTTTCTCTGCATGAATGAAGGTGCGCACCTTCTCGCGCGCAGCCTCATGCAGGTCGGTGGCCTGTTGTGAGAGGTAGTGGACACCCCGATGCACGTTGGCATTCACATTCAGGTATTCCTCACGCATGGCGTCGAGCACACAGAGCGGTTTCTGCGTGGTGGCTGCGTTGTCAAGGTAAACCAACGGACGGTTATACACCTGACGCGACAAGATGGGGAAGTCCTCACGAACTTTATTTATATCATACATCATTCTGTATCGACTGTCACCTTTATTAGAGACATCATAGCTGGAGCAGAGCCTTCAGCTTGTCAATCGTAATCTTGATTTTCTCGTAGTTATCCATCAGCGAGACATCGAGTGTGTAGCGGGCCTTCGAATAGAAGGGCTCGCGCTTCTCCAACTGTTCCTTGATGAAATCAATGAGCTCCTCTGGGGTCTTGCCCTTCAGCAAGGGACGCTCAGTCTTGCCCATGAGCAGATGGCCTTTCAGCACTTCCGGCTCGCAGCGCAGATAGACCACCTGTCCCTGTTGGTTCATATAGTCCATATTGTCGAAGAAGCAGGGTGTACCGCCACCGCAACTGATGACCACGTCTTCAAACTCGGCCACCTCGTGCAGCATGTTATGTTCTATCGTGCGAAAACCCTCTTCGCCCACTTCAGAGAAGAGCTGAGGCACCGTCTTGTGCCGACGGCTCTCGATATACCAGTCCAGATCATAGAACTGCAGTCCCAGATCCTTGGCAAGGGCACGGCCTACTGTGGTCTTGCCCGCACCCATATAGCCTATGAGAATGATTCTTTTCATCCCTTATTCACAATCTTCATGCACTCGTCGTAGGTGAGCTGCTTTGCGCGGTCGTGCATCGACTTGGGCAGACGGAAGTTCTTGCCGTCATAGACAAGATAGGGGCCGTAGCGACCGTTCATCACCTCCAGCTTCGGATCCTCCTCGAAGGTCTTCATGTGCTTCTGTGTGTCCTGCTTGCGCTTCTCATCGATGAGTTTCACAGCATCGGCAATGGTCACAGCCAGCGGATTGGTGCCCTTGGGCAGCGATACATACTTTCCATCGTGCAGCACGTAAGGACCGAAACGACCGGCACCCACCGTGACGGGTTCGCCCTCATATTCGCCCAGCATGCGAGGCAGACGGAACAGTTCCAGAGCCTGCTCCAGCGTTAGCGAGTCCATGCTCATCTCTTTGGGCAGGTGGGCAAACTGCGGCTTGTCCTTGTCTTCGGCGCTACCGATCTGTACCACGGGGCCGAAACGGCCAATCTTCACGAACACGGGCTTCTTCGTGCGTGGGTCATTACCCAGTTGACGCTCACCGGCCTTGTGCTCCGAACGGGCGTTCAACGTCTTTTCGATGGTCGGTTCAAAGTCTTTGTAGAAGCCGTTCATCATCTTATGCCACGATTCCTTGCCCTCGGCAATGCGGTCGAAGTCCTGCTCGACCTTGGCCGTGAAGTTATAGTCCATGATTTCTGGGAAGTTCTCCAGGAGAAAATCGTTGACCACCATGCCGATGTCAGTAGGAATCAGCTTGCCCTTCTCTGAGCCGGTGATTTCCATGCGCTGTTTGTCGGAAATGACCTTTCCGCGCAGGCTGATGACGTTATATTTGCGCTCTTCACCCTTCTTGTCGCCTTTCATTACGTATTCGCGCTGCTGGATGGTGGAGATGGTGGGGGCGTAGGTGGAAGGACGTCCGATGCCCAATTCTTCCAACTTGTGTACTAGCGAGGCTTCGGTATATCGCTGCGGACCTTGGGAGAAACGCTCGGTGGCACTAATCTCACGGCGCACCAGCTCGTCGCCCTTTTTCATGGGAGGCAGTATGTGTGAGAACTCCTCGCTCTCCTCGTCATCGTCGATGCTTTCGCGATAGACCTTCAGGAAACCGTCGAACTTCACCACCTCGCCTTGAGCGACAAACTCAGTCTGCGAAGCAAGCGCCGGACCCTCAATGCTGATATTGACCGTGGTCTTCTCAATCTCGGCATCGGTCATCTGTGAGGCTGCCGTGCGTTTCCAGATCAGGTCGTAGAGGCGCTTTTCCTGAAGCGTACCATCAATAGTGGTCTCCTCCATATAGGTAGGACGGATGGCTTCGTGAGCCTCCTGCGCTCCTTTTGAGCTGGTGTGATACTGGCGCACCTTGCTGTATTCTTCTCCGTAGAGCTTAGTGATCTCTTCCTTGGCAGCGTTGATGCAGAGACCCGACAGGTTCACTGAGTCGGTACGCATGTAGGTGATGCGACCGCTCTCGTAGAGGTGTTGAGCTACCATCATGGTCTGGCTCACCGTGAAGCCCAGTTTGCGGGCGGCCTCCTGCTGCAGCGTTGAGGTGGTGAAAGGAGGTGCGGGCGTGCGTTTCAGCGGTTTCTTGCTGATGCTCTCCACATGGAACGTGGCCTCTTTGCAGGCCTCCAAAAAGGCGCGAGCCTCTTCCTCCGTCTTGAAACGCTGGCTCAGCAGCGCCTTCACCTCTGAGGCTGAGCCATCGGCATTCTGCAGGCCGAACACACCGTTCACCACGTAGTAATTCTCAGTCTGGAAAGCCTGCAACTCGCGCTCACGCTCAACAATCAGACGCACAGCCACGCTCTGCACGCGGCCTGCCGACAATGCCGGCTTCACCTTGCGCCACAGCACGGGCGACAGTTTGAAACCTACCAGACGGTCCAGCACGCGGCGTGCCTGCTGGGCGTTCACCAGGTTCATGTCGAGGGTACGGGGATGCTCAATAGCAGCGAGGATGGCCGGTTTCGTAATCTCGTGGAACACGATGCGGCTGGTCTTCGCCTCGTCCAGTCCCAGCACCTCGCACAGGTGCCAGGAGATGGCTTCTCCTTCGCGGTCCTCATCACTTGCCAGCCAGACCTTGTCGGCTTTGCTGGCCTGCGACCTCAGTTCGTTCACCAGCTTTTGTTTCTCTTCGGGTATCTCGTATTCCGGCGTCAGCGTCGAATCGTCGATGCTCAATTCTTTTTTCTTCAGGTCGCGAATGTGGCCGTAGCTCGACATCACTTTGTAGTCCTTACCCAGGAACTTCTCAATGGTCTTTGCCTTGGCAGGCGACTCCACAATTACCAAGTTTTTTTGCATGTCTTGTTGTCAGTTTATTACTTTTGGGCTGCAAAAGTACGCAAAAAGTTTTCTTCCACCTTATTTATATATAAGAAATTCAGAATTCTTAACAATAGAGTAGGGGGGAGTGAAGGCCTTAACAATGTCTGAGAAGCCTGAGTGACAGTCGGAGAAACGCTGGAAGCGCTTTGCCGACGTTCGTCAGCAGCATTGCCGACAAACGTCAGTAGATCTGCTGACGAACGTCAGCAAAGAGCCTTTCAGGCTTAAATCATCGTCTCTCGGCACACTTCTGCATAGAAAAGACGGTGAATGCCTGTGAAGACATCCATCGTTTCAGTTCGTAGTGCCATGGTTGTTAATAAAATAGATAATTCTAAGAATTTTGGGGCGTTTATGCCTGTGAATACCAACAAACCTTTCAATATGAGTAAGAAAAAAGTAAAATTTGTGAGAAAAGAAGCCTTGATTAGGAAAAAAATCGTAATTTTGCACACCAATTATTATTACACGTGTACGTAAATGAAGAAATGGACTATCGATGATGCCCGCGAGTTGTACAACATCAACGGCTGGGGCACGAGCTACTTCGGTATCAACGACAAAGGCCACGTCTATGTGACGCCTTGTAAGGATGAAGCGCAGATAGACCTGCGCGAGGTGATGGACGAGCTGTCGCTGCGCGATGTCACGCCACCCGTGCTGCTGCGTTTCCCTGATATTCTCGACAACCGTATTGAGAAGACCTGGAGCTGCTTCAAGAAGGCTGCCAAGGAGTATGACTACAAAGGTGAGAACTATGTGGTCTATCCTATCAAGGTGAACCAGATGCAGCCCGTGGTTGAGGAAATCATCTCCCACGGTCGCAAGTTCAACCTCGGCGTTGAGGCTGGCTCGAAGCCTGAGCTGCATGCCGTCATCGCCGTACAATGCCAGAGTGATTCCATCATCGTCTGCAACGGCTATAAGGATCAGGGCTACATCGAACTGGCGCTGTTAGCGCAGAAGATGGGCAAGCAGATTTTCATCGTCGTGGAGAAACTCAACGAGCTTGACATCATTGCCCGTGAGGCTAAGAAGCTGGGCGTGAAGCCCAACATCGGCATCCGCATCAAACTGGCATCGAGTGGTGCCGGCAAGTGGGAGGAGAGCGGCGGCGATGCCTCGAAGTTCGGACTGACCAGTGCCGAGCTCTTGGAGGCACTCGAACAACTCGACAAGCGTGGCATGCGCGACTGCCTGCGCCTCATCCACTTCCACATCGGTTCGCAGATTACCAAGATACGTCGCATCCAGACCGCCCTTAGAGAGGCTTCGCAGTTCTATATCCAACTCCACAAGATGGGCTACAATGTTGATTTCGTGGATTGCGGCGGTGGTCTGGGCGTCGATTACGACGGTACCCGTTCGCCTTCTTCGGAGAGTTCTGTCAACTACTCCATTCAGGAGTATGTCAACGACTGTATCTATACCTTTGTCGATGCAGCCAACCGCAATGGTATCCCCCATCCCAACATCATCACCGAGAGCGGTCGCTCGCTGGCCGCCCACCACTCCGTGCTCGTCATCGACGTGCTGGAGACGGCCTCGCTGCCTGAGATGCCTGAGGAGTTTGAGCCCGACGAGAACTCCCACCAACTGGTGAAAGACCTCTATGAGATTTGGGATAACCTCTCACCCCGCAACGTGCTCGAAGACTGGCATGATGCCGAGCAAATACGCGAAGAGGTGCTGGATCTCTTCTCTCACGGCATTGTCGATCTGAAGACGCGTGCTGAGATTGAGGCGATGTACTGGAGCGTGTGTCATGAGATCAACGCGCTGACCAAGAACTTGAAGCATGTGCCTGAGGAACTCATGAACATCGACAAACTCTTGGCCGACAAGTACTTCTGTAACTTCTCGCTGTTCCAGTCGCTGCCCGACTCCTGGGCCATCGACCAGATGTTCCCGATTATGCCCATCCAGCGTCTCGACGAGCGTCCCACCCGCAATGCCACCATTCAGGACATCACCTGCGACTCTGACGGTAAGATTGCCAATTTCGTGACCAACCGCCACAACTCCCACTCGTTGCCCGTCCACACGCTGAAGAAGAGCGAAGACTACTATCTGGGCGTGTTCCTTGTGGGTGCCTACCAAGAGATTCTGGGCGACATGCACAACCTCTTTGGCGACACTACTGCCGTCCACATCACCGTGAAAGACGGACAATATCACATCGACCAGATCTTCGATGGTGAGACAGTAGAAGAGGTGCTCGAATACGTGCAGTACAATCCCAAGAAACTCGTGCGCCAACTGGAGATTTGGGTCACCAAGAGCGTGAAGGAAGGCCGTATCACCCTCGAGGAGGGCAAGGAGTTCCTGTCCAACTATCGCAGC
>Ga0326513_10004288_pt1 | contig 10242 bp, 2 predicted proteins | sample 2_2465_0518_D_FD_203654 | JGI IMG/M metagenome (GOLD analysis project Ga0326513, IMG submission 203654) | Bovine rumen microbial communities from UC Davis, California, United States - 2_2465_0518 | ecosystem: Host-associated > Mammals > Digestive system > Stomach > Rumen | place: USA: California...
TGCGAGCCCGGATACTACGAGTATTTCAAGTCGTCGTCGCCCGTAGGTACTACCCACGGCGAGTGGAACCCTTACGATGCCCACATCCCCATGCTCTTCTACGGGTGGCATGTGCCTCACGGAGAGAGCAGCAGCGAGGTGCACATTACCGATATAGCACCTACCGTTTGTCAGATGCTACACATACAACAGCCTAACGCATGTGTTGGCGAAGCGAGAGAGATGAAGTAGGAATTACGAAGTGGGGAGTGGGAATTTAGATGCTGCCGTAAAGGCAGTGGAGGAATATCTTAACAGTCATCCCGAACTTCGTGCCGATGCAGACAAAGGCAAGATGTTCGGGGTGTTGTTAGTTGATGGCGACACCACCGACGTCAGGGTTCATAAACTCGGTGAATTCGCCTTTTTAGCCGCCTACAGCGGACTGCTTGCAGGACGAAACGACTGGGAGTGGTTCGTGCCGCCAGTATATGACGCGCAACAGCCCGAAGGGCACTTCAAGCGCACGGAACGCGCCATTTCATCGATAAACGAGCGGATAAAGGAACTTGAAGAGAGTCTTGAGCAGGAGACTCAAGGAAAGAGGGAAAAAGAGCGGGAAATAGAGGAATACCGCAAGAAGATGCAGGCGGCGAAGATGCTTCGCGACACGCGACGCCTGCACCACAACCTCTCTCCCGAGGAGGAGGCACAGCTTATCCGCGAGAGTCAGTTTATGAAAGCTGAACTTCACCGCATGAAGAAACGTCTTGCGGAGGCAACACCAATTGCCGATGAATTGGAGGATTTGCGACGAAAACGTCGCGTAATGTCCGAAGATTTACAGCGCTGGCTTTTCTCCCAATACAAGCTTCTTAATTATAAAGGTGAAGAGAAAACAGTCCTCGAAATCTTTTATCCACAACTGCCACCGGCTGCCACCGGCGACTGTTGCGCCCCCAAGCTACTGCAGTACGCCTACTCCCACGGGCTGAAGCCCTTGCAACTGACGGAGTTCTGGTGGGGAGAAAGTCCGAAACAGGAAATACGTCACCACCTACACTTCTATCCCCCTTGCAAAGGACGTTGCATCCCGCTGTTAAGGTGGATGATCAACCCAACCCCAGCCCAAACCCCTCTCCCTTCCTCTCCCGGGGGAGAGGAGATTACGGGTATTCTCTTTGAGGACTCCCAACTTGCTGTTATAGTAAAGCCAGCGGGGATGTTGTCGGTGCCGGGGAAAAGCGGCGAAGTGTCCGTCTATGACATCATGCGGCAGCGGTACCCCGACAGCGACAGTCCGCTGATAGTCCACCGTCTTGACCAGGCGACGAGTGGCATTATGGTGATTGCCAAAACCCTTTATGCCTACCATAATCTTCAAAAACAATTCTCGGAGCACACCATAGAGAAGCGCTATGTAGCGGTACTGGAGAAGCAAATGACCCCCACCCAGCCTCCCCTCGGGGAGGAGACTGTACTCCAAAGAGAGGAGGAGACTGTACTCCAAAGAGGAGAGATAAGTCTTCCGCTCCGTCCCGACCTTAATGATCGTCCGCGTCAGGTGGTGGACTACGAATACGGCAAACCCGCAATAACAAAATACCGTCTGATTACTGACTCCCAACCAGAGTCTAATACCCAATCAAGTAATCATAATTATAAATTCCCAATTCCTAATTATCAATTTCCGAGAGTAGTTCTTTATCCCCAAACAGGTCGCACTCACCAGCTCCGTGTTCACTGCGCCCACAAGGACGGTCTTGACAATCCTATTCTCGGCGACACCCTTTACGGCAGCAAAAAGGCAGAGCGACTCTACCTCCACGCCGACAAAATCACTTTTACCCACCCCACCACAGGTGAAAGAGTGACATTTTCCTCGCACGTACCTTTTTAATATACACCTTTTTTATATTTATACCATAATTGTGGTATATGTACACCCACAAATGTGGCATTTCGGAATATAATTAGACAAAAAAGCGATAATTTATAAGGAAATTCTTTGCGTTTATGTTTTTTTTATTTACTTTTGCAGCCGATATTGTAGTAAAATATCAAAGACTGTACGGACAATAAAAAGTTGAATTCAATATATTCTATACATTATTTTATTTATTAATTTTTATACAATTATGGGTAAAAAGTTTACAACTTTCGTGGTATTGTTAGCAGCGGTGCTGTTTACATTACCCACTCAGGCTCAAATCGTTAAGAAAGCAGCCCCCACGGGTGCTATGAAAACAAAGGTTGTGAGCGCTGAGCAACTCAAAGCCGGCAAGGCTGCCTACGAGAAGGCTAACGACAAGACCGTCGGTATAGCATTCCGTGGCAATGCAGCTGTCGCAGAGTCTTCCGTACAGTTAACTGCTGAGGAACTGAAGGCTATGAAGGCTGCTGACAAGAGTGTCGGCAAGATTTTCGCACAGTGGGACTGGGCGGCTCACCAGGCAAAGTACTTCAATAAGAAGAACCTGGCACAGAGCAGTTTCAAGAACCGCTTTTCCGACTTCACTCTTCGCAAAGTCGATCCTTTCGAGGGTAAGAGTGTTAAGGTCGGTAATGTAGCCGGTCCGCGTCGTGCTGTCACGGCCGACGAGCACGGCATCATCACTGATCCGGGCGAGGGCGAGACAAAGTTTTACACTCGTGCCGGAACTGCCTTCTATGTGGCTAGTGGTAGTGCCTATACTGAAGATCAGAGCGGCACCGTGACGATTCTTGAGGCCGAAGGCGGCAAGGTGTATATCAAGGACCCCGTGTCGCATTATAGCCAGGGTAGCTGGGTGGAAGGCACCAAGGATGGCAACACCATCACCGTAGTCGGTGCCCAGCCGCTGGCGTGGAATTCCAACTATTCTGCTACGCTCAGCCTGAACTGGGGTAACAAAGACGGCAACTCCTTTACCAGAGGCGAGGGCAACATCACCTTCACCGTTGACGACGCGGCCGGCACCATCACGCTCGACGGCAGCAGCACTGAAAAAATCATCGCTGTCTTCTGGGACGACGACAACTCATGGAATGGCTACGGCGACTACAACACCATATGGACATACGATCCTGGATATGAACCCGCCTCTACCGATCCTATCGTGCTGCCCGACGGCGCCGAGGTTCAGAACTGGTATGCCGATGGCACTGGCACAACAGCCGTTCCTACCGACGTGAAGGTTGCATTCGTAGGGAACGAGGTATATATCAGCGGACTGACGTCCAACTTCCCCGAGGCTTGGATCAAGGGTACCATCGACGGCACCACCGTCACCTTCAGCAAGTTCCAGTTCGTCGGCATGTATAACAGTACCATGCCCGTTTGGGCAGTAGGTGCCGACTTACAGACTGGCGCACTGCAGGACTTCACCATGACCTACGACAGCGAGGCTCAGACGCTGACACTGGACGAGAACCAGGTCCTCGTGTTCAACGCCGCTGAGGATCGCATGTACTATCTCAGCTACATTGAGTCGCTGACCATCTATGCCGAGGAGCCCGCTCCTGCGCAGATTGACGTGCTGCCATACGTCAACAGCTTCGACACCGCTGCTGACCAGAAGCAGTTCAATATTATCGATGCCAACGAGGACGGCAAAACATTCGCATGGTCCAACGGAATGGCACGCTACACCTACAGCTCTACCAACCAGGGCGACGACTGGCTCGTATCTCCGGCTATCAAGCTCGTTGCAGGCAAGAAGTATCACTTCAGCATTGGTGCACACGCACAGTCGACTACTTATCCTGAGCGTTTCGAGGTTAAGGCTGCTACAGAGAACACCGCAGAGGCACTTGCTGCAGGCACAGAGGTTCTTCCTTCTACAGATGTCACTACCACAGGATTCGTCACATACGAGAACAACGAGTTCACTGTTGCTGAGTCTGGTTACTACTACATTGGCGTACATGCCATCTCAGATGCAAATGAGTGGTATCTCTATGTAGATGACTTCTTGCTCGAAGCAGCTCCCATCACGGCTCCCTACGTTGCCGACTTCACCACTGATGCTCCGTTTGGCGACTTCTCCGTCATCGACAACAATGAGGACGGCAAGACCTGGGCTTGGAGCAAGTCTTACTATGCCTACTATTCTTATAGCAGCACATTAGCCGCCGACGACTACCTGATACTGCCCATCCAGCTCGAAGCCGGCAAGAAATACGACGTGACGGTGAACGCTGCCAACAACGGCTATCCCGAGAAGTTCGAGGTGAAGGTGGGCAAGGAAGGCACCGTCGATGGTCTCTCGACCGTCGCCATTGCCGAAACACAGGTGACCTCTGCTGACTTTACCGACTTCAGCGGCTCGTTCACAACCGACGAGGCAGGCACCTACTATGTGGCTATCCATGCCACTTCGGATGCCGACAAGTACCGTCTGAAGGTGAAGAGCCTGACCATCGAGGTGGCTGCCGCAGGCACTGCACCCGCAGCCGTGACCGACCTGGTGGTGACACCGACTCCCGACAAGATAGAGACCACCATCGTCTTCAATGCGCCCTCTGTGACCATTGACGGTAACGAGATGACCGAAAATCTGACCAAGATTGACGTGCTGCGCGACGGCGTTGTGATTGAGAGCGTTGCCGACGTGGCTCCCGGTTCGGAGCGTACCATCGTGGATAACGAGGAAAAAGGTCTGACCATCGGCACACACAAGTATCAGGTAATACCTTACAACGCCGACGGCATCGGACAGAAGAGTGAGGAAGTTTCTGTCAAGATTGTAACATCTATCAATGTTCCTTACACCGTTGACTTCAAGCAGGAAGGCGTTATTGACAACTTCACAGTCATCGACGCTAATAACGACGGTAAGACATGGAACTGGACAGCTTCCAACGGTGCTTACAATGCATACAGCTCAACACTTAACGCTGACGACTACCTCGTAACCGCACCTATCAACATGATAGAAGGCAAGAAGTACGACATAACAGCTGTGATGAGAGCATACAGCGCATCTTATCCTGAGAAGTTCGAGGTTAAGGTTGCTGCAGAGGCAACAGCTGAGGCACTGGCTGCCGCAAACGCTGTTATTCCTGCAACAGAGGTGGTTACTGTTGATCCCGCAGAATATACAGGTCAATTTACTGCTCCTGCTACCGGTAAGTACTTCGTGGCTATCCACGCTATCTCTGACAAGAACAACTATTACCTCATTGCTAACAGCCTGTCTGTAGAGGGTGCTCCGAGCGAGAGTGCTCCAGCAGCAGTAGGCGACTTCACCGTAACGCCGGGTGCTGAGGGTGCTCTCGAGGCTAACCTCTCGTTCAACATTCCTAATAACGCTATTAACGGCGAGTCATTGGCTAATCCGGTTGATGCTAAGATCTATCGCGACGGTGTATTGGTTAACACCATCACCAACGCATCGCTCGGTTCTAACCAGACATGGAAGGACACTAACGTAGAGAACGGCAAGACATATACCTACTGGGTAGTATGTTCTGACGCTACCTTCGGCGACGGTCTGAAGTCTGAGAAGAAGTCTGTATTCGTCGGTAGCGACCAGCTCGGTAATGTTCCTAACTTCCACGTTGCTTCTACGACAGCTAACTCTGTTACTTTCGCATGGGACGCTGTAGAAGGTATCCACGGCGGTTATATCAACCAGTCTGAGGTTACTTACGAGGTTTATACCCTTGTAATTGAGGAGTTTATGGGCTTCCAGTTCCTCGCAGAGGGCGAGAAGGTTGCCGAGACAACAGACCTTACGGCAACTGTCACCGACATCCCTGTTGACGAGGGTGCACAGCAGTACCTCTACTACGGTGTCAAGGCCATAAAAGGCGAGGAGGCTACCAGCGCTGAAGAAGATTATACATACATACTCATCGGTGCTCCTGAAGAGCTGCCTATCGTCGAAGGCTTCGCTAACAGCACCCTCCACTACGGATGGGATACTAACGGCGGTCTCGGCGTTGACACAGAATCTTCTGACGGCGACGGCACAGCCCTGAAGCTGTACAACAACGATACCTCTTCTGAGGTTTACTTCGCACTCAATAAGGTTAACCTGAAGAATGTCGGTAACCCGACCCTTATCTTCGACGTTAAGAGTCCTATGATTACCAGCGTATCAGGTATCGGTTCTGTAGATGGTAATTCTACAGAGGTGCTCTCTAATGCAACTGTTACTTCAGAATATACAACCGTCAAGGTTCCTCTGACAAGTCTGAAGAACCAAACTCGCTTCGCTACTGTAGGTATCCAGGCTACTCTCCCGACAGCAAGTATAGAGCAGTACGAGGATTATATCATCATCGACAACATTCGCATCATGGATCTCTACGAGCATGACCTCGCAGTTTCTGTCAAGGCTCCTAAGAACATCAATGCTGGTGAGAATGCTCCTATCAAGGTTACTGTTGAGAACCAGGGCGAGAATGCTGCCAACGGCTACACTCTCGTAATCAAGGCAGGCGATAAAGAACTGTTCAACAAGACTGTCAACGAAGCCCTTCCTGCATTCAAGAAGAGTGAGTATGACGTTACTCTGGAGACAACAACCTTCGACGATACTCAGGACATAACAGTATCTGCAGAAGTAATATATGATAACGACCTGAATCCTGACAACAACAAGGCTGAAACTATTGTCAGCGTCAAGGGTTCTACACTGGCACAGCCGGAGAATGTTCAGGCAGTACAGAATGCTGACGAGACAGTCAAGGTAAGCTGGACAGCTCCTTCTACAGACGCTGCTGCAGAAATTACTGACGACGTAGAGTCTTACGAGGAGTTCGACTGCGGCGGTCTGAACGAGGAGGTTCACACAGGCAATATAGGCAACTGGACAGTATATGACGGTAACGGAACATACTGCTACGGCTTCGACGGAATTACCGTTCCTAACCTTGGCGACAAGAACGCATGGATTGTAATGGCTCCTGCATCAGAGCAGCTCTCACAGGATCTGTCAGCAAACTACCCGGCACACAGCGGTGACCAGTACTTCATCTCTGCATGTTGTGCAGAGCCCGAAGGTGCTGTAGCAGCTACTGACCACTGGTTGATTTCACCTGAACTGACGGGTGTTGAGCAGACTATCTCGTTCTATGCACGTGTCATTACTGCTCAGTATGGTGCTGAGACCTATGAGGTTCTGGCTTCTTCTACCGATGCACAGCCAGCAAGCTTCACCAAGGTTGCAGAAGGCTCTATAGATGCTACAGAGTGGACTGAGGTTACAGCACAGCTGCCAGCAGATACCAAGTTCTTCGCAATCCGTCACACTTCTACCGACGTCTTCGGTCTGATGGTTGACGACATTACTTACCTCGGCGGTGCTTCTGCAGCTGAAAGCTTCAATATCTACGTAAACGGCGAGAAGATAGCTAACGTTGCAGGCGACAAGACAGAGTACATCGTAACTCCTGACAAGTTCGCACCGGGCGAGCAGTCATTCGCAGTAAGCGCAGTATATGCAAGCGGAGAGTCTAAGCCGGTAGAGGTTAAGATTACTGTAGTGACAGGCATCAAGCAGATTGCTGACGGCAACAAGACATTCGACGTTTATACTCTCGACGGCAAGCTGGTACGCCAGCAGGCTAAGAGCCTCGAAGGTCTGAAGGGCGTCTATGTAATCAACGGCAAGGCTGTCATGGTTAAGTAATAACAGAAAAGACTTGATATTCTCTTAAATATCGGAGGCGGTTCCACAGTGAACCGCCTCCTTTTTGTATATATATTGTTTTTTTATTTTGTAGTTTAATAAAAAAACCGTAACTTTGCAGGCTGGGAAAGAATTAAATTATAACATAAATTATGAAAAGACAGACATTACTCCTTATTGCCATCTTTGTGGCAGTGCTAACTATAACGGCAGCACCAAGAACAAAAGCCCAGATGAAAGAGGCAGCGGCTAAAGCTATTAACGGGGAGCGCCTTAAGAAGCGTATGACAGCAAAGGACGCGTCCGAGATGAAGACTCTGAAGGAGGACGAAGGTTACGAGATTATCGGAATGGAGAGAGGCAGCTTCGCCGTTATCGCAAAGGACGACGTTGCCCCTGCGGTATTGGGAGTGTCAATGAAGCGTTTCAATGCCGAGAACACCAACTTCGGATGGTGGCTAAAAGCCGTGAACGAAGTGGTGAAAGAAGCGGCAGCGAAGAAAATACCGCTGAAAACGACAGTTCCGGATGCTACGAAATATCCCACGCAGGTGGGACCGCTGATGACCACAGAGTGGGACCAGTTAGAGCCGTATAACAACCTTCTGCCACTGTCTAACGGCGGCGACAGGGTATATACCGGTTGCGTGGCAACGGCAATGGCACAGGTGCTCAACTACTTTGAGGTGCCGGAACATGGCGTGGGACAGCGCACGATATACTACCCGCAGGGCGTCACGTCGGGTACTCCCATTACCGCCACCTTCTCGGACGACTACTACGACTGGGACAACATGCTGGACAATTACAACTACGGCGCCTACAACGATGCGCAGGCACTGGCAGTGGCAACGCTCATGCGCGACTGCGGCGTGGCTGCGGACATGCAGTACGGTGGTTTGCAGGAAAACGGCAGCGGTGCCTACTCACAGGATGCTGCTGAGGGACTGCGCACCTACTTCGGATTAGCCGACGCGACATGCTATGAGCGTGACAGCTACGACGAGGAGACATGGATGGACATGGTATATAAGGCTATCAGCGAGGACGGACCGATATACTACGGCGGCGCCAGCTGGTCGAGCGGCGGTCACGCCTTCGTGCTCCACGGATACAACGCCCAGGGACAGGTATATGTGAACTGGGGATGGAGCGGCGACGACGACGGCTACTACGACATATCACTCCTTAATCCCGGATACTACCAATTTGATATGCAGCAAGACATGATAACCGGCGTCAGGGGAGAACCAAAAGACCTTACATCAGAGGAGGTGGAACTGACAGAACCGGGAACGCTGCGCAGCAAGATAGGCGACAATATGATAGGTACCGTAGGAGCGCTGAAGATAAAGGGCAGCATAAACTCCACCGACATGCGACAGATACGCCGCCTGGCAGGTATCGACGAGTATGGCGAGAAGACAAAGGGCTGTCTTTATGAACTTGACATCACCGAGGCTAAAATAGTAAGTGGCGGCAACGCATACCTCATTAACGGTAGCAAACAGCTTACCACCGCCGACGACGAACTGCCGCAACAGGCTTTCTACGGATGTAAGGGACTGAAGACGGTAAAACTGCCGGCAGGACTGAAGAAGTGGGGCGACGGCGCCATCGCACTGTGTGTGTCGCTGAATACCCTGGAGATGGGTGCCCCCGCCACAGACGCCGACTTCATCATCGAGGACGACATAGTATGGAATACGGCGAAGACCGAGATAGTAGAGGTGCTTCCCACGAGGAGCGGCGAACTGAACATCCCCCGCGGCACGACGGCTCTGCACGACTATGCCGCAGCCGGATGCGCAAAGATTACCAAGGTAGTCATACCAAGCAGCGTGGAACTGATAGGCAGCGAGGGCTTCCGCTCGGCAGTAGCAGTGACAGAGTTTCGCATAATGGCCAAGGAGCCAATAGCGCTTAACGGCGCTAACGTCTTTGACGGCATCAGCAGCACATGTAAACTCTACGTGCCCAGCGGTACGAAAGGCAAGTACGCACAGAAAGCACAGTGGAACGTCTTCTACAACGAAGACCCCGCAAAGAACCGCATAATAGAGTATGGCTCTTCGGTGAAGGTACGTAACATGATACGTAAGTACGGCGAAGAGAACCCCGAATTCATGTACACCATACAGGGAGACCCGATAGAGGGAGAGCCCATCCTCAGCTGTGAGGCAACAGCGGAGTCGCCGGCAGGACGCTATCCTATCACCGTAAGCGCCGGAACCATTACCGACGAGAACGTAGGACTCATCGATGGCTACCTCGTAGTACAGAAGCGCGACGACGTGGCAGTGACGGCGACGGTGAACGACGCTACCCGCGAGGAAGGCGAGGCGGACCCGGAGTTCACACTGAGCTACTCGGAAGGACTGCTCTTCGACGCTACGGAACCGGTATGGATCAACGCTCCGCGACTGGTGACAACGGCAACGGCAGACTCGCCCGCCGGGGAATATCCCATCACCGTGGAAATTGACGACGCAGTGGCTCAAAGCTATCAGCTCTCTGTCTTCACCTTCGTTCCCGGTAAACTGACTGTCACCCCGTCAACAAAACCGGAGCCGGACGGAATACGATCAGTTGAGAATTCGGAAGTGAGAATGGAGAATTATGATTACTATAATATCGCAGGACA
>Ga0326513_10004289_pt1 | contig 10240 bp, 9 predicted proteins | sample 2_2465_0518_D_FD_203654 | JGI IMG/M metagenome (GOLD analysis project Ga0326513, IMG submission 203654) | Bovine rumen microbial communities from UC Davis, California, United States - 2_2465_0518 | ecosystem: Host-associated > Mammals > Digestive system > Stomach > Rumen | place: USA: California...
CCGAGGCCTTCACCTACACCGTCGGAGAGAAGGGCGCCCCGATGATCGACGAGGCCAAGGTCACCATGGAGTGCGAGGTGGAGGATATTTACGAGCTTCAGGGCTTTGACAACTTCATCTGCCGCATCACCGGAACTTATGTGGATGAGGATGTCCTGACCGACAAGGACAAGATCGACTACCGCAAATTCAAACCGGTGCTGTTCCAGTTCCCGACATACGAGTATCTGGAAACCGGAGACATCCTCGGGTCCTGCATGAAGATGAACTGAGTCAATTGCGGATCAAAAGGAAGCACAATGATGAAAAAGCTTTTCATTTTCTTTTTGGTGCTGTCACTTGCCCTGGTGCTGCCCGTACAGAGCGCGTTGGCGGAGGAAGCCGCGCCCACGGTGTATTTCACCGCGGTCATTTCTCCCGAAGGCCTGCAGAGCGTGTATGACGCGCTGAACTGGACACCCACCGGAAAGCTCGCGGTCAAGGTTTCCACCGGGGAACCGCCCGCCAGCAACTACCTCCGCGCGGAACTGATCGGCCCGCTGGTGCAGTCCATCGGCGGCACGATCGTCGAGTGCAACACCGCCTACGGCGGCTCCCGCGCCAGCTCCGACCTGCATAAGCAGGTGGCAGCGGATCACGGCTTCACTTCCTTTGCGGACTTTGACCTTATGGACGAAGAGGGTGAGGTGCAGTGGCCCGTCACCGACGGCAAGCGCCTGGAGTATGTCATCGTCGGCAGCCATGCGGAGAATTATTCCGACTGGCTCATCCTGTCCCACTTCAAAGGCCATGCCATGGCGGGCTTCGGCGGCGCGATCAAGAATGTCGCCATCGGCATGTCCTCGCCAAGCGGCAAGGTCTATGTTCACTCGGCCGGAACACGGACCAGCGGCAGCATCATGCACAGCGATCAGGATGCCTGGCTGGAAGCCATGGGAGAGATGGTGACCGCCGTGCGTGACCATGTGGGGCCGGAGCATATTGTCTACATCAACGTCATGAACCGCCTTTCCGTGGACTGCGACTGTGACGGGAACCCCGCCGAACCGGACATCCACGACATCGGCATCCTGGCTTCCACAGACCCGGTGGCGCTGGATCAGGCCTGCATCGATCTCGTGTGGCAGGCGGAGGGCAACGAATCCCTTGTCCGTCGCGTGGAGTCCCGCAATGGCCTGCATACGCTGGAATACGCCGCCGAGATCGGGCTCGGCAGCAGGACATACAATCTGGTTGATCTGGATGCCTGATCTGCTGTGCCGGGAAACGGACCGTATCCGGTACAGATGGCCAATGAGCTTGGAAAACAAGTAAGATAACGAGGTAGAGAGAAATGCCGAAAGGATCACCGGAACTGACCAATGCCCGTAAAGAGGAAATCATTGCGGCCTGCCGCAAGCTCTACGAGACGATGAGCTTCAAGGAAATCACCCTGAAGGAGATAGGGCAGCAGACCTCTTTTACGCGCACGTCGATCTACAATTATTTTGAGACAAAGGAAGAAATCTTCCTTGCCCTTTTTGCGCGGGAATACGAATCCTTCAGCCAGGACCTGGACAGCCTTTGTGAGCAGAATGATACTCTGACGCTGGATCAACTGGCCTCCGCACTTGCCCGTGCTTTGGAGCGGAGGCCCCTGATGCTCAAGCTCCTGAGCATGAATATGTATGACATGGAGGCCAATTCCCGCATGGAACGCCTGGTTGCGTTCAAGAAAGCTTACGGAGCCTCGAAGGACGCGCTGGATCACTGTCTGAAAAAGTTTGTGCCCGCTCTGGACGAGAATGGGCGTCAGACCTTCCTGTATGCCTTCCTGCCCTTTGTCTATGGACTTTATCCTTATACCATGGTGACGGAGAAGCAGAAACAGGCCATGCGGGAAGCGGGGATTTCTTATGTGTATATGAGTACCTATGAGATGGCGTATGACTTTATTCGGACGCTGCTGGGAGGACTGCAATGATAACCGTGAATCTCTATTATACCGGCACAAACGGGAGTGCCAGAGCTTTTGCCGAGGAAATGGTTTCAAGCGGCACCGTTGCCGCGATCCGCGCCGAGGACGGAAATGTGCGCTATGAATACTTTTTCCCGATGGAGGATCCCGAGACCGTACTGCTCATTGACCAGTGGCGGGATCAGGCGGCCATCGACGTGCACCACGCTTCGCCCATGATGGCCCAGATTGCGGCGCTGCGGGAAAAGTACGACCTGCACATGAAGGTGGAGCGCTTTGCCTCCGATGATTCCAGCCTGCCGGAACAGGATATGAAATTTATTAAACGATAAGAGGAGCGTATGACATGAGCGAGAAAATTACACAGACCGCCGGCCGTGTACAGCTGGGCGAATTTGCGCCGATGTTTGCCCACCTCAATGACGATGTGCTGTTCGGCGAGGTGTGGAACGCGGAGGCACTGGACGTAAAGACCAAGTGCATCATCACCGTCGTAGCCCTGATGGCGTCGGGAATCACGGATTCCTCCCTGGGCTACCATCTGCAGAATGCGAAGAACAACGGCGTCACGAAAGAAGAGATCGCCGCCATCATCACCCATGCCACCATGTATGTGGGCTGGCCCAAAGGCTGGGCGGTGTTCCGCCAGGCGAAGGAGATCTGGAACGAGTAAAACCAGGCTGGGAACCCGATCGCTGCAGCACCTTCCAGGGCCGCAACAAACACAGATAAGAATTGGAGGAAACAAATGAACACTTTCGTAACATACTTTTCAGCCAGCGGCAGCACCGCCAGACTGGCCCGGACCCTTGCCGCTGCGGCGGACGCAAAGCTGTATGAGATTAAGCCCGCCGTTCCCTATGAGCGCAAAGACCTGAACTGGATGGATAAAAAGGCCCGCAGCACGGTGGAGATGCAGGATCCGAACTGCCGTCCGGCGCTCGCCGATACCGCCGCCCCTGTGGCGGAAGCCGATGTGATTTTCCTGGGCTTTCCCATCTGGTGGTACCGCGAACCCAGCATCATCGACAGCTTCCTGGAAGCCTACGATTTTTCCGGCAAGACGATCGTGCCGTTTTTCACCTCCGGCGGGAGCAATCTCGGTGAAGGGCAGGAACGGATCAAAGCGCTTGCGAAAGGCGCAAAGGTATTAAGCGGCAAACGTTTTTCCGCTCATGCCTCCGAGCGGGAGCTGAAGGCCTGGATCGACAGTCTGCAGCTGGCGTAGGGATCAATGAAAATGAAAAAATTACTTGCAGTTTTTGTTCTGCTTTCTCTGGTGCTCTTTTCCGCGGGCTGCGGCAGCAGCCCGGTACAGGCCACCCCGGCACCCACACAGGCAGCGGAAGCAAGCCCGGAAGCCACGCAGGATGCAGAAGCCAGCCCGGCAGCCAGCCAGGCAGCCGCAGCGGCTCCGGAGGCCGTTTCCGCACAGACCGCAGCAGAAGAAGCGCCTGCTGAACCCGCCCAGGAAAACAAGAGCCTCATTGTTGTCTTTTCCTGCACCGGCACCACAAAGGGCATCGCCGAGAAGATCGCGGCCCTCACCGGCGCGGAGCTTGTGGACCTCGTTCCGGCCCAGCCCTACACGGCGGAGGATCTGAACTACAATGACCGCTCGACCCGGGCCACCGTGGAGCAGAACACACCCGACGCACGCCCGGAGATTGCAAACGACATTTCCATCGACGGCGTCACGACTCTCTACCTCGGTTATCCCATCTGGTGGGGACAGGCCCCGCGCATCATGAGCACCTTCGTGGAGAGCCATGACTTCACCGGCATTACGGTCGTCCCGTTCTGCACCTCGGGCAGCAGCGGCGCGGGCCGCACAGGGGAGACCCTGGGCGAACAGGCCGGAACGGGCACCTTCCTCAGTTCCACGCGTTTCAGCTCCGGCGTGTCCGACGCGGAACTGCAAAGCTGGATCGACAGCCATTCATGAGTGAAACGCAGCGCATGAGGACGGCCTGTACGCCGCAGCCCGCCGTGCAAAGCACAGCGACCTGAAAGATCATGTGACCGCGTGGCTTGAGAAAAACAACATCAAACACGGGTAAAACCGAAATCGGAAAAGGCATCGAGCACGCGGCTCGATGCCTTTTCCGGTTGAACAGCGCCTTCGGCGGCAGAAGAATACGCAGTTATGTGTCTTGTTTTCTCAGCGTGTCATATTCCAAGAGCAGATCGTAGACCGCATCCTCGGACAAAACACCGCGCTTCAGGTCCGGCGGCAGAAGGCCGGCCTCATCGGCTTCAAAGTCTTCCCGCCAGAGGGATCCTTCATAGTATTCAGAGAGCGCCCGGATGTCATCACGGATGGAATCGAGATGATCCGGGCAGACTTCGGCTGCGCGTAAAACACGGCTGATCCGGTCGCAGCGGTTTTCCATCTCGATGATGCGCCGGATCCTTTCCGTGATTTCCGTGCTGTCAGAATGATTCATGAACGGCCTTCCTTTCTGCGGATCGGATTTTGGATAAACTATCGGATCAGGCCTTGGAAGCCGGCTGCTCCCAGGTTTTCATATATCGCCAGAGATAGAGGTAGGAGATGATGACGGTCAGCAGATCCGAGACAAACTGGGACCAGACGAGGCCGTACATCCCAAGAAGGCGCGGAAGAATGAAGAGCATCGGAATGTTCAGCACGGCCCAGCGGAGAATCGCCAGCCAGAAGGAGACCTTCCCGTTGCCGAAGCCCTGAAACAGGAACACCACGAAAAAGCAGAAGAACATGATGACCGCGGCCAACGAGCGGATCCGCAGGAACCTGGTCCCGATCTCCAGGGTTTCGGGTTCGGCGATGAAAAAGCGGATGATCTGGGCGGGGAAGAGCTCATAGAGCGTGATGCTGACAGCGGCGACGACAAGCCCGACTTTCAGGATGCAGGCCATGATCTCCTTCACACGCCGGTAGTCCTTCAGGGCCCAGCTGTAGGCGATCAGCGGGACCATGCTCTGGCAAAGGCCGATGCCGACCTGCTGCGGGAGCCGCTCTGCCTTCAGGACGATCCCGATGGCGGCGAGGGCGATGTCGCCGTAGCCGGAGGCCAGCTTGTCCAGCACCATGTAGTCCACGTCGAAAAGCAGCGCACCGACGGTTCCGGGCATGCCGACCGTGAAGACAAACTTCTGATTCTCCTTCTCAGGGGCCGGGGCGAGGAAGCTCACGGCGATTTCCTTCTGCCTGCGGCAGAAGACCATCAGGCAGTAGAGACAGGAGATCAGGTTGGAGAGCAGGGTGGCGATCCCGACGCCGAGAACCTCGTTCCCCGGCGGCAGCAGCACGAACATGAAGAGCGGGTCCAGAAAGATGTTGAGAATTCCGCCCAGCGCGACCCCGATGCCGGCTTCCCGGGCGAGGCTGAGACTGCGGAGCAAATTGGAGAACACATTGGAGACGATGGTCGGGATGCCGCCGATGACCAGCACCATAAGCACGTAAGTACGCGCGTAGGCGTAGGTGTTGGGGCCTGCGCCGAGAAGGGTCAGCAGCGGGTGCATGAACAGCAGCGTCAGAACCGAGAAGGCGACCGCGGTGAGCAGGCCCAGGCGAATGCAGTATGCCGCAACCCGGGAGCCTTCCTCCCGCTGGTCTGTGGCGAGCAGCTTCGGCAGAAGCGCGCCGCCGCCGGTCCCGAACATGGACCCGATGGCGAGGCAGACGTTGAACAGCGGGAGAATCAGGGAGACCCCGGCCACCATATAGGGGTTGTTGGTCCGGCCGATAAAGAAGGTATCGGCCAGGTTGTAGATCAGGACAATGATCTGGCTCATGACGGCGGGGAGTGCCATGGTGCGCACCGCCTGCGGTACCGTCATGGTCCGGAAAATCTCTTCACTGGTAAGCTGCTTTTTAGCCATGCTGACAGAACAGGACCTTTCTCAGACTGAATACAGAAGGGGAGCGAAAAAGGGAGCGAAAAAGTGATTGATTTATTTCCAAAATATGATAAAGTGATTTTTGACAAATTTCAAGCGTTTTTTGCAAGATTGCATGATCAGAAAACCTGACGATACCGTGAGGACTGTTATTGAAAAAGGGAGGAAAACCGCCATGGAAAAATCAGTGACTTTGGAGATGATCCGGGATGCAAGAGAGGCGCTCAAGGGGGTTGCGGAAGTGACGCCGGTGGTCACATCGAAGCGTCTCGGGACGAATCTGTTCATTAAGTCCGAGAACCTTCAGAAGACCGGCTCCTTTAAGATCCGGGGCGCCTACAACAAGATCCGCCACCTGACCCCCGAAGAGGCCAGCCGCGGCGTTATCGCCTGCAGCGCCGGCAACCACGCCCAGGGCGTCGCCCTGTCTGCCACCCGTCTGGGGATCAAGTCCGTCATCTGCATGCCGGAGGGCGCCCCCATCCTGAAGGTGGAAGCGACACGGGGCTACGGCGCCGAGGTCGTCCTGGTGCCGGGAATCTATGACGACGCCGCCCGGGAAGCGGAGCGCCTTGCCCGGGAAGAGGGCTATACCTTCGCCCATCCCTTCAACGATCCCTACGTCATCGCGGGTCAGGGAACCATCGGGCTTGAAATCCTGGATCAGGTGCCCGATGTGGAGCAGATCATCGTCCCCATCGGCGGCGGCGGACTGATCAGCGGTGTTGCGGTGGCGGTCAAGTCCATGCGCCCCAACGTCAAGGTCATCGGCGTTCAGGCGGCAACGGTGCCCTCCATGTTTGTCTCCTTCCGCAGCGGGATGATCACGACCGTCAAGGACGGCCCGACCATCGCCGACGGCATTCACGTGCTGACGCCGGGCGACCTGACCTTCCGCCTGGTTCAGGAATATGTCGACGACATCGTGACCGTCAGCGAAGATGAAATCGCCGCGGCGATTGTGGCCCTGCTGGAGGGAAGAAAGACCCTGGCCGAGGGCGCGGGCGCGACCACGGTGGCGGCCTACCTCTTTGAGAAGGTGGACACCTCCCTCAAGACGGCGGTGGTTGTCTCCGGCGGCAACGTGGACATCACGACCCTCTCGCGCATCATCACCAAGGGCCTGCAGAAGACCGGGCGCATTGTCCAGCTCAAGACCAAGCTGACCGACAAGGCGGGCAACCTGGCCCAGCTGCTGTCCTGCGTCGCCAATACCGGGGCAAACGTCCTGGATATCGCCCACGAGCGTGAGGATGCCAAGACCGAGGTCAACTCCTGCGTGGTGACCATGACGCTGGAGACGCGTGACCAGCTGCATGTTCAGGAGATCCGCAAGACGCTCATGGGCCACGGCTATCATCTCTTTGACTGAGCATCCCCGGCTTTGCGGTGCCGGACCGCATATGGATGAGCGCCGGACGCGCTTCCTCCAAAACCGCGTTTTTCAGGTTATTTTAATTGAAAACAAACATATAATTGCATATAATAAAATGAATGGCAAAGGCCAAATAACAATCTGACAGTAAGGAGAGAAGAATGAGCACGAAAAAAGTCATGAAGACCATGGACGGCAACGAGGCCGCCGCATACGTCGCGTATGCGTTTACCGAAGTTTCCACAATCTACCCGATCACGCCGTCGAGCCCGATGGCGGACCACGTGGACGACTGGGCCGCCCATGGGAGAAAGAACCTCTTTGGCCAGCCGGTGCAGCTGGTAGAGCTGCAGAGTGAAGCCGGTGCCTGCGGCGCCATGCACGGCGCGCTGGAGACCGGATCCCTGGCCACCACCTTCACCGCCTCTCAGGGCCTGATGCTGATGATTCCGCCGATGTTCCGCATCGCGGGCTCCATGCTCCCCGGCGTCATGCATGTCTCGGCCCGTACGGTCGGCACGCACTCCATCTCCATCTTCGGCGATCAGAGCGACGTGATGGCATGTCGTCAGACGGGCTTTGCCCAGCTGGCCTCCTCCAGCGTCCAGGAGTGTATGGACATGGCGGCCGTAGCCCATCTGTCGGCGATCAAGGGCTCCATCCCGTTCCAGCACTTCTTTGACGGTTTCCGCACCTCCCACGAGCTGCAGAAGATCGAAGTCCTGGACTATGAAGACCTCGGAAAGCTCCTGGACTGGGATGCGGTCAAGCGCTTCAAGGATCACGCCCTGAACTCCGAGCATCCGACCATCCGCTCCACCCTGCAGAACCCGGACACCTTCTTCCAGTCCCGTGAGGCCTGCAACACCGCGTACAACGCCCTGCCCGCCATCGTACAGGAGAAGATGGACGCCATCAACGCCCTCACCGGCCGGAACTACAGGCTCTTCAACTACTACGGCGCACCCGATGCCGAGCGCGTTGTGATCGCGATGGGCTCGGTCTGCGAGACCATGATGGAAGTCGTGGATTACCTGACCGCAAAGGGCGAAAAGGTCGGCATGGTGCAGGTCCACCTGTACCGCCCGTTCTCCGCCTGCCACCTGCTGGGCGCGATCCCCGAGACCGTGAAGACGATCACCGTCCTCGACCGCACCAAGGAGCCCGGCAGCGCCGGCGAGCCGCTCTTTGAAGACGTCTGCACCGCCTTCTCCGAGAGCGACCGCAAGGTGAAGATCCTCGGCGGACGCTACGGCCTCTCCTCCAAGGACACCATCCCCGCGCATGTCAAGGCCGTGTACGACAACATGTGCGGCGAGCAGAAGAACCACTTCACCGTCGGCATCAACGACGACGTGACCTTCACCTCCCTCCCGGTGGGCGAGAACATCGTCACCTCGGGCAAGAGCATCATCTCCTGCAAGTTCTGGGGCCTCGGCTCGGACGGAACCGTCGGCGCCAACAAGAACTCCATCAAGATCATCGGCGACAACACCGACCAGTACGCCCAGGCGTACTTCGAATACGATTCGAAGAAGTCCGGCGGCGTGACCAAGAGCCACCTGCGCTTCGGCCATGAGCCCATCCGCTCCACCTACTACGTCACCATGGCGGACTTTGTGGCATGTCACAAGCAGAGCTACATGAAGAGCTTTGACATCGTGAGCGAGATCAAGGAAGGCGGCACCTTCCTGCTGAACACCGACTGGGATATGGCAGGCCTTGAAGAGCACCTGCCCAATCGGGCCAAGCGCATCATCGCCCAGCGGGGCCTGAAGTTCTACACCATCGACGCCACCGACATCGCCGCGAGAATCGGCCTCGGCAACCGCACGAACACCGTGCTGCAGGCGGCCTTCTTCAAGCTCTCCGGCGTCATGCCCATCGACGAGGCTGTGGAATATATGAAGCAGGCCATCGTGAAGACCTACTCCAAGAAGGGCGAGAAGATCGTCAACATGAACTGCGCCGCCGTGGATGCCGGTCTCGACTATGTCCACGAGGTTCAGGTGCCCGCGGCCTGGGCGGATCTGAAGGATGAGGAAATCGTCATCGATCCGAGCCTGCCCAAATACATCCGCGAGATCCAGATCCCGGTGAACAACCAGTACGGCGACAAGATCCCCGTCTCCAGCTTTATGGACTATGCCGACGGCGTCTCCCCGGTGGAGACCTCCAAGTATGAGCGCCGCGGCATCGCCACGAACGTGCCGAAGTGGATCCCCGAGAACTGCATCGGCTGCAACATGTGCTCGTTTGTCTGCCCGCATGCCGCCATCCGTCCCTTCCTTCTGACCGAGGAAGAGAAGGCCGCCGCCCCCGAGGGCATGGTGACCAACAAGGCCGTCGGCAAGGGCTTTGAGGGCTACACCTACCGCATCCAGGTCGATCCGGTGGACTGCCAGGGCTGCTCCTCCTGCGCCAACGTCTGCATGGCGAAGAACAAGGCCCTTGTCATGGAGCCGCTGGAGAGCCAGATGCACGAACAGCCCAACTGGGACTACCTCATCAGCCTGCCCGAAAAGAAGAACCCCATGAACAAGTTTACCGTCAAGGGCAGCCAGTTCGAGCGGCCGCTGTATGAGTTCAACGGTTCCTGCGCCGGCTGCGGCGAGGCCCCGTACATGAAGCTCATGACCCAGCTCTTCGGCGAGAGAATGTACATCGCGGACGCCACCGGCTGCACCTATGTTGTCGGCTCGTCCACCCCGGCCTTCCCCTATGCCAAGACGGCCAAGGGCTACGGCCCCGCTCCCTCCAACTCCCTGTTTGAGAACAACGCCGAGTACGGCATGGGCATGTATCTGTCGGTTGCCCAGATGCGCCGCCAGGCCAAGATGCACGCCGAGGCTGCGCTGAAAGCCACCGAGGACGAAGCCCTGAAGGCGGCCCTCGCGGCCTGGCTGGAGAAGGGCGACGACCCGGATGAGACCAGAGCGGTCTCCGACGCCCTGAAGGACGTGCTCGCTGCGACCAAGGACGAAAGCGCGGATGTTCAGTTCCTGAAGGACCGTACCGACGCG
>Ga0326513_10004291_pt1 | contig 10237 bp, 9 predicted proteins | sample 2_2465_0518_D_FD_203654 | JGI IMG/M metagenome (GOLD analysis project Ga0326513, IMG submission 203654) | Bovine rumen microbial communities from UC Davis, California, United States - 2_2465_0518 | ecosystem: Host-associated > Mammals > Digestive system > Stomach > Rumen | place: USA: California...
TTCTTGTGTTATTATATTCATGAGGAGTACTTCTTTCTTAGGTTAATGTTTTTGAGCGATTCCATTATACCATATTTTGAAGTTACTCCTCTTTTTTATTGGGTCATATCATTTTAGCACATACAAAGGGTTGTGGCAAATACTTTTCATTATAAGTTATTTACCACAACCTTATTTAACTATTAAATTTTTCTTGTAAAAATAAAGCTACACCATCTTGATTATTACTTAAAATAACCTTAGTTGCAATAGATTTTAATTCTTCACAAGCATTATCCATTGCATAACATTCATCGGAAATCTGAAACATAGGCATATCATTGATAGCATCACCAAAGGTCACTACCCTATCAAAATTATATGTTTCTTTTAACTGCAAAATTCCATTAGCCTTTGATGCAGTTATAGGCATAATCTCACACCAATAAGACTCATTATAAATTTCTTTCTGAAATGTTGCTCTAATATTATTATTTTCTTTAATAGAATTATAAAATTCTTTTACTTCATCATATTCACCAATAATAGTGAAATAAAAAATATCACCCTCATAAAGGTTTTCGCTACTGTTTAGAGGGTTCATTCTAGGGTCATTACCTCTAACATCAAGGTAATATTTTGTACCTTGATTTACAAAATTCTTGTTATAGCTAACCTTTTCTACATTATTAACAAATGAATACACCAAAGGGTTTAGTGAAGATTTCTTAATATTCTCAATAATAAAATCTCTGTCAGCTTTATTAAAGTAATTGGAGTTAACTATTTTTCCTGTATCTTTCATCATTGTGAAAGTACCGTTATACACAACTACAGGTAATTTTAGGTTCAAACCCTCAATTTTATCACTTGCAGAAACTAAACTTCTTGCAGTTGCAACTGTAAAGTTCATTCCTTTATCAATAAGAGTGTTAATGATATTTTTGCTATTTTCGCTAATCTTAACATCACTGTTCAGTAGTGTACCGTCAAGGTCAGAAACATAAAGTGTATTCATTTATTCCTCCCAAAACAGTTCATCCAAAGTTTTGTTAAGTGCTTTACAAATTGCAATGCAAAGTTTGATTGTAGGGTTGTAGTCACCTTTTTCTATTGCATTTATAGTTTGTCGTGATACACCAACAAGCTCAGCAAGTTTAGCCTGAGAAATATCCATACCTGCCCTAGCAGATTTTAATTTTAAATTTTTCATTCTTTAATCTCTTTCTTTTCCATAATCTTATCATAAAACATTTTTGCAAAACAGATTATAGAAATAATAAGGAATGTTATACCGATTATTAAATTAATAAGAGATGAAGAATTTTCATCTGTTTCATCAATACCACATACTAAGTACATAACTGTATTTAACAAACCTATAATAAGAGTAAATACGCTCCAAAGTGACAATTTACTTGACATAGTAATATAAGCATCTTTCCAAACCGAATATCCAACAAATACAACTAATGCAAGACAAACACCTATGAAACTCATAATAAAAACATCTGCCCACTGTTTTATAAACATACAAACAAAACCATTGATAATATCATATCCAACAAGTACAAAGAAAGCTATTTCATAAGCAACTCCTTGAACTGCTTTTTGTCTTTCATCATATCCATATTCCGGATGATTTCTATACTTCAAATTTTTTCTTACTATCAAAACAATAAGAACTGCCAACACAATTAGGAATACTGTTACTCCACCCAAAATAACCATTGTTTTAAAATCAAACATAATAAAACCTCCATATTATTTATTTAAATATCTTTCTTATCTGCTTTTTTGTCAATAATGATTTTGATAATTGCAATTACTGAAACAATCAAGAATGTGATGCCACAAACTAGGTTCATAATAAATGCTTCATCACCATCACCACTAACTGTATTACCAAAATAGCAAACAAGGTTAATTACACTTACTGCCAAAAAGATAATAACATACTTTGAAAGATTACCGGACAATGAAACATAAGCATCTTTAACAATTGCATAAATAACAAATACGGCAACGCCTAAGCAAATACCCACAAAGTTCATTGACATTGTATCAAGCCAATTACCAAAGAAATTGCAAAATAGACCGTTGGCAACATAGTAAGCAATAACTGTAAAGAAAGAATACTTATATGCTACACCTTGAATAGCCTTTTGTCTTTCGTCGTAATCGTTAGTAGGTTTACCTTTTTTCTTTCTATACAAATGTGCAAAAAGACAAACAAGGAAAACCACTACAAAACCTGCAACAATACCTAATGCATAAAAAAGTTTCTCAGTATTAATCATAATAAAACCTCCAATAAAATTTATTTTTATCTCCTGACTATATATTACTACCCAGATTACATTATGTCAAGTATATTTTACAATTATTTTGAAATATTTTACTATATGTTAAGTCTGTTTTTCTAATATATATTTTTAGGTAATAAAAAAGTCACACCGTAACAGTGTGACTTTTAGAATTTATTTACTTATTTATTACTTTTTCAGTACAACTTTATTTGTCTTTCTCTTTGGTTTTGTAATAGCAATAAACTTATACCTAACAATATCATAGGCTCTGCCAAGGTTAAATTTCTTTGAAAGAAATAAACCAATTTCAGCCACTACAATGCCACCGATAATATCAACAAACACATGTTGCTTTACAAATACAGTTGACATACAAATTAGTACAGCAAGAACAAACCACACCTTGCTATACATAGGGTGAACTTTCTTACACCTTAAAGCACCTCTAAAGCAAATCCAACTTTCCATACAATGGATAGATGGGAAAAGATTATTAGGTTGGTCTAATGAATAAACAGCATTAGTCAACCAGTTAAGAACACCTCCGGAAGGAACATTTGCTCTTGTCATAGTGGTTGGGATAATAACAAAACAAAATAGGCAAATGGTTTTGCACACAAATTCAGCAGCAAAAAGCTCATTGCAAAGACTTCTACTTTCTTTAGCAAACACCAAGAAACCTATAATCCACAACGCATAAGAAAGAACATATATCACTACAAAAGAGGATACATAAGGAATGTAACTATCTAATTTTATTGAAAAATCATAATGGGTCATTTTGTTGGTAAAGAACCTTGTCATATTGTAAACAAGGGTGTTCCAAACAAGACAAACCACAATAGGCAAATACGCATATCTTGGAATTAACTGTTTTTTCATATCAAACATATTAGCACAACCACATTTCAAAATCAAGATTTAATCTATGTTTTATATACCTTTTACAAAAAATGTACATAAATTAACATACATATTTTATGAATAAGTCCATTTGTTTATTCATATATTTTGGTAAATATATAGAAATTGTAGAATTTGTCGAATTTCGTTGGTGCATTTCATTGTATTAAAGTGATAAATAGTGTATAATATACAGGTACAAGGTAGTGCATATATTCGGTGTGCTACCTTTTTTCCGTAGTAATATACAATTTAAAAATGAGGAGCAGAATTATGGAACATTTTATGAACTCACTGCAAAATGTCCTAAACGACATTGACAATGCAGTATGGGGTCCTGTAATGCTGATACTGCTTGTTGGTACAGGTGTTTACCTAACCTTTAGGTTTGGTTTTCTACCTTGGAGAAACCTTTTTCCATCACTAAAAGCACTTTTCAGCAAAGAATCAAGAATTAAAAAAGACGGTGGCAAAGGTGATGTTTCTCCTTTTGCAGCACTTATGACTGCACTTGCATCTACAATCGGTACAGGTAACATTGTTGGTGTTGCCACTGCTATGGTAGCCGGTGGTCCGGGTGCTTTGGTATGGATGTGGATTTCAGCAGCGTTTGGTATTACAACAAAGTTTGCTGAATGTGCATTATCTATTAAGTACAGAGTTGTTAATGACCGAGGTGAAATGCTTGGTGGTCCTATGTACTCAATTAAGGCAGCATTTCACGACAAGCTACCTGGTAAAATTTTGGCAGTATTATTTGCAATCTTTGCATTACTTGCTTCATTCGGTATCGGTAACTTAACACAAGCTAACTCAATTTCTGATGCAGTTAACTCAACCTTTACTATTCCTACATGGGTAACAGGTCTAATCCTTACAGTTATGGTACTGCTTATTGTTTTAGGTGGTATTCAGAGTATCTCAAAGGTTTCTTCAGTACTTGTTCCTGCAATGGCAGTATTTTATATTGTTGCCGGTCTTGTAGTTATTTTCGGTAACATTTCAGGTATTCCTGAAGGTCTAAAAAACATTTTTGTTATGGCTTTCTCCGGTAAATCAGTTGCCGGTGGTATAGCCGGTACACTTACTGCAACAATGATGAACTCAATGCGTTTTGGTGTTGGCAGAGGTGTATTCAGTAATGAAGCCGGTATGGGTTCTGCTGCTATTGCTGCAGCTGCTGCACATACTGACAACCACATTCGTCAAGGCTATATCAATATGTGTGGTACATTCCTAGATACAATTGTTGTTTGTACAATTACAGGTTTAGCTATTGCATCATCCGGAGTGCTTGGTACAACTAATGCAGCTATGGATGGCACATATGTTATTGATAATAACAAAATCACTATTGCATCTCACAATATTGGTTCTGACTCCTCATACAAAGACACAATTTACGAGTATGCATTAACTGATGATGGTTTCTCATTAACTGATGATAGTGGTAATGTTACAAACTACACACCTTGTACTAAAGAAAAAATTGCTACAAATCAGGAAACTGACTTTGACAAAAAGATGGATGGTGTAGAAGCTAAGGCTACCGAAACAACTTTACAGGGTACATGGCAAGATGAAAGTGGTAACAATGTAAAGTTCAGTACTGATGGGCAGTACGAATCACTTACACTAACAACCGGTGCTAAGCTAACAATTGAAGCATTTAGAAGTGTACTTGGTGATGTTGGTGCTTACCTTGTAACTATCGGACTTATCCTCTTTGCTTTCTCTACTATTCTTGGTTGGGAATATAACGGTGAAAAGGCACTTGAGTTCCTTGCTAAAAAGCCACTTGTATGTTACATATACAGAATTATATTCTCACTTGTTGTTTACTTCGGTGCAGTAATTTCTCTTGATATTGTATGGTCATTCTCAGATATTGCGAATGCACTTATGATTGTTCCTAATGTTATTGCAGTATTAATCTTAAGCAATAAACTTGCAAAAGAAACTAAAGAATTCCAACCAATTTGGAAAGAAGAAAGAGCAAAAGCTAAGAATAATAAATAATTTTCAATTGTAATATAGTAGGTAATATTTGATTTTATTTACCGTTACAAAAACAAAATATAAACTTAAAGGAGTGGTTCAGCCACTCCTTTTCTTTTCCCTTATTCTCATTTTTATTGTAATTTATAATAAAGATAGTAAGTTATACCTACAAATAAGTTTTTTCAATTTTCATTATGCGTAAAGGTTAGTTAAATAAATTTGGGTTTGTGGGGATGATTATGTAATGTAGATTAATTAGATAGTAACCGATTAATTCATCTAGTTTATAGTTTTTCCCTCCTTCAGTCATTCTTTAAAAGGTGAATTGCTTTGCAATTCACGAATGACAGCTCCCTCGTCTGAGGGAGCCGGATACAGTTTCTACAAATCAATAAGTATGTACATATTTTCAAAATTGTACATACTTTGTTGCCTCCCTCGCTGAGGGAGGTGGCTTTGCGTATGCAAAGACGGAAGGAGTGGTTGATATTTTAAACTTGTTTAAAATATCATCATAGAAGAAACTTTCCTTTATTTCTAACTATAAAATACAATGAACATTATGAGATACAGTTGTAGGGGACATCATTGATGTCCCGTTACAAACTAGCCTTTATATAGGTACTTTGCCCTATGTAGCAAGTTATAATTTCTAGTTTCTACATAGGACAAAATTGTATAAAATATTTTACTATTAAACGGGCGAACGATGTTCGCCCCTACGACTGTAAGCCAAAATTTTGTTATAATTCACACCCACAAACCCAAATTTATCAAAATCATCTTAACCACAACCAAATTAAAATAACTATTTTATCTATACTTTTAATTCAAAATCACCACAATATAATTTAAATACATTGCGAAACACAGCCACACCAAATAAGGGATTTGGAGATAACCGGCGATTTTATTACATTTGTAAAAAAGCAAAATCATTCCCACCACCATAAGGATTAAAATTGTCAGCCAACCAAAGGACAATACAAACTGTTCCCCAAGAAAGAAAAACATTGACCATAAAAAGTTAAAAATTAACTGCACACCATAAATTAATAAACCATACTTTTTATATTTACAATGGGACTCATAAACAAGTGTTGCAGAAATACCCATTAAGAAAAACAGTATTACCCACACAACAGGAAACACCCAATCAGGTGGTGTCAATGCTGACTGATTAAAATTACTTGAAAAATTTTTAGATGCATTCTTAGTTAAGAATCCTGAAATCTGTCCTATACCTATACTGATAATAAGGCTGATAATGTAATTTTTTAATTTTATCATTTTATTTCCCCTACCTATAAAATGTATATCATTATTATGTGTAAATTTTCTCATTTATTACTACAAAATTTTTATGATAGTATTTCATTTTACAGAAACTTTTGGTACAATTAGAGTTAATAGGATGTGAAATAATGAATAAAATTTTGAAATTCGATAAACTAAAATTATTCTTTTACTTTTTAGCAAGTGTATTTACTGCTAACTGTTACTTGCTATTAAAGGGTGGACAGTTTTCATTTATTATGGTAGCTATTGTTACCTTTTTATATTCAAACATTATGCCTTTAATCGGTAGCACAGTACATACAAAAAGGTTAAAGCTATGTGACCATGGCAGGATATGCTTAACAACATTTGCTTATTCTTGTTTAGTATCGGTGATTTATCATATTGTATTTATGATTTGGATGATACCTAATGTGGCAAGTTGGACAGATTTTCTGTATAGTGTTTTAGTATGTGTTGTTACACTTTCAATATTATTCTGGAACGGAATTATAAATGTATATTTATTTTCTGTTCAACTTGGAATTAAGCACAGAGTAATCGGCATTTTGTGTGGTCTTATTCCTATCGCAAACCTATTTGCACTGGGCAAAATTGTAAAGGTTGTTAAGGATGAGGTTGTTACTGAAGAAAGCAAATATCTACTAAATGAAAGTAGAAAAGATAAAGAAATTTGCAATACTAAGTATCCTATTTTATTTGTACATGGTGTGTTCTTTAGGGACTTTAAGAACTTTAATTATTGGGGTAGAATTCCTAAAGAATTAGAGAAAAACGGTTGTAAAGTCTACTACGGCAACCATCAATCAGCTTTATCTGTAAAGGACAGTGCAAAGGAATTAGCAGAAAGAATCAGAAATATTGTAGCTGAAACTAACTGCAAAAAGGTAAATATTATTGCTCACTCTAAAGGTGGTCTTGATGTTAGATATGCTATTGCTAAAGAAAATATCGGGGAAATGGTAGCTTCACTTACCACAATCAACACACCACATAAAGGTTGTGAATTTGCCGACTACCTACTGACTAAAGTGCCTAAGTCGATTCAAAACAAAATTGCAACTACATATAACACTTCACTAAGACAACTTGGTGACAAAAATCCTGACTTTATGGCATCGGTTAATGACTTAACTGCAAGTGGTGTTAAGGCTATTAATGAGGATATTGGTGAAGAACACCTTGATAATATTTACTGTCAAAGTTTTGGTTCAATACTTAACAAGGCTACAAGTGGTAAATTTCCACTTAACCTTTCTTACCATTTGGTTAAATATTTTGACGGTAAAAATGACGGTTTGGTTTCTATAAAGTCATTTCCTTGGGGTGAGAACTATACCCTACTGACTGTTAAAGGCAACAGAGGTATTTCTCATGGTGATATGATTGACCTTAATAGGGAAAATATTAAGGGCTTTGATGTAAGAGAATTTTATGTTCAACTAGTAAGTGACCTAAAGAATAGAAATTTATAATGGAGGTAACTATGAATAGAGGAAATATATTTCACAGAAGTTTCGGTAATCAATGTTATGCACTTGATGAAAACAGACTCAAAATTTCACTGACTACCGGTGATGATATTGAGAAAGTTTATATTTGTTACGGTGATCCATTTGATGCCGGTATTATGGGTGGTCAAGAAGTATGGGAAGGTACTAAGGAAGAAATCAAAACCTATATGACACTTGACCACAACAGAATTTGGAATGTAGTTGTTGAACCTAAACATAAAAGGCTAAGATACTACTTTATTGTAGAGGACAACAAGGAAAGTTTGTGTTACCTAGAAGATGGTCTTATTTCTAAAGAAGAATTAAAAGCCCTTATGCTACCTAGTTACTTTGTAATGCCTTGGCTAAACAGTAGTGATGTAAATGTTACTCCTAAATGGGTACAAGACACAGTATGGTATCAGATTTTTCCTGACAGATTTTGCAACGGTAATCCTAGCATTAACCCTGAACATTGCAAAAAGTGGCAAAAAGGCAAGGTAGGTTTGTGGGACTTTTATGGTGGTGACATTTACGGTATTAAGGAAAAAATTCCTTACCTAAAGGACCTAGGCATTACCGGTATTTACATTAACCCTATTCTAAAATCCTCAACAAACCACAAGTACAACACAGATGACTATGAAGTAATTGACCCTCACTTTGGTGATGATAAAATCTTTAAAGAAACAGTTGAACTTGCACACAAGAATGGCATTAAGGTAATGGTTGATGCTGTGTTTAACCACAGTGGCAGTGACCATCCATTCTGGAAAGATGTACAGAAAAACGGTGAAAAGTCAAAGTACAAGGACTGGTATATGGTAAACAAATTCCCTGTAACTAAATCAGGTGACACAAGGGATAATCAGTTCTATTCCTTTGCTTTCACAAAATATATGCCTAAGCTAAACACAAACAATCCTGAAGTAATTGACTACTTTACAAAGATTTGCAAGAAGTGGATTACTGAGTGGAAAATTGACGGTATAAGATTTGATGTAGCAAATGAAGTCAGCCACACATTCCTAAAGCAGCTACACAAAGAGCTAAAGGCCATTAACCCTGACATTTATTTAATCGGTGAAATTTGGCATGATTCACTTCAATGGTTAATGGGTGATGAGTTTGACTCTATTATGAACTATCCCCTAACTTTTGGTATCAGAGAATTTTTCTTAAACAAAAATATGCCTAGTGAAAAGCTATTTCAGCATATTAACAGAAGACTTAATATGTATTATGACCAAACAAATAGGGCTATGTTTAACCTATACGACTCTCATGATACACTAAGACTTATTAATTCAGTTGACTTTAACCTTGATATTTACTATCAGCTACTTACAATTCTATTTACAATGCAAGGCAGTCCTTGTATTTACTACGGTACAGAAGTTGCCTTACATGGTGGATTTGACCCTGACTGTAGAAGATGTATGCCTTGGGATGATATTGAGAAAGGTACATACAAGGATATTACAGATAAGGTTAAGGAAATTATCAGCCTAAGGAACAACCATATTGCCACAAAGTCAGCTAATATGGAACAGGTTAATAACCCTAACAGTAGAGTTGTTGAGTACATAAAGCACAGTGATAATGAGGACATTAAGGTTATATTTAACTGTAGCGACAGTCCTATTAAAGTAGAAAATGTAGACAACATTCTCTTTGAAAACGGTTACAGTAATAATTCTTTAAAAGAAAACGGTACTTTGGTTTACAAAATCAAATAACAAAAGAAAGAAACCTCTCGCCTAACAATAGTTAGATGGGAGGTCTCTTTATATGAAACAAAACAATAAACACGAAATTAAAATATCAACAATCACAATAACTGTGTTATTAATCCTAAACTTTTCTGACAAAATATGATTCAGTACAACCGAACCTATTAAAATCAAAAACATAATAATCATAGGTATTTGGTATGATATAGCAGTATTCTTACTTTGTCTAAAAAGAATCAATATTACATTTCCAAGTAAACCGGCAATAATTGCACGAATATAGTTGCCAAGTGTTTGGCAAACCTTTGAAGTTGAAAATTCATCATATAGTGAATAGAAAATGTGGAAAGCTCCACAAGAAACACCAATTGCAATTCCACCACCGGCAACAGCCATAAAAATACTGCCAAGGTAGTTACCGAAGAAATCCATACCAAAGTAATAACCAACACAGGACAAGGTTTTGCCAAGTATTGAACCGGGAAGAATATTTACAACAGAAACAATGTTGTTATAGAAA